>Ga0210025_1001293_pt1 | contig 27711 bp, 31 predicted proteins | sample CryGeyme20150102_FD_183989 | JGI IMG/M metagenome (GOLD analysis project Ga0210025, IMG submission 183989) | Groundwater microbial communities from Crystal Geyser aquifers in Utah, USA - Crystal Geyser metaG 2015-0102 (SPAdes) (version 2) | ecosystem: Environmental > Aquatic > Deep subsurface >... | reverse complement strand
AATCGAAAAACACCGGAGAACGGTACTCATCTGGAAAAACACACGGGCAAAACAAAAATTAAAACGATCAATTCCACGAACGAGTCATTGCCGATCAATATCACTCAGACTTTTGCAAGTGGCTCATATAACCCCGGCAATTTCGAAGTATGGAGGAGAAGATGAGTCAATCGGTTTTGTTGCATGCATTGTCGCTCAATGACAGGATACTTGAGCCCAATAAGTTGCCGCTATGCGGCCATGTATGGGCCTTTGAGAAGGCGTTGATGAGCAAGGAGATGTTTGTCGGTAACTGTATCAGTGTGTTGTCGTTGCTGGGTAGCCAGGATGCAACCATTAACTGGCAGGACGACCTCATGGCTTTTGATACACATCTGAATGGCCAGACAGAGCTACTGTGCTTATCTCTCTTCAGGATGATTCCCTCGCTTCCGATTATTACTATTCTTTTGGTGTATGGATGGCCCCGGAGGGGGAGCCGCAGATGATGAACGGTTGGTTGGCTGAGCCGCTGGATTGGGAGCAGGAGGAGCTGTATGCGCCGGCTATCGCATTCACTGTCAGTATTGCGGACCAGCCGCTGCAGTTGCCGCAGGTTAAAAAAATGATCGGCGGTGAGGTGTTTGCCGAGAATATCTGCCATGCGACGTTCAAGCTTTATGGTTCAGTGGATGTCTCTCCTGATCTGCGCGGACGTTTTGTGATGTGCCCGGCCGTGCATGCGGCCAATCATGGCCGTTTTGAAATTCGCCACTCTCTCTATTCGTTGCGCAATTTAATGGCTCTGGCCGGCAGGGTGATGAAAATCCACGCGGATGTGCAACAGGATGATGTATTGCAGCTGTTGACCGAGGATATGAAACATTTGATGCTGCGACTTGATGCCATTGCTGTGGAGGCGGATGACTGGGATGCCATCGTGCGGGAGTGTGGACGCATTGCACTGCTGGCAACAAGTGAAGCGATGGCATATCAAAAGAAGCGAATTGATGTGTGTAATCTGCTCAAGTTGTTCGAGGCTATCGAAGCGGAGCTGGATGTGTCGGATGTGAGCGGTATGCCATCGCTTGCGGCAAGAATGAAGATGACATTTGACTATGCCAGCCGTCTGGTGGATGAAAAGCTTGCGGTGATGGGCGGGCTGGACAAGCAGGGTGGTATTCTGCAGGCCCATATTACAAATCGTATGCTTGCATCGCAGCATGTTCTGTTGGCCGGGTTGCAGGGCAAATCATTGTAGCTATTTCGGTCTTCTGCCTGCCAAAGCGGCTTGTTGTGTCTAATATGCAGGCATTCGGACTCTTTTCGTCACGGCTGTTTGTTGGCAATAAACGTTTTCTTGTTTGGCCCTGATATTGCTTTGTTTCGTGCAGTTGATTTCGAGGTGGGGTGCAGTGGTGATGGAAATTACTGCCGGAATCTGGCCTTTCAGTCATGGATAAAATCTTATAAAAGACTCTGCTTATGTCCAATCGAGGGAGTCTGCACAGTGCTGTTGAACGGACGATATGGCGGATGGGGGTGGTTGCACACTATCCTTTCATCGGCTAACCGTGGTAAAATCGGCGGTGGGGAAATATGCTTCATGCCGGATGCGCAGAGGTTGCGTTGTCACTTCGGTGGAAATGTTCATTCGGCCCTGTATTGAACAGGTGAAACCGTTAAAAGCTCATTCATGACAGGGGGGGGATCCCGAGTCAAATTAACACGGATGTGCGTGCCCGTTTATGGGTGATCTGATGACTGAGATAGTCGTCGCAGTATAAATATTAGATTCAGGGGGGATGATAAAAATCATGAATACAGCTGGGCTGGACGTTTTTTTTCTCACTATGGGTGCCGCCATGGTGTTGGCAATGCATGCAGGTTTTGCCTTTCTCGAGGCGGGGACAGTACGCAAAAAGAATCAGGTGAATGCGCTGGTTCGGGTGATTACCGATTTCGGTTTTTCTACCGTAGCCTATTTCTTTGTCGGTTTTTCCGTTGCTTACGGCATCAATTTTTATGCACCGGTGTCAGAGCTGAATATTATCGGTGGTAAGACCAACGGATATGAGATGGTGCATTTCTTCTTTCTGCTGACCTTTGCTGCAGCCATTCCGGCTATTATCTCCGGTGGTGTCACTGAGCGTATCCGATTCTGGCCCAATGTGCTGGCGACGGTGATGATTGTTGCACTGATCTATCCGTTTTATGAGGGGCTCATCTGGGGTGGGAATCTGGGCTATCAGGCCTGGCTGGAAGCAAGCTTTGGTGCTGCTTTTCATGATTTTGCCGGTTCGGTCGTAGTCCACAGTATGGGTGGTTTTCTGGCTGTTGGCGCTGTTGTGTTATTAGGCGCTCGCAGGGGACGCTATGCAAAAGACGGGCGTGTGAATGCGATTCTGCCCTCTAATATACCGTTTCTGGCGCTGGGATCATGGATTCTCTGTGTCGGCTGGTTCGGTTTTAATGTCATGAGCGCGGGTAATACCGAGGGTGTGTCAGGGTTGGTGGCGATGAACTCTCTGCTGGCTATGGTCGGTGGTTTGCTGGCGGCGCTGGTGGCCGGTAAGAATGACCCCGGTTTCGTGCATAACGGTGCATTGGCCGGCCTTGTCGCGATCTGTGCAGGCTCGGATATCGTACATCCTGTCGGTGCACTGGTGATCGGTCTGGTTGCAGGTGCGGGCTTTGTTTATGGTTTCCAGTTTGTTCAGAACCGCTTGAAAATCGATGATGTGCTGGGTGTTATTCCCTTGCATGGTTGTGCCGGGCTGTGGGGCGGTATAGCCGCCGGTATCTTCGGTTTGGTTTCAATGGGTGGTGCCGGGGGTGTAACCTTTTTATCGCAGCTTGTCGGTAGCCTGACAGGCGTAGGTATAGCACTGGCTGGCGGTTTTGTTGTCTATGGTGCTGTCAGGGCGCTGGTGGGTATTCGCCTCTCCGAGGAAGATGAACATCACGGTGCTGATCTCTCTGTTCACAATATCAGTGCGAATCCCGAACAGGATATGGCAAACCACTAACAACCTGATGAGCACAGCAGTTTTTATCGCTGCTGTGCTTGTCTTGCTGCCCATGTAACGCTAGAAAGCAGCCATGCGTATGTTTGCTTTTCTTATTCTGTTTTTTGCTTCTCTCGGTAGTGCTGTTGCCGCCGATTTTGATGTTTATCAATCCGATTATCGCCCGCTACAGGTTGCGTTGTTGATTGAAGGTGAGCCAGATGCCTCTGATCACACAAGGCTGTTGCGCAAGGTGGTTAGTAATGATCTGACATCGAGTCAGTCCTTTAAGGCTATTGACCCGATGGCTTTTCTGGTTAGCCCCGGGGTTGCATTGACCAGCGTGGATTACGGTGACTGGCGCCTGATCGGTACGGATATTCTGGCCATATGCAGTCTGCATACGGTGAATGGTCTGCTGCAGGCCGAACTGCGTGTTTATGACCCGTTCAGGGGCAAGCAGTTGCTCTCCCTGACGCTGGAGGGGAGTGCTACAGACATGCGCAGGCTGTCGCACCGGGTGGCGGATCAGATTTATCAGGCCGCTCTCGGAATCCAGGGCTATTTCACCTCACATGTGCTCTATGTAACCAAACATGGTGATCTCTCCGATCTGGTCTATATGGATCAGGACGGAGCGAATAATCAGGTGGTGGGAAAAAACTTTACCCTGCTGCTCTCACCCGACTGGTCGCCGGATGGCAATGAGGTGGCTCTCAATACTTATGTTGGTAACCATCCCCGGCTCGAGTTTTTCAATCTGCGTACCGGCAGCAGGAAGGCTTTCGGTGAATTCAAGGGTTTGAACAGTACGCCTGAGTTCTCTCCGGACGGTCGTTTTGTGGCGGCGACGCTCTCAGATAAGGATGACATCAATATCCATATCTATGATATCCAGAAAGGAACGTGGCGATCTTTTACGCACGGTCATGCTATTGATACCACGCCGACATGGTCGCCCGACGGTAAATGGATCGCCTTTGTCAGCAATCGCTCCGGTCAGCCGCAGGTGTACCGTAAGCCGCTCAGTGGCGGGGTTGCCCAGCGGGTCAGTGTTACCGGCAGCTATAATACTTCACCGGCATGGTCACCGGCTGGTGACCGCATTGCCATGATCTCTCTGAAAAACTGGTCATTTGCCGTGGCAACAGTGAAACCGGATGGCTCTGATGTCCGTTATCTGGCCACGGGTCAGCGCATTGAGTCACCCAGCTGGTCGGGTAACGGGCAGATGTTGCTCTACTCGGCCGAAGAGCATGGCGTGCGACGCATCTACCGCGTCCCATCCTGGGGTGGCACGCCCGAGGCAGTGACATCCTCCGGCATCGATGCCTCCGATCCGGCCTGGTCTCGTCGCTGACGGCAGATCACTTGCTTGATCAGGGATTGTGTATCAACAGGAGAGCGATTAAGATGTGCAGCGTAAACAGTTGACTGCTAATGCAGCCCTGTCACTATACGCTTACCAGACTCACTTAGGGAGATATTTATGGATTCAACTCGTTCAACGAAGCAGATTTTGATGGTGGCATTGGCCGCAGCAGCATTGCTGTTTGCCGGTTGCTCCAAGAAAGTGGAAGTGGCATCTGATACCACAGCCAAACCGGTTGCGCAGACAGTGCAGCCAGTGAAAACTGTCGAAGTAGCCAAGCCATCCACCAACGCAGTTTATTTTGCCTTTGACAGTTCTGCTCTGGATGCAGCTGGTCAGGCAACACTCGATGGTTATGCCGCATGGTTGAATGCAAATAACAGCGATAACATTACCATTGAAGGCAATTGTGATGAACGTGGTAGCCGCGAATACAATCTGGCTCTGGGCCAGCGTCGTGCAGACAGCGTTCGTGACTACCTGACGAACAATGGCGTGAGTGCAGGCCGTATCGATACCGTATCATTCGGTGAAGAGCGTCCTGTATGTAAGGGCAGCGGTGAAGCATGCTGGGCCCAGAATCGCCGCGGCGACATTGTCAGCCGCTAATCTCAAAACACTGCAGATGAATAGACGGCCGCTGGCATTGCCAGTGGCCGTCTGTCTGTTGTGCGTATTCACTATCACCGGCTGTGCCGGTGATAACAAGACAATACGCTGGGATCAGGACAAACCTGCTGTTACCACATCGATTCTTGATATGAAAAATGAACAGCAACAGCTGGTTGAGGTGAATACTCAGCAGCATGAACTGATTGAGGTACTTACGGCCAGAGTGGATCAGCTCGAAGCACTAAATCAACAGTATCAGCTGCAGCAGGCTCAGATTCAGGCTTTATCAGCCCGTATTGACGGGTTGAAGCTGAAGAAAAAATATAAGCCGATACGCTTGCCTACCCCTCCTCCTGTGAAAGTTAATAAAACGGTTGAGACACAGAGAACGACACCTGTAGCCCCGCCACAATTGACCGAGGCGGCTGCAGCTGTACCGGTTGTGGACCAGGCGGCACAGGCAGACGCTGAAAAGAACGCTTACACGGCCGCTTATCTGGCCCTCAAGAGTGGTCGTTACGATGAAGCATCCAACGGTTTCAATAAGCAGCTGGATAAGTATCCGGACGGCGAGTATACCGATCAGGCATGGTATTGGCTTGGTGAAACCCGGTTGGCCCAGAGTGATAGCAGCAAGGCATTGAACGCATTCAAATTTGTTGTCGATCACTACCCGGACAGTGTCAAACATGCGGCAGCGCTATTCAAGATGGCACAGATCGCAGTTGAGATTAAACAGTCGGCAAGGGCGAAAGAGTATTACAGGCGATTGATTCAGGAGCATGCCGATTCAGGTATGGCTGAGCAGGCGCGTGCGGCACTCAATGCACTGGAGAAGCCGAGCACGGAGAGCGGGCAATAATTAAGCAAGGGCACCGCCTTCGAATTCATGAAATTTACGATAGTATCCAGGGTGAAAGCACACTGGCTGGCATAGCCTGCACATTCATTCGTCTGGCTGGCTGTCCGCTGCGCTGTACCTACTGCGATACGACACAAGCCATTCCGACTGATAGCGGCCACTGGATGTCGATTACGGATATCCTCTCTGAAGTGAAGCAGCACCAGCGTCCGCTGGTGCTGGTCACCGGTGGTGAGCCGCTGGCCCAGCGCCAATGCCCTGAATTGCTCAGCGGTCTGCTGGCATTGGGCTGTGAAGTCCAGCTGGAGACCTCTGGCGCCTACCTGTTAAACGATGTGCCTGTCGGGGTGCGCAAGATTGTCGATCTGAAAACCCCCGGTAGTGGAGAGGTCGAGCGCAACCGGCTGGAAAATCTGCCGCAGTTGTGCTCCGGCGACGAAATTAAAATTGTGCTGACCGGCCGGGCTGATTATGAGTGGGCCAGAGATATGATTCATCAGCATCAGCTGGGGCAGGGTGATGTGCCTGTGCTGCTTTCTTCCGCCTGGGGTGAATTGACAGCCGCGCAGTTGTGCGAATGGATGTTGGATGATTGTTTGCCTGCACGCCTGCAGCTGCAGCTGCATAAAGTGATCTGGGGTGCGGAGGCGACAGGCGTATGAGTGCGACTACCACACATGCTGTTGTACTGCTCTCCGGTGGCCTGGACTCCAGTACAGCACTGGCCTGGTCGGTCAGGCAGATGGGCTGGCACTGCCATACGGTCGCTTTTGATTACGGGCAGCGCCACCGCATTGAGCTGGAGGCATCTGCAAACGTTGCAGCATCATTCGGCGTAACGGATCACCGGGTTATCAAGGTGGATCTGCGTGCGATCGGACACTCGGCACTGACATCAGCAACACCGGTACCCAAGGATGAGGCGGGACACGCTGGCATCCCGTCCACCTATGTGCCTGCGCGCAACCTGATCTTCCTGTCGCTGGCGGCAGGTCTGGCCGAAGCTGTATCTGCAACGCGTCTGGTGATTGGTGCCAATGTGGTTGATTACTCCGGCTATCCAGATTGCCGGCAGGAATTTCTCGACTCGTTTGTGCGTACGGCGCTGCTTGGTACCAAGGCAGGTTCCGAAGGCGGTGATCTGGAGATTGCCGCGCCTTTGATTCAGCTCGGTAAGTCCGGGATTATCGCGCTCGGTCTGGAACTGGGGCTGGATTACAGTCTGACCCGCTCCTGTTACGATCCGCTTGCAGACGGTTCGCCGTGCGGGCATTGCGACTCCTGTTTCTACCGTCGTCAGGGCTTTGAGCAGCTCGGGCGTAGTGATCCACTCCCTTATCCCGGGGATTAATCAGCACAGCTCCCAATAAGATAGATTACCGGTAGCCACAGGCTCCGCTTGCGGGGTGTTCAGGCAGATTGTTGTCTTGCCGGCCGCCTTGGCTGTCACCCTTTTTCGGGCACATTGAAATTTTGAGATCAGCCGCTATAGTAATCCTTAATGCTTACCGGAAACGATCTGGGAACAAAGGAAGCAGGCCGTTTCTCTTTTCGCGAACCTGTTGCCAGTGATGCTCCTTCTGTTCTTACCCTTGTCAAACGCTCTAATTCGTTAGCGCTCAACTCCGGGCAATGCTATCTGATGCTTTGTGAGCACTTCGCATCGACATCTGTTGTCGCTGAAACAGATGGAGAGCTGATTGGTTTTATTATTGCCTACATCCCGCCGGGACGGCGCGATACCCTCTATATTTGGCAAATTGCCGTAGCATCGCACCTGCGCAGGCTGGGCCTGACAAAGAAGATGCTGCGTCACATCCTTGCCCGCCACAATCTGAAGTCTATCCGTTACATTGAAGCATCGGTTAACCGCTCCCACGACCCTTCATTCCGGCTGTTCCAGACGCTGGCCAAAGAGGGCCACTGTAAGATGGATCAACTGCCTGCACTATCTGCTACACTGGAGGGCAGCGATAGTTCTGGAGAAGAGCAACTGATCCGGGTCGGTCCACTGGATCCGGTCAGCAAAACGTTAATCGGAAGGCGAAAACGTGCATACGCTATTTAAAGATCTTTATATTGTCCTGATTAGTCCACATGGTCTGATTCGAGGGGAAAATCTGGAACTTGGCAGGGATGCAGATACTGGTGGCCAGTCAAAATATGTCGTCGAGCTTGCCCGTGCCCTGGCTGAGAGGCCCGAGGTTGGCTGCGTGGATTTGCTGACACGCAGGATCATCGATCCACACTTGAGCAGTGATTACGGCGAGCCGGTCGAGCAGATCGGTAAACAGGCCCGTATTATCCGAATCGAGTGCGGTGAGCCGGGTTACCTCTCCAAGGAGCTACTTTGGGACAGTCTTGAAACCTTCGCAGATAATGCGCTTACCTATTTGCACGAACAGCCCCGCTTGCCCCATATTATTCATAGCCACTACGCGGACGCAGGGCATATCGGCACCCAGATATCCAGCCTGCTCGGCGTACCGCTGGTGCATACAGGTCACTCGCTTGGACGCAGCAAGCGCAAACGTCTTCTGGCCAGTGGTGCAACACGTGAAGAGATCGAAACCACGTACAATATGGGGCGCCGCATTGAAGCAGAAGAGAGGACGCTGGCAGCAGCTTCCAGAGTTGTGGTCAGTACCAATCAGGAGATTGAAGAGCAATACGCCGTTTACAACTACTATCAACCGGATCAGATGCGCGTCGTGCCGCCCGGCACCGACCTGAAGCAGTTCCATGCACCTTGCGGAGATGAGCGCGAAAGCGCTATTGCCAAAGCCTTGAATCGTTTTCTCATCAACCCGGAGAAGCCGATGATTCTCGCTATATCCAGACCTGATCCGCGAAAAAATATCAGCGCACTAATCGAAGCATATGGTCAATCACCCCGACTGCAGCTGCTGGCGAATCTGGTCATCATAGCCGGCAACCGGGATGACATCGGCGATATGGAAAGCGGCGCGCAGGAGGTGCTGACCGGTATTCTGCTGATGATTGACCGCTACGATCTCTACGGCAAAGTGGCCTTTCCCAAACACCACAAGTCAGATGAGGTGTCGCAACTCTACAGGCTGGCAGCACTGTCCAGAGGAATCTTTATCAACCCGGCGCTTACCGAGCCATTCGGACTGACTCTGATTGAAGCAGCAGCTTGCGGCGTGCCGGTTGTTGCCACAGAGGATGGCGGCCCGATTGATATTATCGGCAACTGTGAAAACGGGCGGCTTGTCAACCCGCTCGACATCGAAGCGATCGCTACAGTATTAATTGAGATCCTTGAAGACGACAAGAGCTGGGAAACCTATGCCCGCAACGGTATCAAAGGGGTAGCTCACCACTACTCATGGCCGGCGCATGTGGAAAAGTATCTGGATATGATACGGCCGCTGATTGAGCAAACAGAGCCGATCAGGCGTATGGAGCTCAGTCCCAAACCTTTGCTCTATCGTAATATGGCCATTATCACCGACCTGGATCAGAACCTGTTAGGGGATCCCGAAACGCTGCCTGCATTTACTGCCTTGATGCAGAAGCATCGCAAGAAGGTGAGTTTTGGCATTGCTACCGGACGCAGTCTTGAGAGTGCATTGGGCGTGTTGCGTAAGTTCCGTATTGCGCAACCGGATTTGCTTATTACAAGCCTTGGCAGTGAAATCTACTACGCACCCAATTTGACCCGGGATTCTGTCTGGAGCAGACACATCAACCATCGATGGCATCGCCAGGATATTGTCCAGCTGCTTGAAGAGATGCCGGGTATCGAGATGCAGCCTAAAAACTGCCAGACGCGATTCAAACTAAGCTACTATATCGATCCTGCCGTAGCTCCGGATGTTCAGGAGATCAGGCGCTTTCTGTTGCAGCACGAGCAGACCGTGAATGTCATCTTTTCGCATGGTCAGTTCCTCGACATTCTGCCATGCCGTGCCTCCAAGGGTTATGCGCTGCGCTGGGCGGCTGCACAACTGGATATCCCTTTGGAGAATCTGCTGGTGGCCGGCGGCTCCGGTGCTGATGAAGATATGATGCGCGGCAATATGCGGGCGGTAGTGGTAGGCAATCGCCATGATGAGGAACTTTCTGAGTTGACCGAGACCGACAAGATCTACTTTGCCCATGGTAGCTATGCGGCAGGTATCATCGAAGCCGTCGAACATTTTGATTTTTTCAACACAGGCAACCACTCATGAGCAGGCTGCTAATCTGTACGGATCTGGACAGAACACTGATACCAAACGGCAGCCAGCCCGAATCACCGGATGCGCGCCAGCGCTTCTCGCGATTCGTCAGTCGGCCGCAGATCACTCTGGCCTATGTATCGGGCCGCCACAGGCAGCTTGTCGAGCAGGCGATAGAGACCTACCAGCTGCCCTTGCCGGGCTTTGTCATTGCCGATGTCGGCTCGACTATCTACCGGGTCGAGCATGGCGCGTGGCACTGCTGGCAGGCATGGAGTGATGAGATTGCCAGTGACTGGCAGGGGTTGAGTCAGAATAAGATTCATGCGCTGTTATCCGATATCGATGCGCTCAAACTGCAGGAGCCGGAGAAGCAGAATATCCATAAGCTGAGCTACTATCTGTCGCTTGCGCAAGATCAACAGCGGATTATCGACGGGATTCAAGCCCGGTTGTCTGCCCGGCAGGTGAAAGCCAATGTTATCTGGAGTGTGGACGAGCTCAAGAACGTAGGCCTGCTCGATATCCTGCCAGCCAGTGCGAACAAGCTGCATGCCATCCGCTTCCTGATGCAGCAACAGGGGTTTGAGGCAAACGAGACCATATTTGCCGGTGATAGCGGTAACGATCTGGATGTGCTGCTTAGCTCCGTTCAGTCGGTGCTGGTCGCCAATGCCGACGATGAAGTGCGTCGTGCCGTTGAGGGTGGTTCTACCGACACCCTCTATCGGGCCAGCGGAGACTTTCTCGGTATGAATGGCAATTACAGCGCCGGCATTCTGGAAGGTATAGCGCATTATCATCCCGACCTGTTGCCCCTGATTGAAGGCAAGCAGTGATGAATCATACAATGATGCGGCCACTTATTTTTGGTGAGGTGCTGTTTGACCGTTTTCCTGACGGCAGCGTGGTGCTGGGCGGGGCACCCTTCAATGTAGCCTGGCATCTGCACGCTTTCGGTCTGAAGCCGTTAATGATCTCCCGTATCGGCCGCGATGCACTCGGCAGCCGGGTGGAAGCCGCGATGCATGACTGGGGTATGGATTGCAGCGGTATGCAGACAGATAACGTACATCCTACCGGCACAGTCGAGGTGAGCTTCGTGGAGGGAGAGCCCTCTTATGATATTGCGCAAGCTGTAGCCTACGACTTTATCGATGCTGCTCGTTTACCACAGCAGGCTGATGGGGAGTGGTTGCTCTATCACGGCTCGTTAGCACTGCGTAATCCATGCTCGGCCGCAGCCCTTGCCAAACTCGAAGAGCAGACCGCCTGCTGTCGCTTTGTAGATATCAATCTGCGTGAGCCCTGGTGGCAACGTGATGCTGTTCTTGCCATGATGAAAGGTGCGGCCTGGTTGAAACTCAATGAGGCTGAGCTGGCCGAGATCTGCCCGGAAGCTACGAACAGTGCGCAGAGGATCGATCAGGTTGCCACCATGATATCGCAGCATATTGTCCTGACCGGCGGAGAACGCGGAGCGACGGCGATCTCAAGCGTTGATGGCAGCAGGCATGCAGTGGTGCCGGAGCGGGTCTCATCGGTGCTTGATACGGTCGGTGCCGGCGATGCCTTCTGCAGTGTGTTTGTGGCCGGACGACTACTCGGCTGGCCCATTGATCTCTCCATGCAGCGGGCGCAGGCATTTGCCAGTGCTGTCGTCGGCATTCGGGGTGCAACCGCCCATGATCGAGCATTTTATAGACAATTTACCCGCGAATGGGGCATAAAGGGCGATCACGATGTATGAACAGGTTTCACACTCCCTGCTGAACGATATTCTGGCAAAGCTGGATATGGAGATCATCAAGCAGCCGAAGATGCGCTACTTCTACACCCGCCTGGGTGCTAACTTCTATGCCATCCATTCGCTGTTTGAGTTGCTTTATGGCAACAGGAGCGACTTCTCTGCACAGATGCAAAAGCTGGTAGAGACCATGGCCCGGCAATATATCGATCGCTCCGATGAATTACGGGCGACAGATCTCGAGCGCGAGAAAGAGCATAGCTGGTTCCTGAGTCAGAAGTGGGTGGGCATGGCGCTCTACAGCGACGGCTTTGCAGAAGACCTGCAGGGCTTGAAATCGAAACTGCACTACCTTCAGGAGCTCGGTATTAACATGGTGCACGTCATGCCGGTGCTCGATTGCCCGCCGGGAAAAAGTGATGGTGGCTATGCGGTTCGCGATTTTCGTCGTATTGATGAACGCATTGGCTCACTTGACGATATCGATGCTCTCTCTGAATCAATGCACCGGCGGGATATGCTGCTTACCCTCGATGTGGTGCTAAACCACACGTCAGATGAGCATGAATGGGCGCAGCGCGCCCGCAACGGCGAGCAGATGTATCAGGACTACTATTATGTCTTCGATAACCGGGACATACCGGATATGTTTGAGGAGGCAATGCCGGAAATTTTCCCGGAAACTTCGCCCGGCAACTTCACCTGGGATGAGACGATGGGCAAGTGGGTGATGACATCGTTCAACAATTACCAGTGGGATCTGAACTACAGTAATCCGTCCGTACTGATTGAAATGCTCGATATTATCCTCTACTGGGCCAATCACGGCGCCGATATTCTGCGTCTGGATGCAGTCGCATTTCTGTGGAAGAAAATCGGCAGCACCTGCCAGAATGAGCGCGAAGCACATCTGATTCTGCAGTTGCTTAAGGACTGCTGTCAGGTCACTGCTCCCGGCGTACTGTTTATTGCCGAGGCAATTGTTGCGCCAGTCGAGGTAACAAAATATTTCGGCGAAGATGCGATCAATGCCAAAGAGTGCGAGATCGCCTACAACGCTACCTATATGGCCCTGCTCTGGGATGCCGTTGCCACCAAGAAAGCCGAGCTGCTCTACCGCGGTATCAAGAGTCTGCCGGCCAAGCTGGAACGGGCCACATGGCTGAACTACATCCGCTGTCATGATGATATCGGTCTTGGTTTTGACGACAGCGACATCAACCTCGCCGGTTACGAGCCGGCAGCCCATCGCCGCTTCCTCATTGATTATTATACCGGCAACTACACCGATTCTCCGGCGCGAGGGCGTCCGTTCGGACAGAATGAGAAGACGGGTGATGCACGTATCTCCGGCACGCTTGCCTCGCTTGTCGGACTGGAGAGTGCGATAGAGTCGGGGGATGAGCATGCCATTGATATCGCGATCAACATCATCCTGCTGCTCAACAGCATGATCCTCTCCTTTGGTGGCATCCCGTTGCTCTACTATGGTGATGAGATCGGCACGCTCAATGACTACAACTATCAGGATGATGACAGCAAGCAACAGGACAGCCGCTGGGTCCATCGCCCGTCGATTGACTGGGACAAAGCAGAACTGAGGAACAGGCCCGGCAGTGTCGAATTCCGCATATTTACAGCCTTGAAGAAACTGATTGCCGTGCGCAAGGAGATTTCCGCTTTTGCCGATTTTAATGGCCGTGAGTTGCTCGACGTGAGTAACCCGCATCTGCTGGCTTATGCCCATTCTGATCCCCGCAATAACTCATCGCGGGTGCTGGTCGTCGGTAATTTTGATGCTACGCCGCAGCATCTGGATCTCGATATGCTGCAGCGGATGGGCTTCTTCAAGCTCGGCTGCATCAAGGATCTCTGTACAGGCGAAAGCCCGCCGATTTTTAACGATCAGCTGGCAATTCCGGCTTACGGTTTCTACTGGCTTAGCGAATAGATGATACTTTCAGGAGTGATTATATGATTAAAAAATGTCTGTTTCCCGTTGCCGGATATGGCACCCGGTTCCTGCCTGCAACCAAGGCGCAGCCTAAAGAGATGCTGCCGATACTGACCAAACCGCTGATTCAATATGGCGTGGAGGAGGCGGCCGAAGCCGGCATGTTGAACATCGCCATGGTGACGGGTCGTAACAAGCGAGCTATCGAGGACCATTTCGATATCACCTATGAGCTGGAAGATCAGATCAAGGGTACCAGTCGGGAAGAACGCCTGGACAGTATTCGCGGTCTGATCAACGAGTGTACCTACTCCTATACACGTCAGGTTCATATGCGCGGACTTGGTGATGCCATTCTCACGGGTAATGCCATTATTGGTGAGGAGCCATTTGGCGTTATTCTGGCCGATGATCTCTGCGTGGGCGATGAAGGCATCATGTCGCAGATGCTGAAAGTGTATGAGCAGTTCAAGTGCAGTGTGGTTGCCGTGGAAGAGGTGCCAATGGCCGAGGTGAATAAATATGGTATTGTCAGTGGTCAACAACTGGATGAGCGTCATACGCGTGTCGAGACCATGGTGGAGAAGCCTGACCCCGACAAGGCTCCGTCGAATCTGGCGATTATCGGGCGCTATATTCTTACGCCCGATATTTTCGATATTTTGCGCAATACGCCACCGGGAGCCAATGGCGAGGTGCAAATTACCGACGCGCTGCAAACGCAAGCCACGCAAGGCAACGTGATTGCCTACCGATTCAAAGGCCGCCGTTTTGACTGTGGTGGTATCGATGGTTTTGTTGCGGCAACCAACTACTTTTATGATAAATTAAAGCAGTCCTGAATCGCATCTGCACAAGCATAAGCAGGGGATTGGGCCCGAGTGGTCGAGATGACTACAGCGTTATTGATGAGGCATGAATGACCGGAGTGGTGGGGCGGAGAGTGGCTGAAAGCAGTACCGGCAACAGCCGGCCGGGATTGGTCTGGCCTGTAATGTGCGGATCCCGGCATGCCATCTGTTTGTCGGGAGTTTCACTCCTCAATCAGATCAAGCAGCCTGAGAACGGAGCCGCAAGTGAAATGTGAGGCAACCCTGTTGACGAAGCGTGGAAAGTCCACGACGGCACTGTTGTCGGCCTTGTCGGAGATGGTTCGCAATACAATACACGGGATGTTGTACTCGTATGCAACCTGAGCCACGGCTGCCCCCTCCATCTCCACGCACTTAAGATCGGGTATCTGCTCGCGGAGAGCCCGGGCGCTGCAATCGTCAGCAACAAACTGATCGCCACTGGCGATAGTGCCGGTGACCACCCGCGGTTTGGTAATGTGGAACTCATGGCGCGTGGCTGCATCGACATCCGCTTGCAGATCCTCAGCCAGGTAGGTTTCTGCTGCACGTAGCGCTGCATCGGTATGGCGCGGCTCTGCCGTGAAGCGGGAGATGCCGAGCAGTGGGATCTCGTACCGCTCTATGCCGGGAAGTGCACTTGCATCCATATCGTGCTGGAGAAGTGTGTCTGCAACAACAATGTCTCCGATATTAAGGCTGCTATCCAGTGCTCCGGCAACACCGGTGAATACCAGACAGTTGACGCCATAGCGCTCGATAAGCGTCGTGGCGGTCGACGATGCAGCCACTTTACCCCAGCGGGAAAATACGACTGTCACCTTTTTGCCACGCAGTTCACCGCTTATGTACTCGCGCATGCCCCGGGTCTCGCTCTCTGTGTTCGACATATGCTGAAGAAGTTGTGATACCTCCTCGGTCATTGCCCCCATGATACCAATCTTCATGACCGGCTCTCCCTCTGCTGTTCGATTTTTCTGCCGGCTTTTTCTGCCAGCGTTTCCGGGTGAAAAAAAAGGAGGCCGAATGGCCTCCTTTTTTACGGGATGGGAGAAGCCTAGTTCTTGGACTTGTCCACGATCTTTTTGATCCACGGCATCATCGCACGCAGCTTCTCACCGGTTACTTCAATCGGGTGGGCGGCATTGAGACGACGGTTGGCAGTCATGGACGGATAGTTGGTAGCACCTTCAACAATGAACTGCTTGGCGTACTCACCGGTCTGGATGTTTTTCAGACACTCGCGCATGGCCTTGCGAGACTCATCATTGATCACCCTGGGGCCGGTTACATATTCGCCGTATTCCGCATTGTTGGAGATCGAGTAGTTCATGTTGGCGATGCCGCCTTCATACATCAGATCCACAATCAGCTTCAGCTCGTGCAGGCATTCAAAGTATGCCATTTCAGGCTCATAGCCAGCTTCGGTCAGGGTTTCAAAACCGGCCTTGACCAGCTCAACAGCGCCGCCGCAGAGAACGGCCTGCTCGCCGAACAGATCGGTTTCGGTCTCATCCTTGAAGCTTGTTTCGATGATGCCGGTACGACCGCCGCCGATAGCGGAAGCGTAGGAGAGAGCGATCTCTTTGGCATCGCCGCTGGCATCCTGATGGATAGCGATCAGGTCAGGAATACCGCCACCACGGACAAATTCGGAACGCACGGTGTGGCCCGGCGCTTTTGGTGCAATCATGATGACATTCAGGTCGCTGCGGGCGACAACCTGATTGTAATGGATGGCGAAGCCATGGGCGAAAGCAAGGGTTGCACCCTGTTTCAGGTTAGGCTCGAGCTCCTGCTTGTAGAGCTGTGACTGAAATTCGTCCGGGGTCAGAACCATGACAACATCGGCGCCCTTGACGGCGTCATCAACGTTTTTAACGGTCAGGCCGCAAGCTTCGGCTTTGGCAACGGATGCGGAGCCTGCGCGCAGACCTACGGTAACATCTACACCGGAATCCTTCAGGTTATTGGCATGGGCATGGCCCTGGGAACCATAACCGATAATTGCGACTTTCTTTCCCTGGATGATGGAAAGGTCTGCGTCTGCATCATAATAGATGTTCAAGGCCATAAGGCATCTCCTGTTCTGCGTAAGTAAAAAGGGGGCGCAGCATAAACGTTTCAGAGGCAAAGTTCGAGCGGAATCTGACAGGGCTGCATGGATCAGGCACAAGGCAGACGCATCGGCTGCTCTCTTTTGCCGGCTGCAGTGGTGGCGTATCCGCATACGGGGTAGGGTGCGCCGCTATGTATGCACTGGAAATAAACGGCCTGGGCAAGGTCTATAAAAATGGCAACCGCGCGCTGGATGATGTGTCGCTGACGGTGCCACAAGGCAGTTTCTATGCCCTGCTCGGCCCCAACGGGGCGGGCAAGAGTACGCTGATCAACATGATTGCAGATATTGTGCGTCCCACCAGCGGGTCGGTACGCATGTTCGGCCATGACCTGTTTAGCGAGCGGGCCTGGTGCAAGAAGCGGCTCGGTGTGGTGCCGCAGGAGATCGCCTTCGATCCGTTTTTCACCCCGATCGAGGTGCTGCGTTTTACCTCGGGCCTGTTCGGTTGCAAGCCCGATGATAGCTGGATCGAGGAGCTGCTGACGCGACTGGAGTTGTTTGAACACAGGGGCAAGGGTACCCGCCAGCTCTCCGGCGGCATGCGCCGTCGCCTGTTGGTGGCACAGGCGCTGGTGCACAGGCCGGAGCTGGTCATCCTTGATGAGCCGACTGCCGGTGTGGATGTGGAGCTCAGACGCAGGCTGTGGGGCTTCATGCGTGAACAGAGCAGCAAGGGTACAACCATACTGTTGACTACCCATTATCTGGATGAGGCCGAAGAGCTGTGCGACCACGTTGCCATTATCGATCGCGGCCGCGTGCTGACGGCAAGGCCGATGCGCGAGTTGTTGCAGGATATTGCAGCTTCTGACCTGTGGCTGAATTATGGCCGCGCCATTGTCCTGACCGATGCGGACCGGATAGCACTGGCTGCATTCGAGCCGAGAGAGTCGGCGGAAGGGGTATGTCTGAAGCTCGGACGGGCGGCTGGCGGGGAGTCGACCTTCCATGTCGCATATCAGGCGGCTGTGGCACGTTTCGGACCGCCCGTGGATGCAGGTGTGAAATCTGAAGATCTGGAAGATATCTTCCTGCGGCTGACGACAAAGGATCGGGAGATTCAATCATGAGACCGATCAATCCCCGCGGCACCTGGACGCTGTTCCTGCGTGAAATTCGCCGTTTTCTGAAAGTGAAAATGCAGACGATTGTGACACCTGCGCTGACGGCCATGCTCTATCTGGTGATTTTCCGATACGCCATGGGTGATCGCGATGTACCGGGCATGGAGATCGATTATTTCACCTTTCTGGTGCCGGGACTTGCGATCATGGCGATGATGCAGAATGCTTTTGCCAATACCTCCAGCTCGATGATCATGGGCAAGGTGATGGGCATGCAGATCTATCTGTTGATGGCTCCGCTATCGGCGATCGAGGTTGTTACTGCCTTTCTGGCCGCGGCTGTTGTGCGCGCGATGATTGTCGCCACGGTATTCCTGGCCGTGTTGATGCCGTTTGTGGATATCTCGCTGCAGCATCTGGGTCTTATCCTGCTCTACGGTGTTGCAGCCAGCCTGATCATGGGCGGGCTCGGCCTGATCAGTGGCATGTGGGCGGAGAACTTCGACAACGTCGCCATGGTCACCAACTTTGTCATTATGCCGCTGACCTTTCTCTCCGGTGTTTTCTATTCGGTCAAGCAACTGCCCGAGTTATGGCAGCAGATCAATGCGTTCAATCCGTTCTTTTACCTGACCGATGGTTTTCGCTACGGTTTCCTCGGTATTGGCGACACCGATCCGTTCGCTTCGGTTACCATTGTACTGGGTTCTGTTGCGGTCACTTTTGTGCTCTGCTGGTATCTGTGGCACATCGGCTGGCGGATGAAGGATTAACAGCGACTTACTAACAGAGGTACGCAGAGAAAAAAGCATTATTGGTAAGAGGCATGCTTCGGCAGGGAACTCCCGTAGTGCTTTAAGATAATTTTTGCGTCCTGTAAGATAAAAAAAGAGGTTAACAGATGGCACAGCAATCCAAGAGCAAGGCGGCACGCAAGACCTCCGCATGGTTTCAGCGGCACAGTAATGATCCGCACGTGAAACGGGCCCAGAAAGAGGGGAAGCGCTCGCGCGCGGCATTCAAACTGACCGAGATTCTCGATGAGCATGGTCTGAAAATAAGCAAAAATGTGGTGGTTGTGGATCTTGGTTGTGCACCCGGCTCATGGAGTGTGGAGCTGGCCAAGCGCGTTGGCCCCGGCGGCATTGTCATCGCTATCGATCTGTTGCCGATGGACGGTATTACCGGTGTGACGTTGATTCAGGGTGATTTCGATTCACCGGAGGGGCAGGCGGCGCTGTCAGAGGCGCTGCAGGGGCGCATGGTTGATCTGGTGGTATCCGATATGGCTCCTGAGATGGCCGGTGACAAGCTGGTGGATCAGATGCGCATGATAGGCCTGAATGAGATGACACTGCATTTTGCCAGACAGTATCTGCGTCCGGGTGGCGATATCCTGATGAAGACCTTTATGGGTGAGGGTTACGATGCCTTCCGCAAGGAGCTCGGCCTCTCCTTCAAAAAAATAAAAAACATCAAGCCTGCAGCCAGCCGCAAGACCTCATCCGAATTCTTCCTGCTCGGCCGTGAATTCAAGGGTGCAAGCGTCGACGGCAGTGACGCGCGATAGCCGGGGCGATGCCTGTGCATAGCCAGAGGTAAATCACGCATCGTGTGTGCATGATGTATCCGGTTGCCGCAGATGTGCCGCCCGGTGGTTACTGTGCGTGACCGGAGGGCTACCCCTGCTATTGCACAGGCTGTGAGCATCGCCCACAAATCATGGATCGGATTATTTAACGAATGTCGAAACAGGGTGGGCGGGGCAAGCAGGTTAATGGGTGGGTTTTGAGTAATGGGGCAACATCCCGCACCGTGTAACTACGGCAGTTTAGCCACAGCTCATAACCGTCGGCCGGGATCATCACCGGCATTCGCTCATGAACAGGAAGGCATTTGCACGGACGGTAATGATGGTGAATGAATCGATACGTTGATTCTGATCTTCCCAGTAGCCCCTGGTGCCAGCAGAGGCTTTCATCGGATGCGTGGAAGTAATAAGGCTGTTTTTTGCCACCTGATCTCTGCCATTCATTAAAGCCTGTGGCAGGAATGGTGCATCGCTGCCTTTGATAGGCGACATTGAACGATAGATTGTCCGCGAGTGTTTTTGCCCTGGCGTTGATCATGTGATTGCCAGTGGAGGGATGGCTGGCCCAGAACGGTACCAGCCTCCACCGCATCAGCGAGATTTCCCCGTGCCTGCCACTTTTTTCCGTCACGACAGGAGCCATCCGGGAGGGGGCTATATTATTTTTTCCGGGGTAGTCCGGGATGCTGTCGCACTGAAGTGCTTTGCAATCGTTGCCACCGATGCCGTCAAGGCTATGCGTCCGCACTTGCTCCTTCCCTGGTATCGAAACAGGTGCAGGGCATGGGAGGATTATATGATCTGCAGGGTGTCAATATGGGCACAGATGGATTTCAGATTGACCGGCTTTTCAAACAACCGGCTACCGTATGATGCCATCTCGCTGAGCAGTGCCGGTCCGGCAAAGTCGGCAACAGCGATGATCGGAATATCCTGATCCCGTTGACGTATTGCATGGACAAGCGCACTTCCACTTGTCTCCGGCATACAGGTGTCCGCGATCAGCAGGTCGAATCGGCCACGTGCATAATCGAACAGCTTCAATGTGCTGTTGCCGCTTTCAGCATAGGTGACATCGAATCCGGCTGAACCCATCACCTTGCCCAATTGCAAACGCAGTGTGTGGTCATCGCCGGCAAGCAGCACCCGCCTTGTTTGAGGCAGTCGCTTTGTTGCTATATATGTCATATTTTCCTCCCATCTGCGTTTATGTAGCTGGGCACGGCAGCGAGGGAGATTCATTGGCTAAATCCACCGCCATGCCGCGGAATGTAGCTACATCCAGGCTGCCATCTACAAAATAGAAGAATCCGTTGCAGCCACCCATATCGCGCGCCAGTTTTTTTCTGTATCCGTCATTGGCAGGAGTTATGGCATAGGTCTCGGTTGATGGATTCTGATGGTGGCAATAGATCAACAAGGCCAAGCCGCCCAGACTGACTGCATCAATATCAGCAATCACCACATCCATGTTTTTCTGTGCAATGCGGTCATATGCCTGCTTGTCGCTGTGAACGACATACATCAGCCATCCGAACGGCTCCAGTCGCTCAGCCATCTGACGTGCTGTAGAATCATTCTCTGCCAGCAGCAGGCATGTTTTCCGGGGCTTACGCATCATGCTTTGGTGGTTGCCCGGTGAAGCATGCATGGGACTCAGGCTTGATTGAGCAGCAGGCGGTCAATCTCATCCTCGGCCGCCAGCCAGTCCTGCAACTCATCGCCCGCCATGAAGCCACGCCCGCGGGCGCGATAATAGGCCGATTCGGCAATCATCTGCTCACGCATTTCCGGTTGTAATATTCTTTTGCGCACACGTGTTCTGCTGCCTGCTTTTTTTGTGCTGTTGCTCATGATTGCTCCCTGCGGATATTTTTCGTGACGATAGGTGGGCCGTGACTGCGTCTGCACGCTTTATTTATCAATGGTGATCTTGCGCCGTTCGGTTTTTTCCGTTTTTGGAATGGTCAACTCCAGCATGCCGTTGTTGAATGACGCCTTGACGTTGTCGGTGTCGACATTGTCCGGCAAAGCGATCGTGCGACTGAAGGAGCCGTGCGAACATTCGCGACGGTAATAGTCGCCCTTCTCCTCTTTCTCCTCGTGGCTGGTTGAGCCCTTGATGGTGACCGTATTGTCGGCCACCGAAGCATCCAGATCATCTTTTTTGACACCCGGAATCTGCGCGCGTAATACCAGCTCATGGTCCCGATTAATCACATCCACTCGCGGCAGCAGTTTGCGCTCCAGCGGAGCCTCCCAGTCGCCGAGCAGGGAGTGCGGCCAGCGTAGCGGTGGCATCCAGCCGCGCGAAAAGAACGATTCAACCATGCGGTCCATCTCTTCAAACGGACTTAATCCACGCGCGCTCTCTCCCTCTTTTACCTTGACTGAGCCCTGATCTTTCTTTTCCTCTTTTGATAATAAGGATATCTGCTGCCTCCTTTTTTAGCATCTGTTTCAAATACCATCTGGAATCAGATGATTCCAGATGGTGAAATGGTTATAGATGGTGAAATGGTTATAGATGGTGAACTTCTGTTCCGGTATCAGAATAATTCTGATATTTTGGATATTCACTCTGATCGCACGGCATTATTGGCGGGTGTGGTATTCGGCTGCAGGCATTTTATTGCAGGGGATGATTGAGTGGTGCTTGGGAGCAGAGAAGGGGGTGCGAGGCGCAGTTGCTTTTCACCTGCGGTCATTCAGGAAGCCGGGTCAGATTGCAGTTGTGATACATGTTAAGGCGCGGATAAGCGGTGATACTTAATGTCTGCTTTTGATGTCTGGCGCATGATGTCGGTTGCCGCGCAGAGTGATTTTGATTCACCTGAGGACAGGTGGCGCTACTGCCGGTGCGTGGCGGGGTGAGTCGGCTAACATGCAGAGGAATGCCCCGTGCCATTTTGGGACCTTGTGCATGATGGGGGGGGGAGATGCGGCAGCCAAAACCGTGGATTTGGCAACTGCTAAAGCTCAGGAGAAGGAGTCTGCAAGGACATCAGCATTACTGGAAGCCTTAAAGGAAAACCCGGAAGCCACTGGCTTGCTAATAGCCAGTGCGGCAGATGCAGCCATGGATGCAGCAAATTCAGCAACGAGTGCATCGGAGATGGTAGCCATAGTGGCAAAAAAGCTTGCAGAAGCAGAAGCACTTACAGTAGTGCTCGCGGAAACTCTGGCCGAAGTAGAAAAAAAGGAATCAGTAGAAGCGGAAAAAGAAGCAAGGATCTAAGTTACAGTATCACTGATTTTCCGGGTGAATTAGGAACAGCCGCCGCGCCGCGCCATGCATGCGATGTGCGGGCTGCAGCGGAACTCAGTTCGTTGTAGCCTTTCTGTGTTGCCGCCTATGCCGGAAGAATCTCTTCAGCAGAGCGCCGCACGCATCGGCCATGACACCGGATGTGACTGCCGGCTGATGATTCAGCCGGCTATCGCTAAGGACCTGATAGAGTGATGTGACGGCCCCGGTTTTGGGATCATCAGCGCCGTAGACCACGCGCCCGATGCGCGCATGGACAATGGCGCCGGCACACATCGTGCACGGCTCCAGCGTGACATAGAGGGTGGCACCACTCAGCCGGTAATTGCCGGTAGCGGCACAGGCTGCCCGCATGGCGCGCATCTCCGCATGGGCCGAAGGATCGTGCAGCGTGATCGGGGCATTGTGGCCGGTAAATTCCTGGCCGTCGGCCAGAACCACCACTGCCCCGACAGGCACTTCGCCGTTTGCCGCTGCCGTTTCAGCCAGTAGCAGCGCTTTTTGCATATATCCAATGTCATCCATATCTCAAACCACCAAAATCATTCACCACGAAGTACACGAAGAGAAAGATATTCTATGTATGCTTTTACGCTTCGGATCCGGTGGCAATGTCATGTTAACTGGATAAAGACATTTGTCCGAAAATTTTACGCGTGCACGCAAACTGCTCCCCTGATTTTCCTTTGCGTCCTCTGCGGTGCATGCCGTTGACTCTGTTTATGATCTTAGTTTGGGGTCGAAGTAGTCGCGCAGCCCTTCACCGAGCAGGTTGTAGCCCAGCACGGTGATCAGGATAGCCAGCCCCGGAAACATCGACATCCACCAGGCGATCTGAATATTGTCCTTGCCTTCGGTCAGAATATTGCCCCATGAAGGATCCGGCGGTTGTACGCCAAGGCCGAGAAAGGAGAGGCCGGATTCAACCAGTACCGCGCCGGCAATGCCGAGCACGGCGGAAACCAGTACCGGCCCCATGGCATTGGGCAGCAGGTAGCGCCACATCATGCGAATCGGCGACACACCCAGCCCCTGGGCGGCATGGATAAATTCGCGCTGGCGCAGGCTGAGAAACTCCGCCCGCACGAGGCGTGCCACACCCATCCATGAGGTCAGTCCGATAACAATCATGATATTCCAGATCGAGGGCTCGAGAAAAGCGATAACGGCCAGAATCAGGAAGAAGGTGGGGAAGCAGAGTACCATATCGGTAGCGCGCATCAGCATGGCATCGGTGCGGCCGCCGGCGTAACCGGCTACGGCACCCAGCATCAGCCCGATCAGCAGTGAAATACCAACGGCAACAAAACCGACAGCCAGCGATACGCGTGCGCCATAGAGCATGCGGGAGAAGATATCGCGGCCGAGCGTGTCGGTGCCGCACCAGTGCTGCCAGGAGGGGGGCATCAGGATGACGCTGACATCGATATTAGTCGGGTCATAGGGTGCAATCCACGGGGCCAGCACAGCGAGCAGGGCAACTGTCGCGACAATGGTGCCGCCGATCAGGATCAGCGGATGCGCCAGCAGTCGCTGCAACGAACCCGGAGCATTGGCTGTGGCCGGAATCATGCCGGCGCTCATGACGTGGCACCGTGGCGGATGCGCGGATCAGCCCAGGCATAAGCGATATCGGCAATCAGATTGCCTAGCAGGGTAAGTACCGCGCCAATGACGGTAATGCCCATGACCAGCGGGTAGTCGCGCGCCATCACCGCTTCAAAAAAGAGCAGGCCCATGCCGGGCAGGGAGAAGAGTTGCTCGACAATGACCGAGCCGCCGATCAGGCCGGGGATAGAGAGGCCGAGCAGGGTGATAATGGGCAGTACCGCATTTTTCAGCGCCAGACGGTAGCGTATAGTACCTTCGGGCACGCCCATGGCGCGTGCGGTGGTGATGTAGTCGGCCCGGATGACATCGAGCATACCGGTGCGCATAAAACGTGACATGCCGGCGAGCCCGCCGATGGCTGAAACAAAGACCGGCAGCAGCAGGTGTTCGAGCAGGTCGAGTTGCTGTTGCCAGAAGCCCATCTGTTGCCAGCTGTAGTCGTGCAGGCCGGAAACGGGCAACCAGTTCAGGTTGACGCCGAGTCCGATCATTAGCAGCAGTCCCAGCCAGAAGGAGGGGATGGCAAATCCGATAAAGACAAACAGCGTCATACCCTTGTCGAACCAGGAGTCGCGCCGCACGGCACTGGCAACACCGATAGGGATGGCAATCAGGATAATAAACAGCATGGCCAGGATATTGATCGACAGCGTGACCGGGATACGTTCAGCTACCTTGTCCAGTACCGCACGCCCGTCTGCAGAAAAGGATTGGCCGAAATCCAGTACGGCCAGTCGCGAGAGCCACTGCCAGTATTGCTCGTACAGTGGCTTGTCCAGACCGTAGTAGGAGCGCAGGCGTTCGATATCTTCTACCGAGACCTTGGGGTTGAACTCCTGACCGACCACGGAGGGCTCTCCCGGTGCCAGGTGCATCATGCCAAAGGAGATAATGGTAATGCCGAACAGCAACGGAATCATGCCGATCAGGCGCTTGCTTATGTATGCAGTCACGCCGTCACTCTATGAATCTGATGCCCGAAGGGGAAGCCGGCGTGCAGCAGGGCTGATCCGGGGTCTTATCCCTGAAAGAATTGAGCACTGTCTGAATTGAATTAATGGCTTGTTCCGCTGCTTTATGGCCGGTTTCAGACATGGGTAATAGGGCCATATTTTCTTGACACTTCCGGCTTTTACTGATTCTATACCGGCCTTGTTACCATGCGGGAATCGGGGGGTTGTCTTGAAAAAAGGGATTTTAACACTAGTGCTGGCGCTGGTTGTAGCAGTATCTGCACCGGTGAGCACATCTTCTAACTATGCGGTCGGATTTCAGCAGGCATATGCAGCCGATACTGCAGACGGCATGAAGCGGCTGAATCTGGTACTGAAAAAATTACGCGATGCCATGGGCAGTATGAAAGATTTTGATGAGCTTGAAAAAGCCGGTCTGGCCAAAAAAGATGTCGACAGAATGCGTCGCGCCATGGGTGATAAGATCAACCAGATGATGGAGGATGCCATCTATGCGATTCGTGCGCTTTAACCTGCTGATTCTGCTGGGTCTGCTCGCGGCTCTGCCGTCACAATCTGCTGCAGCCGAGCTGAGAAACGTTAACTTTGCCGTGTTTCAGAAGGTTGATAGCAACTTTGAGTTCGAGGCTATCGTACTGGGCAAATTCAGCAATTTTATCACGGCTATGGAAGGCGCGCAGGTACTGCTGTTATCCCATACACGCAACTCGGTGGATGGCGATGTGATCAATATTCAACAGGATGTACTGCGGGACTCGTCTGAAGGTCTGAATGATATTGGCATCAACTGCAGCCTCAGCTTCCGTGACCATAGTACCGATGTGGATACCATTTTCGAACTCGGTGGCATGTGCAAAATTCTGGATTCACTGAACACCAATGTGACGGCCATCATTCCCATGGCCAGTCTGCCTGATACGGAACAGGGAATAGATGCCTGGGTAGAACTGTATGAGGATGAAGCCAGTGGCACAGCATTTTATGCCAATGTCAGCTCTGGCGACTAAACGCGTATAAACGTTACCCGGAGAGTTTGCCGCTGCGCAATCCCGGGGTGTCAAAACCGAAACAGGCCTGTAGCCCGGGCCGGGTGGTTGTGAAACACTGTAATGTGAAGTGCTTTCTGCGCACGCCTTTGTGTTATAAACAGTTGGAAGATAATGTTATGGTTCTGACAATGATGAACGGGAGCAGGCGAAGGGTGTAATGCAGCTAAAATATCAACGGCAACTGATTCAATCCGGCGTACTGACAGAAGCTCAGCTAACTGAAGCCGAAGCTTTGGCCTTGGCCCGGAAAAAGAGTCTGTTTGCAGCCCTGCTGGAGATGGATAGCGTCGATGATGATCTCCTGCTCACGGCCCTGTCCAGGCTCTATAAGACATCCTATATTGATATTTCGAAGACCGTTATTGATCCGAAGCTGATGGAGATATGCCCGGAAAAATTGTGTCTTAAATACGCATTTGTGCCGGTCGGTCAAAATGAGACGGATATCGTTATCGCTACCGCCTCACCGCTGGATGTCTCCATGCTTGATGCACTGGGTTTCAAGCTGGGGCGGCGCATTGTGCCCCGTCTGGCCCGGCCGGATCTGATTCTGCGCAAGATCTCTGAATCCTATCAGGATAGCGAGTCGGCATTTTCTGCTGCGATGGATGATCTGGATGATGAGCACGCACTCACCCAGGAGATGGAAGACACACAGCAGACTGCCAATCTGGATGAACTAAAGCGGGGCGCGGAAGACTCTCCCATTATCAAGCTGGTTAATGGCGTAATTGTGCAGGCGATGAAGATCGGCTCATCCGACATCCATATCGAGCCGGGTGATAAGCAGAGCGTAGTGCGCCTGCGTGTGGACGGCCGCTTGCGACCAATGATCCGCTTTCCCTCCAAGGCTCACCCTCTGGTCGTTTCCAGAATAAAAATTATGTCCCGGCTGGATATCTCTAATACGCGCACCCCGCAGGATGGGCGCGCGCGCGTTAAAATGCTGGGTAAAAGTTACGACATGCGCATATCCACGTTACCGGCCATGCACGGTGAAAAAGTGGTGATGCGTATCCTGGATCAGGGGGGGCTGGCGCTGAGTCTGGATGTCCTCTGTTTTGAATCGACGGCCTACAAGCACATTCGTCAGTGTATTGAGCAGCCTACCGGTGCCGTGCTGGTCACTGGCCCCACAGGTAGTGGTAAAACAACAACACTCTACTCATTTTTACACCATATCAAAAACGAAGAGATGAACCTGATTACGATTGAGGATCCGGTTGAGTTCCAGATTGAGGGCATCAATCAGGTGCAGGTTAACCCGAAATCGGGTATGACTTTTTCGGCCGTTTTGCGTTCGATTCTGCGTCAGGATCCGGATGTGGTCATGGTGGGCGAAATCCGCGATGAAGAAACGGCCGAGATAGCCCTGCATGCGGCACAGACAGGGCATCTGGTTCTCTCCACGCTGCATACCAATGATGCACCTTCAACGGTGACACGTTTGCTGGATATGGGGA
>Ga0210025_1001270_pt1 | contig 28118 bp, 14 predicted proteins | sample CryGeyme20150102_FD_183989 | JGI IMG/M metagenome (GOLD analysis project Ga0210025, IMG submission 183989) | Groundwater microbial communities from Crystal Geyser aquifers in Utah, USA - Crystal Geyser metaG 2015-0102 (SPAdes) (version 2) | ecosystem: Environmental > Aquatic > Deep subsurface >... | reverse complement strand
ATCTCAGTATAATTGACCGCATCAGAAAGTGAATAGATTTTTTTGTCTCCAATAAATCGAATCCACGTATCTGTATTTATTAATTCAAAAATAAAATCAGCATCAGAAATTTTCAGAGGTTCTATTAAAAGACGTTTGGTTTTAAACGAATTTTGAATCATAATTTTTAGCAAATCCTTGGTTTATAATAATTTCTAAGCTTCAAAAAATACTTCTTTCTTAAATATTTTAAGTAATCCTGATTTCAAATTAGAATAGAAAAACTTTTTTGTTTTGCAGAATTATGTTTAACAATACTAAACTTAGTGCTAGAAAAAGATAATTAGATTCGTGTATTCTAAAGTAAATCAATCATAGTTAAGACGACATGATAATTTTTTTCTTTTATAAAATGAGTATAAAACTGTTCTTCTTTTGCTGTTAAGTTCAATTTAGATGACCAATCTAGTAATTCAGTAAAATTCAATAATTCCAATTCTTCCTTAAACTTAGTTATCACTTCTTTTGAATTTTTTGAAAATACAGATTGAACAAAACTTTCAGCTGAAATTAGCTCATCGCTAATTTTGTTTTTTTGTTTTTTAGTTTGAATTTCCGATTCTGGTAATAAAGTCTTTTCATATTGAAATTGAATTCCTAAACTCTTTTGGATTACTTTAAATAAATTATTTAAGTCAACTGGTTTAAAAAGTATATCTGAAAATCCTTTTTCGAGAAACGACTGTTTTGAATCTATAAATCCACTTGCCGTTATGGCAACAACTTGGATTGAATTAAATTGAGCATCTTTTCGAATTTCAGCAAGAACTTCTTCCCCACTCATTATGGGCATTCTTAAATCCAATAAGACAAGATCAATCTGATTTTCATACATAATTTGCAGGGCTTTTAAGCCATCTTTTGCCAATAAACAAGTAAACCCTAAGGGCTCCAAAACATCTAACATTAAGGTTAAATTCGTTTCTGTATCGTCAACAATTAAGATTGATAGATTACCACGACCTGTGTAAGATTTCGGGAATTGATTAACTTCAGAAGTTCCTAAATCTTGTTTTAAATCAGCTGACTTAAATGGTAATTCAATTAGCAATTTGCTACCAATTTCTTCTTCACTCTCCATTTCAATTGAACCAGAAAGTAATTCAGCCATTTTTTTGGAAATTGCTAAGCCTAAACCTGTACCTTGGCTAAATCTTCCTTCAACTTGTCTGAAAGGTTCAAAAATTGTTGCTAACTGATCTTTTGGAATTCCAATCCCTGTGTCTTCAACAACAATTAAAACAGATACTCTATCCTCCTGTTTTCCTTTTACTTTTGCTCTTAATCGTATTTCCCCATTCTGAGTAAATTTCATAGAATTACTTAAGCCATTCATAATTATCTGGCGAATTTTATTGGTATCGCCCCAAACACGGTCAGGAATAGTTGAATCTAAATCAATCTTCAAATTGAGTCCCTTTTGTTTAGCTTCAAGAGAAAAAATAGACAACAAATCATTTAACATTGATTTAAGACTAAAATTCACATCTTGAACATCCATTCTTCCAGCTTCAATTTTTGATAAATCTAAGATTTCATTAATCATAGATAACAAATGATCACCACTTTTGTACATAATTTCAGCGAAATCACGTTGCTTAGATTGTAATTCTTTATCGTCTGCTAAAATTCTTGAATAACCTAAAATAGCATTTAAGGGCGTTCTTAATTCATGTGAAATACTTGCTAAAAAATTGGACTTTGCAAGATTTGCTTTTTCTGCAGCCTCTTTTGCATTTTTGGTAATCATCGATAAACGAAGCTGTTGTGTAATATCATGAGAAACAGTTATTACAAATTCGGTTAAGCCAGTTTTATTTGTAATACCACTGCCTGAGGTTGCGAAATATCTCCACTCGCCACTTGCATCTTTTATCCTATAATTTTGAAATACTGCTTTTCCTTCTTTAAAAATTCGTTTTGTGTTTTCACTAATTATAAATTGATCTTCTGGGTGAATAAAATCTTTGATGTTTTTTCCATTTAGCTCAAAATGATTATATCCTAAAAGTACTTTAACTGATGGGCTGCAATATTGAATTTCACCGCCTACATTTGACATAATGATTAAATCGGCAGCATGTTCTGTAATCATTCTAAATAATTCTTCACTTTTCGACAGCCGTTCGTTTATTTCATTTAATTGCCGTGTTCGCTCAAATACATTTATTTCTAATTCTTGATTCATTTTTTTTAAGCGATTTACCCTTGCGCGATTATAAGTAAATACAACAAAAAGAATAAAAAATAGCATTCCAATTCTGAATATCCTTGTATTCCAGAATTTGGGTTCTTGAATCAAGATTAATGATGCAATTTTTGAAGTCTCAACATTTAAGTCATTTTGATTAATAAGCTCAATTGTAAACTCCCCAGCTGATAAATTGGTTAAACTAATTGCATTAGAGCCTTTAAAAGAAATCCATTCTTCACCAATTTCTTTAATCCGATAAGAAAAATGGTTTCCCATTGGATCTGTGAAATCATCGTAAACAAAGTGCAAATTTATTGCAGTACTTGTTGCAGGAGCCCTTACAACAGCATTATTTTCAATTGCAAACCTTTCAATTGTCTTTCCAGATTGAATCGTAGCTTCATAAAAATGAATTTCTCCAGGTAGATGATGATTTTGTTTTTGTTTCGAATTGAAATACGTTAAACCAGAAACTCCTCCGAAAAATATATTACCTGCGGAATCACCATAAAAAGACCCTGTATTATACTCATTTAATCTATGTTGATGAATTCTATTGAAGACTTTTAACGAACTCGTTTGCCCATTTTCATCTAATACAAACTTCACTAATCCTCTATTTGAACTAGCCCATAACTCGTTAGTTTGGGAAACATAGACCAAACCCAATACCATATTGCTAGGAAGACCTTCTTTTTTCCCATAGAACTTGGCTTTATTTTCATTAACTGAAAAATTAACTAAACCATGTGATGTTGCTAACCATAAAGAATTGGATTTCCCATTAAACCACATGGCATTTATTTCATGATTTGTCTTAACCATTTCACCATCAATTGGGATTGGCTGAAATTCAATTTTATTATTGTCTCGGCTGTATTTATACAAACCAGAAATAGTTCCGACCCAAATTAAATTATCATGAGCATTGACTAAGCTATAAACAGTCGGGATTCTATTCTCATTCTGATCTTTAATCTCCTTTAATATTTTTTCGGCTATTGAGTATTCAAGTATACCATATTGAGTCCCCAATAAAAGCTCATTTTCTGATTTCTTTACCATTGAAAAAATCCTGAGATGAGCAAATTGATTTCTATTCTGAATTTTTTCTGTTTCAAATTTTTCTGACTCAAAATCAAAGTAAACTAGCCCTTCACTTAAGGAAGCTATCCAAATTCCTTTTTCAGGATCGTCTAAAAAACTTATAACTGAACTAGGGGCTTCAGACTCCATTTTAGCTTTTTTGAAATCAGAAATCGGTTTTAATATTCCTTGATTTATTTGAAATCGAAATAGTTTTGACTCTGTAGCTAACCAAACTTCTTTTGAGTTACTGTAAACACTCCATAATTCACGATTTGATGAATTTGCACTTTGTAACTCTGAAATTGGTACTAAATTAAATGGTGCCTTAATTAAAGACGTTGTATAAACTCCACTTGTTTGAGAAGCAACCCATAAATTTTGATGATTATCAATGAATAGCCTTAATACCATTTCATCTTTAAATCTAAAATCAGAATTTTTGTCGTCTACATAAATAGCTAGTTTATCCTCTTTTGAATTATATCCATACAGTCCATTTCTTGTACCAATCCATACGGATCCATTGTTATCGGTTACTATACTTGTTATATGATTTGAAGCAAAATCTTTTTGATACGTAAAAGGTTCTAAGCGTATAGCCTCATTAGATTTAGGGCTCATAAAACTAAATGTGCCATTTAAACGAGTACCAACCCAAAATCTACCATTACTGTCCTTTTTCAAAGTTCTGAATAAATAATGCGCTTCTTTTTTTACATTTTTTGCGTCATAAACAACCATTTTTTCCACAAAACCAAATTCGGAATTCCATCTGAATAATCCTTTATCTGTTGCAATCCAAGTGTTTTGTTTCTCATCGGTTAAGAACTCATGAACCAAAGTAATTTGCTCCTTTTCTGCTCTTAATTTAAATGGCGTCTCAATAAACTTTTTCGTGTTTATATTATATCGAGCTAAGCCTTTAAAAGTACCGATCCAAAGTGTTGAATCATTCGCGATATGAAGACTAATTATCCGATCATCTTTAATAAATTGCTTACTTACATCAACCACACGCTCAATGGTTTCCATATCATGAGCTAATTTATTTAGTCCACCGCCATTTGTAGCGAGCCAAATTGAACCTTTTGAGTCCTCTTCAATAGCATTTATCCAATGATTTGTAAGTGCATGATTAGAAAATCGATCTATATTGTACGTTTTAAACTCTTTACCATCGAATCGATTTAAACCATACGTTGTGGCTAACCAAATGAAACCACGTTTGTCTTGATGAATATCTCTTACTGTATTTTGAGATAAACCATCATTCGTTGTGTATTGAGTAAAGAGTTTATTTAATACAGTAGTTTGTTGCGCAATTCCCCTATTTGCAAAGAATGCAAACAAAACGAACACAATAATTTCAAAACCAAATTTTCTAGACATCCGATAATACAAAAAGGTCACTATCAAAACATTGATAAAACAATACCCATTTTTTGAAAGGAAACAAAACAATCTTAACCTAAAATAAAAAAAGCCGGAGTTTCATTGCCGGCTTGTCAATTTATTTCTAAAATTGAAATCTATTTATTGCTTTTGCTCTGATTTTGTTGTGCTAAAGCCATTTCTAACATTTGTGTTACTTCATTTCCTAAATGACGCATCAAGATTTTTTTATACATGATATTTGAACGATACCCTGCGCCAAGATTAAAAAATTCGCTAAATGCTTGATCCCATGCAGAGTTCTTTGGCATAATAAAACCAAACTGCTCGGTCGTTTTATCCCCAATAGCTTGTCTTTTTACAGGCTGATTATCTTTTTGAGCCATCCAATAATTTGCTAAATCGGTGTAAGTAAATAATTTGCTGTTATTTATCACTTCTTTAATTGCTTCATCATCTGAATTTGCCATTTCAATGGACAAACCTGGGAAATACTTTTCTTTTAGGTTATTCAACGTTGTTACATGAGTTGTTCCTTTGTGAACAACTGCCGAATACGATTTGTATACTTCAGAAATGGATTCTAATGATTTCAATTCTGCCGCAGAGGAATGAGTCATAAGTACTGCAATATTGTTCAAATAAGCTGGGCTGTATTTAAAATCTTTTCTACGCTCTTCTGTAATTGTGATATTTCCTGCACCAAAAACTCCACCTTCACTATTTTTTACACTCGAAAGAAGTTTATCAAAATCACCTTGTTCTCTATAGGTAACATTAACATTAATGCCTTTTGCATTTTTTAGCCAAACAAAAAACTGATTTAGAATATCTAATTCAACACCAGTGTAATTCCCTCTAGCATCTTTAAATGCAAATGCTTGCTCTGGATAATACACAACAGTAATATTGGCTCTTTTGGAACTTAAGGCATTCTCCCAATCCGTTCCGCTTATTTGTTGAGCTTTTACAGAACTGAGTGTTGAAATTAAAAACATGAAAGCTAATACAAAACTAATTCTTCCAATCATATGTTTAAAATGTTTGCAAGAGTTTGCAATTAGATTTTTAGGTGCACACATTATCATTATCATTGAATTCATCTTTTTTAAATATTTAAAGAGTTAAAATACTAAAGATTTCTTTGTCAATTGAACTTTATTTATGATTTTTTAACCTTATAGTTTACTGATTGAGACAAATAGCGCTTCCACTATTAACTTATTGATACAAAAAACAAGTTTTAACTTACTTTATTAAGCGAGAATTAACTTTTAATTGTATTTCAAACCCAATTCAAGTTTGTTACCTAAATTGTATTTTCAATACTGTATAACTAACTGATTTTGATAGCATTGTGCAAATAAAGATTTCCTTATCATTGAATGCTATTTTCAAAATATATTTCCACACTTAATATGATTTAATCGCTTGATTTATTTGTTTTTATACGTACTTACTTTCGAAATATTGAATGATTGTATTCAATTGTAAGGAGTAAAATACTACTTAGAATTAATACTTTCTCAAAGCATAATTGCGCTCTCACTATAATATTTTAAAGATATATTTTCAAACTGATTCTTTAAAAGATCAGTTACTCATCTATCGAATTTAAATTTTACTTTTTTAATCTGATCTGTTATTGAATTTCAGGTTTTTACTCTAACCATTATCAAAACAAAATGTACATCTTACAATAATAAGATTGCAAACTTAACGATTCGATTTTTTTCAATCATTAAGGGTTTTCGACAGTTTGCATAGCAGTACCGCTAAATAATTGGTATTTTAGAGCCTAAACCGATTTTTTTTCTCGATTCATTCAACACATATATTACATGCAATTAACAGATTTAAAAACGTATATACTTAGCCTAAGTGAAGCAAAACCAAGTGAAAAACCATCCGATTTTGATGAATTCTTCAGAAATTTCTTACACTCGATTGAAGAAGGCTCTATCCGCTCAGCTGAAAAAACTAATGGCGTATGGAAAGCAAATACATGGGTAAAACAAGGAATTCTTCTTGGTTTTAAATACGGTAAAAATATTCTTCAAAACGACTCAGAATCTTTTCAATTTTTTGATAAAGACACCTATCCTATTCAAAAATTCAATGGCACCGAACGCAATATTCGTATTGTTCCTGGTGGTTCAACGGTTAGAGCAGGTGCTTATGTTGGCAAAAATGTAACAATGATGCCACCAATGTACATCAATACAGGAGCTTATGTTGATGACGGAACCATGGTTGATTCTCATGCTTTAGTTGGAAGTTGCGCACAAATTGGGAAACGTGTTCACCTAAGCGCTGCAGCTCAAATTGGTGGCGTTTTAGAACCAATTGGAGCAACCCCAGTAATCGTTGAAGACGATTGTATGGTTGGTGGAAATACAGGAATTTATGAAGGTACACAAGTGTTGGAAGCCGCCGTTATAGGCGCTGGCGTAATTTTAACTCGCTCCACTCCTGTCTATGATTTAGTAAATCAAACAGTTTATAAAGGAACCGCTGACTCTCCTTTAGTAATTCCTGCTGGAGCTGTTGTTATTCCAGGTTCAAGGCCTATAAAAAACAATGATTTTGCCAAAGATCTAGGCTTAGCCGTTTCTACTCCGATTATTATTAAATATCGTGATAGCAAAACTGATACAGCAACGACTCTTGAAAATCTTCTTCGTTAATTTCTCTGTCTTAGCGTAATTCTTTTTTTTGATTTTAATAAAAGAATTACGCTCTCTTTTTTCTCTATCTTCTCTTTGTATAATAATCTATTGGATGCCTTCATGTTAAATTCTACTTTATCAAATTCTCCCTATCTACCTAAAAACGTTAATCTTAAGCAAAGTAAATTACGTCAAGTTTTTGAACGCGCTCCTGCCGATGCTGTAAATTTGGCTATTGGTCAACCAGGCGAAGATACGCCACTATTTATTCGTGAAGCAGCAAAAAGAGCTGCAATGGAAGCCCCTCTTGGCTACACGGTTAATGCTGGAATTTTGTCATTGCGTGAAAAATTAGCTTCAGAATTTTCGTTTTCAGTTTCACCAACTCAAATTTGTCTAACTACTGGTGTTCAAGAAGCACTATTTGCTTGTCTCTATATTTTATGTGATGATAATTCAGGTGATATTTTATTACCGAATCCTGGATTCGTAGCTTATCCTGCTCAAGCTGGATTATTGAACGTAAAACCGCGTTATTATAATTTATCTGCTGAAGATAATTTTCGATTTAGTGCCGATGCAGTTTTATCAGAATTGAGACCTGAAACTCGTGGTATTTTATTAGCTCACCCTTCAAATCCAACTGGTTCTGATGCAACTTATCCCGAACTCAGAAAACTTATTGATGGCTTAAAAGCTCGAAAAGACGCCCCTGTTTGGATCATTGCCGATGAAGTGTATTATGGCATGAGTTATAGCGATTCCGCAGCATCACTTGAATCATTTTTTGAAGAATATCCTTACATCATTTTATTGAGAGGCGCTTCCAAAAGTCATCACATGACAGGTTGGCGTTTAGCTTGGGCCGTTTTGCCTGAGGTTTTAGTAAAACCATTTATTGCAATTCACCAATATTTATGTACCTGTGTTTCTGCAATTACACAATACTCCTTTGATTACATTCGTGGTTCACAAGCAGAAAAAGATTGGTTGATTTATCAAAATCAATTGTATAAAAGTAAGCGAGACATGGTTCATCAACATTTAAGTCCAGATTTACATTTATTAGGTGGCGAAGGTGCGTTTTATTGGATGATTGATGTAAAGCCTTGGTCGATTGATGGGAAAAATGATGAATCAATTTGCTGGGATATGATGGATAAAGCTCGTGTGACAACTGCTCCTGGTTCTGCATTTGGAAGTTCTACAAATGGTTATTTACGTTTGTCTTACGGTCCGCCAAAAGAACAATTAGAAAAAGGTTTAATTCAATTAAAAAACTATTTTAAAGAATTATAGAAACTGAGTTTTAGTTCTTGAAACAATAAAATCCCCTTTTGAAAGAAATGTTGTGGTTTTACTCAAAATTTCGAATAAAGTGGGCTTTAAAAAATCGATAAAGCTCACTTTTAAATTCTTCCGTCTATTTTGATTCGCATTTCTTGGCTAAGGTTTGAAATTTGTTCACGGCTTCGCAATAAATTATCAATGCTCAGCTCATAAAATCACCCTTTTGAGATTTTTTTTGGTAATTTTACTCGAAATATCTGTGAAAAGAGATGTAGAGACGAAGTCCGAATTTGAATTACTTAACGGCGTACACTTATTAAATCAACATAAAAAATCTGGGAGTTTGGGCGCTTACTATAATATAAAATGAGCTTCCCGTCTTTGCTATACTTCACAGGTTCATTAGCAAATTGTGATGGAGCGGTATAAGAAAGATCAGCTTCACCATTATAATTCGATTCATAAACTTGTGGATTCCCATTCACAATTGAACGATAAAGAACTTTTTTATATTCAGCTTGAATATCAACTGGATTATCTAAACGTAAATTATCAGTAACTTTTTGCAAAATGCTTCCATCCCAATCGGTTAGATAAACTTCCCTTCTTCCTAAACGATCAGAATAAAATGTAATATACTCTCGGTCTGAACTCGCAGCTACCGGAACATCGTCGCCTTCTCCATCACTTATCTTTCGCATATCAGAACCATCAACCCGAATTTTATACATTTGCCGAGCACCATTTTCTAAGCGATGAAATAATATTCGTTGATCTCCAGGCTCAAATAAAATTGCCTGATCATCATTCTCATCTGTTAATATTGGGATTAGACGTTCATTTGGGATGTCTAATAAATAGATATTGTGAACAATTCCAATTACTCTATTTAATAAGATGAATCTATTATCAACACTCATTGAAACCGGAGTGAAATTCCCTACACCACTTAGAACCAATTGCTCAGTTCCTGTTACTGTTGAGTATAAATAAACTAAACTTGCCGTGTCTTTTACGGAAGAATACATGATGAATTCACCATTTGGCGAATAACCTGCTGCGGAATACTCAGCAGTTTCCATATTTAATTGTTTAACAACTTTCGATAATCGGTTAACTGTAAAAACCTGATTGGAACCTAGTCTATCTGAAATAAATAAGATTTCAGATGCATCAGGTGAAAATTCAATCGGTATATCGTTACTTTGATTTTCTAAAACTCTTCTGTGAATAACTTTCGATGGTCCTAGAATTCGAATAACAGAACTATCTGCAATTGGATTATTAGCGTACTTAAGTACAATCTTAACCGTATCTGAACCATCAAAAGTGTCAAAATCTAACTTTAATTCTCCAATTCTCGCACCGTTTGGAATCAGCGTATCAGGAGTAGTAATCATTGACAGGGAGAAACCAGGGTCTGATGAAATTACATCAGTAATAATAATTGAAGTTGACTCATAACTAGATACTTTTATGATAGCAGAAGCATCAGAAGTTGCAGCTCTGAAGGAAAAAAACGTTGGACTTACTATTACACCTTCTCTTCCATCTCCAGGATCTAAAGAATTGTTTTTACAAGAATTGAACCCTAAACCAAGAAGAATAAGAATCAAAAAAAAGGCTATTCTATTACTTTTAAAATTAGTCTTCATTCATGGAATCTAGTCGTTCAATTTTTTTCTCTGATAAAATTAACATTAATGAACTATGAAGATTTCTAACGTTTTCGTAATCATCTTTTTTAATTTTAGCATGAAATTCGGCAGATTTTGTTGAAGGCAGATCTTCAAAAATGCTCATTTTATTCACACGAATAGTTACAGATACACTAAACCACTTCTTCTTGATTTGAAAATCAACAATATCTTCCCAATCTAAATGGATTTCACGAACGGCAGATTTTATAATACCAATAATGGCATCTTTTACCTGAAACTCCAAAACCAAGCCTGTTTTTGGTGAAAATTTCATTAGTCCGTGCGCTTCACTTAAGCCAAGCTCGCCAATAACAGAAGTAAAAGGAATGGTGTAAGAAGAATTTGTCATCATGTGTCAGATTAATAAAATAGATTAACAAGTACTGTGCCTAAGTTAATTTTAAATAAGTTTACATTCCATATCAATTTAATGATTTGGTGACGCTAAGTACTTTGTTTATTCACAAAAAATACCCAAATTCAAAACTATGGTTTTTGGGAAATTAACATTCCCAGTTTCTTTTGTGGACTATTTTTTTCCTACCAATTAATACTTTTTGAAAGATTATTTGTGAAGATTTTTACTCGTTTTTCTCTTTACTTAGTTATTTATTTAGTCAGCTTTTTAAGCTTTGAAATTTCAGATTCTTATGGGCAATCACAAATCAGAACCGATGATTTTGAAACTAGCACATTCCCTAGTTCAATTAATTGGCTTGGCAATACCGACAAATTTCAAATTGTTGATGACAATGGGAATAAGCGATTGCAAATAAATGCAGATAATGCCACCTCAAAATCTTACATTGCTCTGCCTGATACCATTATTTATGGAAGTTTAGAGTTCGAAGTTAACTTCAACTTTACCGGTTTATCAGCTACAAATCGTTTAAACGTTTATTTTGGGCTGAATACAACTAATCCTGATGAAAATCCATCGGGATATGCGCTTCAAGCTGGCGAAACTGGAACTGCAGATGTTTTTAAATTATATAAAGTTACAAATGGCTCTTTTAGTCTTCTCGCTTCAGATACAACGCTTGTAAATAGCGGAGGAACGTTCAGAGTAAAAATTGATCGAGATACCACAAATTTGATTTCTGTTTCTATTGGCAGAGGTTCAGCTGGTGTTTTGAATCCTTTTATCTCCCTAAAAGATTCAACTTTTTCGCATTCAGGCTCTACTGTTTTTCAAGTTTTATATACATCAACAAGAGTTACTTCTACTTCTTTTGACTCTATTGTTTTATCAAAGTATAGACCTTTTTTACTCTCGGCTGAACCAGTTTCACTGCAAGAAATTCACTTAAATTTTACTGATAAAATTCAAGCAAATGGTTTAAATACAAGTGATTTCACCATTAATCCTGGAAATATTGAAGCGGATAATCTTTCCTTTGAGGGAAAAAGAGTACGACTACTTTTTAATAATCCTCTTCCATACGGTGATTTAAGCCTTCAAATACCTTCTGTTTCTGATTCTTATGCTTTACAATCGTTCGAATCGAGCTTTTCGTTTACGAATACCGCCGTTTATGCAGAAGGAGATTTAATTATTAATGAATTCATGCATAATCCACCAAGCGGTTTAGTAGACTTTGTTGAAATCAAGAATACAAGTGATAAAGTACTCAACATTGGAAATTGGATTATTCGTGATAATAATTCAACTCAATATCGACTTCCTGCTGAATCTCAAATTTTTGCGAATGATTATGTAGTTCTTGCGGCAGACACAAGTTCGCTTTTTACCCAATATGGAACACGAAACTATATTCAATTAAGTTCATTTCCGGGTTTTAACAATACTTCAAAAGATCAGATTCGATTCTATACTGATGCCGCAGAACTTGTCGATTCTCTTGAATATGAACCCGATTGGGGAACAAGTGGGTATTCTTTAGAACGCAGAAGTACAAGTTTATCAGCGATTTACCGTGAAAACTGGGGTCCATCACCAAATACAATTTTGCGTGGAAGCCCTGGTCTAACTAATGAAATTGAAGCCGATGAAACAGCTCCCGTTTTTACCACAGTTCAAGCTCTTGCGCGCGATACTGTCCAAATCGTTTTTACTGAAACAGTAATCGAGCCTGAAGTTTCTGATATCAATTCCTATTCTATCTCCGACAACATAACGATTTCCGAAGTTATTCTAGTCAATTCGACTACGGTTAAGCTTGTACTAAGTACGCTTTTAGATATAAATACAAGGTATTCTGTAACAGTAAACAGTCTTTCTGATTTATTTGGAAACACAATCAGTTCGCCAATTTCTTACAATTTTGAATTTATTAAAGCTGAAATTGCCGCTTTCAATGAAATAGCAATAAGTGAGTTTATGTACGACACTCCTACCGGATACACCGAATTCATTGAGCTTTTTAATCCAACTAGCAAGGTTTTTGACCTAATCAATTTTACTTATAACGACAACTCTGGGACATTAAAGACGATTTCAAATGAATCTGTAATCTTTAGACCTGGAGATTATATCGTTCTTGTGCCCAACGTAAGTATGCTCGGCTTTTTCCCAGATTCGAAATTAATCAACATGGGATCTTCATTTTCTTCCTTAAATAATACTGGAGATCATATTGTAATTCGGAATGCTGAAGGCGATTTAATAGACTCACTTTCTTATAACTCAACTTGGGGAGGCACAAAAATAAGTTTAGAGCGCAGAGATTTTACCGTTCTTGGTTCATTTAAAGAAAACTGGGGGAATTCGCCCAATTCGCTTTTTGCAACAATGGGAAATCAAAATGAAGTTCTTGCTGATGTTACAGCACCCCAATTTGTATCACGTTCTTTAGCTGCACCCGACACCTTGATTTTAACGTTTAACGAACGCCTTTTAACAACTTCATCTACACTTCTTACAAATTATACTATCGATCAAGATATAAGAATCACTTCTGCGATTTTGGCTGAAAATGGAACTCAGGTTCGACTCGGACTCAATCAAAACTTAATTGAAAACACGATTTACTTAGGAACCTTTTTTGGAATTGCAGACGTTTTTGGAAACTCCATTTCAGGAACTATTGCGTTTACTATTGAATATGTTCAAACGCAGGCAACGCTTCCAGGAGACATTCAAATCACTGAATTTATGTTCGATCCACCTACTGGCTACACAGAATTTATTGAACTAAAAAACACATCTGATAAGTACTTAGATATCGCAAATTGGACATTTAGTGATAATTCAGCATCTCAAAAAACAATTACGGATGAATTTCGAGTTCTAAAACCTGGGGAATTTCTTGTTATTGCTGCAAATAACAATTTAAACGCCTTTTTCCCATCAGCTTCGATAATTTCAATGGGCTCGAGTTTTGCATCTTTAAACAATACTTCCGATCAAATTGTTATAAAAAACGCGCTTGGCCAAACACTCGATTCACTTGGATATTCATCAGCTTGGGGCGGAACTAAATTTAGTTTAGAGCGCAGATCAACAGATGTCTCAGCATACTTCAAAGAGAATTGGGGGAATTCGCCTTCTGCTCTTTTTGCTTCACCAGGAGCTGAAAACACAATTGCTCAAGATGAAATAGCACCTCGTTTAGTAAGAGCCTATGTCTTATCTGCGGATTCCATTTTGTTTAATTTTAATGAACGCTTAGACCAAACTTCAGCTCAAATAAAATCAAATTTCACTTTTTCTGGTTCAGTTACACTAGACAATATAAGTTTAGATGCAACAGGAACCATTTTATCTCTAAAATTGACGGATCCGTTACAGGAAAATATCAGTTATTCGGGGGCAATTAATGGGATGAAAGATATTTTTGGAAATACGATTTCAGAAGCTATAGCTTTTACTATTGAATTTGTCCAAACACAACAATCGACTCTTGGCGACATTCTTATTACTGAATTTATGTTTGATCCACCAACGGGTTACGCGGAATACATAGAACTAAAAAATATTTCTGATAAGTATTTCGATCTTGCCAATTGGACTTTTAGCGATAATTCAGGTTCGCCAAAATCACTTACTGAAGAATTTTATGTCTTAAAACCAGGCGCTTATTTGGTTCTATCATCTAATGAGAATTTAAAATCATTTTTCCCAGATATTCCTCTTTTAGTCATGGGTTCCAACTTTGCTTCTTTGAACAACACTTCAGATCAAATAGTGATTAAAAATAATTTGGGTCAGACCTTAGATTCTTTAGAATATTCATCTTCTTGGGGCGGAACAAAATTAAGTTTAGAGCGCCGTTCAGAATCAGTTTCAAGTTTATATCAAGAAAATTGGGGGAATTCTACAGCGACCCTTTTTGGATCGCCAGGTTCTGCAAACACTGTTTTATTAGATAGAAGTGCACCAGAATTAATTGAAATTAGAGCTGATTCAAGTTCGCTTTCATTTATTTATTCTGAGCGATTAGATTTCGAAACAGCAAATACATCAAGTATTTCAACTAGTTTGAACAGAACGGAAAGCAAACGCACGATTTCTAATCAAGTAATTACCATTGAATTTGCAGAAAAACTAAATCAATCGACAACATTTTCAGTTACAATTGGCCCTCAAAAAGATATTTTTGGAAATGAATCTAGTTCTTACATAACTGAAACAAGATATATTATTTTAAAACAAGCAGTTGCGGGAGATTTACTAATTACTGAGTTTGTTTACAAAGCCTCTGACACCACTCCAGAATTCATAGAAATCTATAATAGAAGCTCAGAAAATATTGATTTGCGTCCATTTTCAATTTCGGATTCAAAAGAAACTCAAAAACTAAGTTTTAGAACAGGATTTCCTTATTACATTGAAGCAGATTCTTATTTAGTATTAACTACAGATGAAGGATTTACCGTTGGACACTCAAATCGAACAGCTGTTTCAAGACTTCCATCATTAAATGACACAGGTTCAGATGCTATTGTTTTAAAATCGACTGAATTTGTTGCAGATTCTGTTTTCTATTCTTTTCCACTTTGGGAGCAAACGATATCTGGACAATCATTTGAAAGACGAGCCTTATCAGCATTAAGTATTGACCCTACAAGTTGGGGATTAAATCCTGAAAGAACGCATAGTGCCGGATCTCAAAATCTAGTTTCAACAGAAATTCCAAGCTTTCAAATTGAGTTTGCTGGCTGGATTGAACAAGACACGTTTATTGTTGTTTTTAATAAGTTTATTCAAGCAAGTGATAACATAAAAGTTACCCTTTCAGATATTGAACTAGCGAATCAAACAATACAAGGAAATACAATTTCATTCACAATTTCTGAAATTGATTTCTCAGATGTAGAATCTATTTCTACACAAATTGAATTGAATGGCGAGATGTTATCTAGTGCTTTTCCAACAGCTTTACGTTTAGAAAACACGATATCAAAACCATTAATTCTAACTGAAATTCTCTTTAATCCGCTGAATACAGATGATGTTCATCAAGGCGATTTTGTTGAATTTTTTAATCCAAATACATTCGCAGTTCAAATTCCAGCAACTCTAATGAAAACATATTCTGTTAGTAGCGGAAATGCAACTCAAATGAGTATCGAATCGAGTGGAAAACCATTGTTTTTAAATGGCTTGTCTTATGGAATTATTTATGCTGATACCGTTTCTAACTTTAATTCATCACGTTTAGCAAATTATTTCGCTCTCTCAGATACGATAAAAGCCTTCCGAGTCGAAAGAACGAGTTTATCACTAAGTTCAACTAATTCTGCAATCGTTTTACAATCAACAAGTGGCTTGCTATTAGACTCTGTGCGTTATGTTGATACTTGGCACAATCCAAACGCTGCCGATATTAGAGGACGCTCTCTTGAACGAATTCTATTAAATGGAGAATCAAACGACGCAAGTAATTGGAGTACAAGTGGAAATAGCTTAGGAGGAACGCCAGGTTCTAAAAACACCCTGTATTTAGAAGCCGGAGAAGCAGCAGAAAATCAATTATTAATTACCCCAAATCCATTTAGCCCTGACTTAGATGGATTTGAAGATAATACTACTATTTCATGGAATTTAGACGGCAGTAATTACTTAATAACAGCAACTATTTACGATCGATACGGACGTAAAATAAGGAACATAGCAGAGCAGTTAGTTGCAGGTAAAGAAGGAAGTATTATATGGGATGGGAAACGCGACGATGGTACTTCAAACCGAATTGGAATCTACATTCTTGTGTTTAAAGCTCGCGATAGCACAAATGGAAAAGAAGTTGTAAAAAAAGAAACTATTGTAATTGCTACCAAATTATAAGTAAAATCGACTCAAATTATTAGATTTTTAAATGTGAATTGAATTTGCAATTTTCTATTCAAACAAGATTTTGAGTGAGAAACAAAAATCAAAATAATCTATTTTAGTTACAAAGTTTTTCATACTTTTAAAAACTAAGATTTATAAAAAGACCAAACCTATATAAATGAAGCCCGAAAATAAAGCGGCCATTGGCATATTTGATTCAGGCATTGGTGGACTAACAGTGGTTAACTCTGTCATGAAAACCCTACCTAGAGAAAACATTATCTATTTTGGCGATACTGCTCGAGTTCCTTACGGAATTAAATCTGTGGAAACGGTTAGAGAATATGCCATTCAAATAACTGACTTTTTAATTCGAAAAGAAGTCAAAATGATTATTATTGCCTGCAATACAGTTGCTGCCGCTGCTGAATTGCAACTTATTCAAAAATGTAAACCGTTTCATATTCCTGTATTAGGCGTTATCGATTCAGGTGCAAAAGCTGCATTTGCTCAACCATCTAAATCAAAAAAAATTGGAGTGATTGGAACTTTGGCAACTGTTGGTTCTGGCGCGTATGAGCAAGCAATTCAATTGCTTGATCCTGAAATTCAAGTTTATTCAAAAGCCTGTCCTTTATTAGTTCCAATTGCAGAAGAAGGTTGGGCTGATTCATCGATTGCAAGACAAACCTTAGAAATTTATCTTGAATCATTTAAGAACAAAAATTTAGATGCGCTTATTCTAGGTTGCACACATTACCCCCTTTTTAAAGATCAAATTCAGGCGGTTTTACAAGATCCAAACATGAAAATCGTAGATTCAGCTGATGTTATAGCTGAAAAAACAAGAGAAGTATTACAAGCAAAAAATATGCTTAATGATCAAGAAAAAGGTCTTTTTGAGTGTTTTGTGAGTGATAAACCTCAGCGTTTTCAGCATTTAGCCGAATTGTTTTTGGGTCAGCGTATTAATAGAGTTGAAATTGTTAGTTTACCAATTGGTAATTAATTTGTTATATTAGATTTTGGGCAAAAAAAACGCCACATCTTATCAGGATGTGGCGATACTTATATGAGGTTCGTATTAAGGATTGTATTAAGGACTTATAAATTTCGTTACCCTTATTTCATAACGTAAGTATAAATTATTTTTTTTAATTTTAAGAGGGTTCTAATCACATCCTAATCTCTATTACAAATTTTGTTGTGATTTCTTAAAGTGAATTTAGGGCATCGATAACATAAGTAAAAATTAATAATGTTTAGACCTATCATAAACAATCGCTTATTTTAGAATACATTTTTAAAAACATATCTGATATTGATTAGTTGTGATATGAAAAATTGACCCAACGAATATAAATGGTAGTTCATCAAGACCAGTAAATTTTTTGGGCATGATTTAAGGTAATAAACGCTGTTGTTCTATTATCCAACAATTCGAATTAGAAGAATTCTTATTTATTGTGTGACTATAAAGAGTCTTAGAATTCTGTAAAATGTGAACCTTGCATATAAATTTTCCAATAAGCCGTTCTTACTCTAAACTTGATTTTCAATTGTCTTGAATTTGAATGTAGAATTGCAACAATCTGAGAAACTTCTTTACGCTAAAAAGCTATTGCTTGAAACTTAAATAAAATTGCAAAAATAACTTTAGAGCAAAAAAAATGGCACTCAATAATTGAGCACCATTTTTTATATAATTATAAATAATAAGATTTGAAACTTGATTTAAAATCCCAATTTAATTTTGCTTTTTAATTTATCAGCGCCTTTTTTTAGGGCATCTTGAGCTGCTTTTTCTGCTTTATCTTTTGCTTCTTTAATCAAGTCGTCTTTTTTCTTTTCAATTTCTTTTTTCTTGGCTTCAATTTCAGCGACTTGCTTATTCACTAACTCTTCTACTTCTTTCTTTTTAGCTTCAAGTTTTTGCTTTTGTTTATTGATTTCATCGTTCAACTCTTTTTTCTTTGCTTGAACTTGAGCATCCACTTTTGCGCGAATTTGTCTCTTAATTTTATCGACTTCTTCTTTTGCAACTGCTTTAATTTCGCGGCTAATCTTATTATCAATATCTGAGTCAATTTTCACTTTCAAGCCTTTAGAATTCGAACTAATCATTGCATCGATGTTGAATGAATTAATTCTACCCATCACATCTTGAAATACTTTTTCTGATTTACCAGATGCTTTTTTAGCAAACTTAAACCCTACATCAGTATTCTTCAATGTTATATCAGCTTTAGGTGCGCCGTTTGTGATGTTTAAAACAGCTTTAACTGCGCCATTTCCTTTTGTAAAGCCTGTTGGCAAGGAACCTCCTACACCAATATCCAATGTTCTAAGGCTCATTTTGGGCATATCAAACTGAAATGATTCGAGAGTTTTATCACCTAAATAATTGAATTCTCCAGTAACAGACATCGTTTCACCAGATTTATTTACTCCTTTAAAATCAGCTTTTGTGGGTCTTGCAATGAGTTTTTGATTATCAATAATATCAGTTATTACTCCCGATAATTGAATATCCTTTTCTGTTTTGTAGGAAAGGTTCACTTTTTTTACCCAAAAGTCAGGATTGGGCTCAAATGATTTAAAACGAATATTTTGTCCTTTTCCACGCTCAGGGTTTTCGTCTTTTTCCTGATCTTTTGATTTCATGGAAGCTAAAAAATTCCTGCCTGTTTCTGCGTATCCAAGATAATCATTAAGCGATTCCATGAGCTCTTTTCCTAATAAAAGCTCACCAATTTTTTGAGTATCAAAGTCAGGGAGTTTTGCAATTTTTTCAGCGCGACTGTAATCTTCTTTTATCCAATTATCAACTTGGCCAACACCTGAACTTACTTCGCTAATACCTGTACTCAAGGACTCTTTTGCTGTTTTTAATTGAGATTGTAGATCTTTTGCTGTCTTACTTAGCTCTGTAACCGTTTTTATTGCTTCTTCAGCCGATTTAACGTCTTTAATTTCTTTAACATTTATCGACTTGATTTTTGCATCAGTCTCTTTAATTGTTTTATTAAGATTTAGTTTTTCAACCGTTTCTGTTGCATTTTTAACATTTGCCTCAATACTTTTTCTGAGAGAATCTACTTTATCAGGAGTTTGTAACTTCAATAAACCCATAATACTATCAGCATTAATTGAAGTATTGGCTAACTGAAAAACTGGCGTGTTAACTACTTTATCTTTCAAGGCATTTTTAGCTTGTTTTGAAAGATCTCCAGCTTCTTTTAATAAACTTGATTCACCACTGTCTTCCTCAACTTCTTCTTCAGGAATCCATTCTTTTGGGAGTTCACCAGATTTTTTTCGTTCCGTTCCTGTTCTAATATCAGCAAGAACCAAATTGTTTATGATTACTTTTTTCTGTAATAATTTCCAGGCCGTGATTGATACACTTGTTTCAGTGGTCTCAAACCGATTTTGCATTACATTGTCGGGATTTGCGACTTGCATTTTCTTCCAAGTCATCGTTCCATTCAATAAGCTCACTGAAAGTCCATCGAATTCAACTAAAGCACCATTTTGAATACTTAGAGCTTTCTCAATTTGTTCTTCAATTAAATCGTCTGAAATGAAATAATATCCTGCAGCAATAAGTCCGCCTAAAATAATGACTAAAATAAGACCGCTTTTTCTAAATAGTTTCATGATTTACCCTTCAACTTTATCATATAATGAAAGAGTGCTTGACTCTTTTAAAAGTTCACCTAAAAATGAATCTTTGAACCATTTTAACACATGTTTCCGATATCTTTTTATAAGAAACAGAAAGATTGGAAACATAATTGGGGAAAGTAGAATGGAAGCCACGAAACTTCCCATTAAGACGGTATTATTAAATCGAGTTAAAATGAAAGCTGAATTATACCATTGAGTATAAGTTTCCTTCATAAAATCGAGTTTTAAGAGATAAAAGCCAAAATCGTGAAAAACAGGATCAAACAAATAGCCAATAATTCCAAAAACACCCATTCCCAATAAAGCCATCGAGAAATTCACATTAAAGAGAAGTAAAACAAAAAAAAGAATTAAATGATGTGCGCTAAACCAAGGAGTTAAACCCATTATCATTCCGATGCTTAAACCGCCCGCTAATTGGGCAGGACTATGTTTATCGGAGTTTAGTAGTTTTAAGAGTTTTATAAAAATATCAAATCCAAACATTTTGATTCCAATTCATTTAATAAGTTCAATGAGTCTTTAAAAATAAGTATTTGAATCGGTATAGTTGAATATAAATTTCTAATTTGAAAATTGTTTTTGGAGATTTTTCAAGTAAAGTCAACTATTTAAAACACTAATGAACATTTTAGATTTGATAGTGCTGTTTTTAAATGTTGAGTATTTTTTAGTCATCAGGTTTAAATCACTTTTAAATAAATAAGGGGCAACAATCTCTTTTTCCATTTTCTTTCAACTTTCATCATTCATGGCCAATACTAGAACCCTTAATAACAATAAATTCCATTTTCTAATATCCTTTTAATTTCATGGTGTTGTTTTTTGGATTCAATGCAAGTATAATTCAACATTAAAATAAATAAAAGTTTATACTTTTAATGAATATGATAAACATTTTATTATGAACTACAATCTTCATCAGCTTCATATTTTTACAATTGTTGCAAAAAAAAGAAGTATTACAAAAGCTTCTGAAGCTCTCTATATGACTCAACCAGCCGTTTCTATACAATTGAAACAACTACAAGAAAGCATTGGCTTGCCCCTTTTTGAATTCATTGGTAAGCAATTTTTTTTGACGCAAGCAGGGGAAAAACTTCTAGAATGCAATCTCGATATATCACAAGCTCTTGATCGTTTAGAACAAGAAATGCAAGGACTTAAAGGCATGAAAACTGGAACACTTAATGTGAGTGTTGTATCGAGCGCAAAATACTTTATGCCTAATATCTTGGGAAAATTTCGCGAAAAATTTCCTCAAATTAAAGTCAAACTTGAAGTTTCTAACCGTCTATTAGTCAAAAACCATTTACTTGAGAACGAAACAGATTTTGGTATTTATTCTGTAATTGATACGACGATTCAAAGTGAACATATTAGCTTTTTAGACAATCCACTCGTTTTTATTGCTGCACCAAACTCTGAACATGCAAACATTTCTACCTTAGGAGGTTTAGCAGAAGCTCCATTTATTAATAGAGAAATGGGTTCAGGAACTCGTATAAAACTGGAAGAATTCTTAAAAAGCAAAGAAATAAAACCTGAGATTGTAATGGAGTTGGCCACAACAGAAGCCGTTAAGCAAGCCGTTATGGCTGGCTTTGGAGTTTCATTAGTTACTAAATATGCCATTAAACAAGAGTTACAAACTGGTGCTGTAAAAATATTAGATATTCCTGGAGCTCCACTAGCATCACATTGGCATTTAAAATGGCTTTCTGGAAAACACTTAAGTCCGGCTGCTAAAGAGTTTAAATCTTTTTTATTATCGGGAGATTTTAATTTTTAGGTTTTCTTAATAACAATTGGTGAAGTAAAGTCTTTTTACTAAAATGAATAGCTAGTGTAGAGGATTCATTAGATTGTTTTGTGCAAAACTTGGAAGAATCGTATCAATCTTCAGGTTCACATACTGTTAATTTTGATGCCACGAATTTAGCTTCTGGTTTGTATTTGGTAAGAGTTCAATTTAATGATGAAGTAAAAACGGGAAAAATTGTTTTAATGAAATGTAAACAAATTAAGAATTAAAGACAAAATGCGCTTATGTGTTATTTATTTTGATTTATATCATATATATTCTTACACTTACTATAATGTTACATTTTAAATTAAAAACTCTCTTATGAAAACACGCATCAAAGCATCAAAGCATCAAAGCAATTTATCCTAATATTTGTTTTATGAACTTTTTTACAATTCTTAAATCTCAAGACAATTTTTGTGAATATGGAGTTGATTACTCAAATAATCTTAAAACTAGTCTAACTACAATTTCAAATGCAGATACCGTTGATATTCAAAGAACTAGTCTTGATTTCTTTGGAGAGTTTCCAACAAGTGGAAATTTCAATGCCTTAGCTATTTTTATTAAGTTTAAAAATGATAATTATGAGGATTTACGAACATTTAATGGTTATAACTCAATAGGAGAACCAACTTTTATAACATCTGATTTAAACTACACTACTGATACACTCGTTGGAAGAAAAGCAAGTGGATTTAGTGATAGTTGGGCAGTTGGTGGACAACAATCATGGACGGACGACCCAATAACTGAATGGCCTAGAAATTTGCCTTTAATAAGTACAAACAAACAGCAATTACCAGCTTGGGCTACAAAATATATTGACGATGTCGGAAGTAGTACAATTACATCAGGATCTTTAACAGATGCTTATAATCGAGCCTCAAATGGCTCACTAAATTTTAGAGGGAAAGTTTATGAATGGACTTATATCCCAAATAAAACTGCCGCAGAATATAAAAGTAGTGGTGGGGTAGTTGAATTAGTAAATGAAATGTTATTGTATATACAAAATGACGCACAATCTTCTATTGATTTAAATGCGCCTTATTGGGATTTAATTACATCTAAAACCAAAAATCATGTCCCTGATGGTAAATTTGATATGTTATTACTCAATTTTAGATTTCTAAAATTAAAAGATTTAGATAATACTTTTACTAAATATACTAAAGCAAGTGCAATTGCATTTATGTTTGATAAATTGACTAATAGCATTCAAGTTGGACAATATAAATTTGATACTAACTCTGGTGCAATAAATTCAGCCAATAGTTGGAATGGCATGAGAGGAGTATCAATGCATGAAATTGGACATAGACTTATTGGTGCACATACAGACGGGCTTAATCCAAGTAAATTCGATAATTTCTCAATAATGATGCAAGGACCTACTACAAGAATGGCAATGAGTGGCAGAGATAGGTTAATTACAAAATGGTATAATAAATTAGAAATTGATTTAAGTGCCTTAAGTTCTGATACAATAACTTTAAACATAAACGATGCAAATGGTATTCATTCTAATAATGAAACGGATTTAATACTTATTAAACGAAGCCCAAATGATTATGAAGGGGCTTTAGTCATTGAATCTATAACTAAAAATACACCATGGACTGAAGAACCAAATCACTATTTAAGTGATGGGGATGGTGATGACACCTTTTTACCTAACGAAGGATTAATGTTCTATAAATTATTGGATAGAACTAGTGAAAAAATTAACTCTATGCATGCTAATGGATTAAGACGTAAATTTCTTGGAATGAATGATTATCAAGCATTTGGAGTTGGCGATGCCTACACTCCTTTTAGTATTGTAACTAATTATTTGTTTAATACAGGTTCAATAGATCATGAAGTAGCTATTACTGATATTATTAAAACAAGTACTGGATACTCTTTTAAAGTTCACAAAAACTTTTTACAATCAAGTACAGAAACTAAGAAATTAACCACTCGTTTTTCATTTAATTCTAATACAATTGCTAAAAATACAACAAGTACTTGGCAATTAGGTGGTAGATTTATCATGTCGAAAGCTGCTAATTTATCAAACTTCACTATTTTGGCAGCTCCAAATGTAGATTGGAATGGGTTTTTAATTAATGAATCAAATGGTATATCCAATTCGAACTTTTATATTTCTAACGCTACAATTGCTCAGTTAAAAGGAAATCCTAATTGGTCTCAATATCCTGGTCAAGCTATAATTTCAGTATATGATGGGAAATTGACCTTAAGTAATGTAAATATTCATTCTGAAGGTACACAAGCTGCAATAGGTGTTTCAGGAGTTTATGGTGAACTAATTCTAAACAATACGGATATACATACACAGCAAGGTGCTGGAATATTAGGAACAAATAATGGTGTTGTTTATGTTAGAAATAGTGAAATAAGTAGTTCTGGAACAAATAATCCTTTAATTCAGGCAAAATTTGGAGGAATGGTTTCGGCATGGCTTCCACCTTGGTTATATAATGGTTATCAAATAGGCTATAATAAATTGCAAGGTGGTTCTTATGGAATTGATGTAACGAATAATAGTATTGTTCGATTCGGCGAAGGGTCAAATAGTAATAATTCAAATTATTTCTATGATTCAAATTCCAAGAAAATACGTGTCTCAAATGGAGGTACAGCATACATAAAGTATAATTATTGGAATAATTATACTCCAACCTTAATTAATCAAGGGGGCAGTATTTACTATTCAAATTCTTTAGGTAATGCCCAAGGAAATATTTTAGGAAGTGGTGGTTATATGGCAGCAAATAGTAATTCAGATGAAAAGATATTGCAACTTGAAAAAGTCAACGATATAACAGAGAAAAAAGTTTTTGAATATTCTCGTGATCCATGGCTTTTGGCTAGAGAAAAGCAATCAATATCATCAAATTTAAAACAAGAACCATCTGAAATAAGTGAGTCAATATCCAAACTTTCACCAACGGAGAAAAAGCTTTATTATTTATATGAAAAAGTATTAAATGAAGGTGTAAGTGCTTTATTATCAAACAAAAGTGATTTCAAACAAAAAATGGATGAAAATACATGGTCACATTTACTTTATACTGGAATTCGAGTAAGTCTAGCCCAAGGTGATTCAGCCATAGTAAGAATATTACTAAGTGAACCTGAATTAACCATTAGTGAATCTTGGAAGCCTGTGATTAATGAGATTACAAGTCAGTTAAGTTCAATTAATCGTTATGAAAATGAAAGTTCATTAGGTAGCGATTTAGTCGAAATATATCCCAATCCATTTAATCCATCGACCACCATATCGATTAAACCAAATCAGACAGGTGTATTTAACTTAACCATATTTAATTTACTTGGACAAAAAATCACATCATATAAGGCATTAGCTCAAGAGAATGTAACATTCACATACTCATTTGAAGCATCTGCCTTAGCAACCGGAGTTTATCTCTTGCAAATAGATTTAGGAAACCAAGTTCTTTCAAAAAAATTATACTTAATCAAATAATTGGGAGTTTTATGAAATTTTTTATATATGTTTTATTTTTTTTCATTTTTACAATTAATGTTAATGCACAATCTAGTTCAGTTTTAGATTCCTTACGTTATTTTCATAAATTTAGCAGTTCTTTTGCATACGCTTATGAAGGAAGAACAGGATCATACTATGCAAATACGATTAAAACGAAACAGATTTTTGCAAATAATAAATGGTATTTAGATATAAATAATGGAGTTGGAGGTGGTTTCGACCCTAGCCCTTACGGTTCAACTTATGAACGAATTGATAGCACTTCGGGAATAGTTTATCGATCTATGGAAAGTTTTCCTGAATGGCTCTATCCATTTTCAGGACCAATTAATTTATTCCATTATTTAACTGCCCCTTTATTTTATGATTTTATAGGCAATTCTTATACAATTAGCAACAAATTTAAAGACTCAACAGAGTACCCAATTGAGCGATTATACTTTGAGACTCAGCCACAAATAGGTGATACTGTGATAATTGGAGGATCTCGATTTAGTGGAAACCCTATCAGTAATAATTTATCAGTTGACTCAATAGACTATAAAGATATTGTACTTTTATATAAAGGCTATCGAGAAGCCTCAGATAGATCGTTAGGTTTTGACAATCCAGCTGATACGCTAATCAGAATGATTGACTTTGAAATTAGAAATACAAAAAATCAAGATAGCTTACAGATTTACACATTAGCCAAAGACATTGGCTTAATTGAAGCTACGCTATATCTACCTAAAAGCAATAATAATGTGCCATTTACATATCAAACAATAAAAGCTCAATTATTTGATTCCTACATTCAAGGAAGAAAATTTACACGATTAGGATTGTATGTTTCCAATGAAACCAAACAAGAAATCCCAAATTCGTTTTCATTTGAATCGTACCCAAATCCCTTTAATCCTACAACAACAATTCGATATTCGATTCCTAATTCAGGTTCAGTTACCATCCAAATTTATGATGCTTTAGGCAGATTAGTGCAAAATCTAGAACAAGCTTATAAGACTTCAGGCTCGCATACCGTACAATTTGATGCAAAAAATCTTTCGTCAGGACTGTATTTGGTGCGAATTCAATTTAAAGATAAAGTGCAAACTGGGAAAATCGTTTTGTTAAAGTAGGTTCTAAAAAATTTCTCAATAAACTCTTATATATGAGCTAAAAGAAACTAAATTTGAATTTTAGTTCTACGTTTCAGAAATACTAAACAAAGGAAAAAAATAATTCCTCATTCCTCATTCCTCATTCCTCATTTCTCATTTCTCATTTCTTGTAAAAATCCCCCCAAACCCCTGACATTACCCGAAATCTTGAGCAAATCGAATTTTAGTACGATTTACATAGGTTGTAATCCTTGCCATAAATTTCAAAATTATATCAGTCAGCTTTAAGCTTATTCGTTGGTAGGTATTTTTAAATTGCGTTAGGATTGAACTCTTTTTTCTCTCACTTTCACTAACGTCAATTTGTGAACCAAAACTCATTTGAATAGCATAGCTTAACAGGCTTACCGTTGTGGCTTTGATTAAACGATCTTTTTTAGGGATTTTTTCGGTGTAGGTTTCCCATTTTAATTTAGACTTGAGATCTTTAAATGTCTCCTCAATCCAGAACCGAGATTCATAAGCTTTTATCGTTTTTTCAAGGGAATCTACATTGGTTTTTATGTACCATCTAGTAGGTTTACCATCTTTTGTAAGTGCTGATTTCACAGCGATATTCTCGGTACTTTTGTTGGCTTTGGAAAAACACACGTGTTCATACCACCCGTCTGAGAACAAATCTAACTGAACGAAATCGGGTTTGTCTTTGGTCTTTATCATTACATTTCCATTGACACGAATAACGTATTTCCAGCCAATGTTGGAGACTAAACTTGCTAATTTAGGTCCATAAAATCCTCTATCAGCAACAATCTCATAGTTTAATCCTCCGGGCAGAAGCAGAGCTAGGTCCGTGATAAATTCGGTAACTCTGGCCCAATAATCGTAGCGCACATTCACATGAGGCCAAGCCTTCATGTACAAAGGTATTGTTCTACCTTCGAACAAGGCTGAGCAAACAAGCATCCAATAGTCATCTTTTAGGGTAGTCGCATCGATAACTATTGTTAACTGTTTGCGCTGTTTCAAATTCAATCCTGGCAGACAAAAAACGGTCAAGATAAATGATTTCCAAAATTTAAAATCAATTTGAAGCTGGTCTAAGAAGTAAATGAGACGTTTATGTTTATGCTTAACGGTTGATTCGCCACTGAGATGGGAGGATAAATCCCATAGGGTAATAGAGGTATTGTTAAAAAAAGCTGTAATTAAGTCAGCAAGATTCTTTCTTAAGGGTAAAGAAAGATGGTCGAACGTTAGGTTAATGAGTTTTAAAACGAAGTTGTAAGCAGTCTTATCCATACCGAAATATAAAACACGATAAAACTATGATATGTAATAATTTAATAAATTATGTTATATTTTTTTCGGGTAATGTCAGGGG
>Ga0210025_1001267_pt1 | contig 28132 bp, 39 predicted proteins | sample CryGeyme20150102_FD_183989 | JGI IMG/M metagenome (GOLD analysis project Ga0210025, IMG submission 183989) | Groundwater microbial communities from Crystal Geyser aquifers in Utah, USA - Crystal Geyser metaG 2015-0102 (SPAdes) (version 2) | ecosystem: Environmental > Aquatic > Deep subsurface >... | reverse complement strand
GTAATAGACGGGCAGGTGACGGCGCAAGCCAGCCAGATAACTTCCCTTGAAGCATCCGTAGGAACTAAGAATAGGGTGTTCGTACAGCCAAGCGCTCCGGCTGGCGGGCCGTTCGCGGTGGGTGACTTATGGATAGACACTGATGACGGCAATCGGACGTATGTGTGGAATGGCACTTCGTGGGCGGATAGATCGGATGCTCGGTTCGGGCTTAGGAACAGGATATTCAGTCAGACAACTCCCCCAGTGAATGACGGCACGCTTATTGTCAATGACCTGTGGATCGATACAGATGACGGTAATAAGCTCTATCAGTGGAACGGCTCGTCATGGGTTAATATATCCGACGGAAGGATTGACGCCAATACGGCTTCCATCAATAGCGAGGCCATAGCGCGAGCGAATCAGGACTCGGCGCTAGCCAGCCAGATCAATACCGTGTCCACCACGGTTGACGGCAACACGGCTACCATCAGCAGTCAGCAGACCAGCATCAACGGTCTAGAGGCCCGCGCATTTCTGAAGCTAGACGTTAACGGAAAAGTAGTCGGATACGAGATCAATAATGACGGGGTGACTAATAGCTTCACAGTTCTTGCGGATAATTTCAATATTGTATCCACAAGCGGAGTTGAGATATTTTCGGCCGCGCAGGTGACAAACTCTTCAGGATCTGTAGTTACTGGGGGCAGGATTAGCGGTGTGGCTGAAGTTGTGGTGGATCAATTTACCAGTGGTGAGGGAAGGGTAACGTTTGGCGATAGCCTCAATCCTCACTTCCAGCTAGCCGGGATATCCAATAATTTCTGGTCTACTGCATCCCTACGGCTTGGCGGTGGGGCAGGCGGGGCACCACATGAATTTCTTGGGGCTACCACGTTGGGGGGAACGACAACTTTATCTAGCCTGAACTCTGCTGGAGATCCTACCACGACTCTAAAGCTAACCTCTAGCGGAGCTACGATCAATAACAATACGCTGTGGCACTCTGGGAACTTCGCTACCAATCACGCGAACGGTAACGTCCCCACATGGAACGGAACAACGTGGGTGGCGCAAGCGATAACGATCCCACTTATCAGCATCCAGCAATCTGGGGCCGTTACTGGCAACGTGCCCACATGGAACGGAATAGCGTGGGAAGCGCAAGCGCCTGCTGGCAGCGGGCTAACTTTTACGCCAGTGCAGCAGGGCGGCGGTACACTACAGGGCACCAATAAGGTGTTTATTGGATGGGGTACAGACGGCAGTGGGCTGAGAGTCATGGTGGATGGCACTGATCTAGGGCCGATTGCACGTCTGGATGGGTCTCTTAACGGAGCGCAATTCACTGGCACTCTGGACGCTACGGCGGGATTCCGTAGAGGCAATGCTAACTCCCCCTTTAATCTCACAAGTCAGCCCCGTGTTTTCGTCCAGTCGGCCGATCCTGGTGCAGCGGCGGCTGATGGCGACCTTTGGTTCTGGTGACCTATGACATTCACAAGAAAATCAGGTGGCGCGAACGTAACTCTCACGACAATAAAGCGCCGTTCGGCAGGTGCGTGGGTCAGCCTGACCATCGGCAAGCGCCGAGCGTCGGGCGCATGGGTTGATATACTTCCATCTACTGGGGGAGTAACTCTGACAAATAAGAATCTAAGTGCGGCCAAGCAGTCCCCGGGAACGGCCTCAGTGGTGTTCAGGCTGGCCACTGGCGGCAAGCTGCGCCAGTCTTTAAATGGAGGGGCGTTCACGGAGATACCTCCGTTTACAGAGTGGCTAGATCCTGAGAGCACCATAGTTGCAGAAGGGTTTGACGCTATGGCCGCTATTCTGAGTAATCCAGATGGAGCTACTATGTCTGGCTCCTATGGGACTTGGCTTCAGCTTGGCGCTATCGGAGGATCAAGGGATTGGGGTGCTTCAGTAACTACGTCAACAAGTGGAGCCAGTAAGTTCGCTTCGGTGGTAATACAGATACAGATTCGGCGTAGGTCTGATCTAGCTGTAGTGGCTACAGCCAACGTTAACATCTCCGTGGAAATGTTCAATAACCTATAGTCTTTTTCGACTGGAGAATAAAATGAGTTTAATTACCTTTGACACATTATCACATGTTTTACGTGACAATATTCTACCAGGTCTAAATCTTTTACCTGAAAATATGCATTCCACTAGGGCGCAAGCCATGCTCTTAGCAATAGGATTACAAGAATCTCGATTTCAACATCGTAAGCAAATAGGAGGTCCCGCTAAGGGCTTTTGGCAATTTGAAATGAACGGAGGTGTAAAAGGCGTCCTCACGCACCCAAATTCATCTACCTACGCCGGGGAATTACTGACTTTACTGGGAGTAGAGAATAATATCAAGGTTGTGTACGACCAATTGCAGTATAACGATAGACTGGCGTGCGGGATTGCTCGATTACTGTTATGGACAGATAGTGCTCCGTTACCGCACCTAGGAAGTAGAACCTCTGAGGATAGTTGGGAATACTATATCAGGAATTGGAGACCTGGCAAACCTCACAGGGAAACATGGACAGATTTTTGGCTTCTGTCCTGCAATGTAGCTTTAACCGCGTTTAACCCAACCTAAGTTCAATCAAGGAGAATTATCATGGCACGTAGAGACAATATCGCATTGCGCAATCTTCAAATTGATGCTGTTGACGCCGCGTTTGCGAGCGGATTCTTAGATCTGTATACTGGTGCTCAGCCGGCCTCTGCAGATACTGCCGCAACAGGGACGCTGCTAGCTTCTATCCCTCTTCCCGCGGACGCACATAGCGCAGCGGCTTCCGGCTCGGCCAGCAAGGCGGGAACGTGGTCAGTAACTATCGCCGCAAGTGGTACCGTAGGCTGGGCGCGTATGCGCAACGCCGCGGACACTATCCGCCGGGACTTTTCAGTCACCGCTACAGCGGGTGGCGGGGACTACACCGTGGCTGATACCGCTCTGGTGGCTGGCGGGACGGTGACGGTTACTTCCGACACAATCACTCAAGCGGCGTAGCGGCTGATGGCTAACCGTCTAAAGGCTGCGTACGTGTGCGAGCAGTGCGCGGCTGGCATAGGATTCATTCCCATGCCCACGGCGGTGTGGGTAGAGAAGAAGTGCTGTCGGTGTGGCGAGATAACTAAGGTTGCTAAGGGATCTCGCTACACCAGGGGATGGAAGGTAACTAGGAGTAATTTCTGTGATAAGCGCTAGACTCATAGGAAAAGGTGCAGCATCCGCCTCAGCTACTACGACTTCCGCCGGAGTGTCTGCATCGTCCGGTAGTAGCTTCTTTGTAGGATTTAGCTATGATTCTACCGCGTCAGTAACTTCCGTAACGGATTCAAAAGGAAACATATACTCGAAGGTAGGAGCTACATACACAGGGAGTGGGTTCAGTACTGAAATATGGGCATCAGAGAATGGTATAGGCGGCTCAGCGCACACCGTGACGGTGCAGTTTTCTAGTACTGCTTATTCTCCAGTACATTTCATAGAGGTATTGGGGGCTCAATCTTCCGGCATTGATGTAGTCACGGGAAGAAATGGTGATAGTCAGCAGAGTCTAGTTATCTCTGTAGGGCCATTCTCTCAGCCTGATGAAGTCGTGCTGGCTCAAGTTGCTTCTGGCAATATCTCTAATGCATATTCTGATTCTACTGGCACGTTCACTAAGTTGTCTGAGGAGGCTGACGGCAATAGCTTCTGGCCTAGTGCACTGTTCGCTAGAGTTATAGGGTCTAATTCTAGTTTTGGAGTTAACTTTGGAGATGGAAACCCTGGAGGCGCCTTCTTAGCTGGCTCGATCATATCTGTGAAGGCGTCCTCAGCGTTGCCGTCATCAGAGCTTGTAGGTGCGCATACACAGGCCACGCAAGTCCAGGGTGGTACGATAGGGACTACCACTGCGGGCACTAGCGCTATAGGATTGTACGCGCAGTCTATCCAGAGTCACGCAGGTACGTTAGTGATTACTGGCTCTAGTTCTCTGATAGGGTCTTATATTCAGGCGACTCAGAATCATGGTGGGGTGCTATCATCTTCTGGTCCTAGTACGTCTGTACCCGTAACTGGGTCTTCAGCCATAGATGTTGACGTACAATTTACTGGGACAAGCCCATTAACGGCGGATCTCGGTACTACAGACGCCAGTAACATCACAGTAGTTGTGATGCATGGCGGAAGACTTACAGCCCACGCGGTTCCAACAGACACGAAGGGAAATACATACGAGAAGTTGGGAGCGCATATTCCGTATACCCTATGGGGGCCAGACTTCGGCGTAGATATGTATGCGGCCTCCGGTCTCGGTGGGGTTGGACATGTTGTGTCATCTATTAAGACCGGTGGTGCATTTAATGAGTCTGAGGAAGCTACGTTTATAGCTGTGGAGGTCAAGCGAGGGTCTACAGTGTCTGGGTTTACCCAGACTGAAATACTTAAAGACGCTGGCCCACTTACACATCCATCTGTAACTGTCACTGGCCCAGCTACATTGATAGCTGGATGGTGGGGTGATGATGGTGGAGGCCCTCATACTGCCGTACCTGACAATGGATTCGCAGTAGTTCAAGAGTTTCTATCGGGAGTGTCAGGGTCGGTTCAGGGTGCAGTAGCTACGCGAGATGTAGTCAGCGCAGGAACATATACTACCACATGGACTGAGACACCTAATCAGGGGGCTATTCTATTCTTAGTGGCTGTACAGGCAGCCGTTGATGCCAGGGACTTATCTGGCGCGTATGGGCAGGCCGTACAGGCGCACGCTGGCACGTTAGAAATTACTCCTGTCAGGACTTTGCTGGGATCGCACACGCAGACTTTACAGGTGCAGGTAGGCAGTCTAGCCACCACGGCGCCCAATTACAGTTTAATTGGCACATACGCACAGACTCTACACTCTCAGGTAGGCAGTCTAGCCACCACGGTGCCAACCAGTGCATTTGCAGGCGCATACAGTCAGACTCTACACTCTCACTTCGGTACATTAGAAGTTGGCGTCCCTACTACAGGTTTTACTGGGGTATATGCACAGTCTACTCAGTCGCATATGGGAGCATTGCTGACGACTGTGCCTGTATTTGCATTTGCAGGCACATATGATCAAACCACTCAAGTGCATGATGGCAGCTTGAACGTCACTGCTCCAGGATTTAATTTCACCGGTTCTTATCTACAGGCAGTACAGGCGTATACTGGCACACTAAGTATCACCGTACCAGTATTTGATCTAATCGGGACAGCAGAGCAAACTGCTCAAGACCATATCGGCGCCTTATCTACCACTACTCCCACCTTTGACTTTACCGGAGCAGTTGCCCAAGGGATACAGATTCATACGGGTGCACTGCACAGCATTAACGTTCCGAGCATCGATTTGGTTGGCGCCTTTATGCAGGCTATGCAAGCTCATAGTGGCGTCTTAACTATCACAGTTTCGACGGGGACAAATATAAACTCAAGCGTAACCATACCCGCCACACCTCGCAATGTAATTGTAGATGAACTTCCCACATCAATTGTTGTGCTCTAAGAAGGAATAGTACTATGCAACAGATTACATGGTTTCCGGGGATAATGCTAGAGCTCGATCCGCAAGATGAAGATACTTATACAATGGACTTCACTGCCTTAGTTGGTACTGATTCGGTTACGAGCGTGGTTGAAGAGGTAGATAATATAAATCTACTCCCGGGTCATTCATTCACTCCGCAAGGTGTTATTACGTTCAAGGTAAATGCGCAAGGGATCGACGTCCTAAGCCCTTCTAAAATAACGTGGCAGGTGATAATCGGCGACAGAGGCAAACGTAGTAGGACCGTAGGATTTAAAATCCTCAACCAGTAACTAACACAACAAGGTATACACATCCTTACGTATGTCGAAACATTTGCCGACCAACTACACTTTTGTTAAGGATATTTCCGGCGCCTGCCTGGGTAAGGAAGATTTTATGCGCAAAGAAAAACGTAGGAAGCGGTTGAAATTGAAATCGAAATTGAAGTCGGAAGATAAACCTGATAACCGGAGAAACGCTGATGACACCTTTCACCATAGCTTCTAGCATAGGTATTTTGATTATTGCAGGTCTAGGATTTGCGTTAAAACTGTCCATGGCGGACGCGCGTGCGAATGAAATCCAAATTCAGCACTATAAAAGCGAGATTAGTCGCATGGAATCTGAACTATCTGGTGCAGCTACGATTAACAAAGAATGGATGAAGCGCCTAGCCGAGGCAGATGCTATAGCACGCCGAAATCTAGAGGAGCTGCAGGAACAGACCAGAAAGAGCCAAATCGCAGCGAAGACCGAAAGCCTTAAACGAAAAGAAATACAGCACAAATTAAGTCTGTGGAGCTCTAAGTACTCGAATCTGGTTCAGGATGACGATTGTACAGCACTGCTAAACACGCCAGTTTGTCCGGCGCTACAGGAGAAGAGCCATGCAGAATAAATCGGCTGCGTTCCTATTTTTGATTTTGCTGTCGGGATGTTCTTCAACTCCTCTGAGAGGTGGACCAGTGGTTCTATCCACCCCAGTTGAGGTGCATACACCTCCGCAATACATATATGTTCCTATTGACTCTGCATTAACTTCTCCGGTTGATAACCCTACTTTATTGTTCGACAGGATAACAGTAGGCGATTGGATACGTGCGGCTAAGATACTAGAATCCTCCCTAGAGGAAGCGAATAGCAAGTTGCGCGAGATTCAATTGCTGCAAGGAACTCAAAGCGACTAAACACAAATTGGGCATTGATTTTTCTCGAATTATGTGATATAATAATATGTTAAATCCGCAATCTAGGATGACTTGCACGTTCCAAATTATCATGAAATAATCGCCTGTCGGAGGTGTCGTGTCTCAGGATATTACTGTAAGTCTTCTGCACAGAGACTTGGAAAAGAGTGGGCTGGTAAGTGCTGATTTGGATGCCTACACAGCGGAAGAGGCAGAACTGTCGGCGGTAGGTCTAAAACCTTATCTGTATTTAAGGCAATCGAAAAACGGCTCAACTGCCGAGTCTCCTGGCTATATAATTCCGTACTTTGATATAGATGGGCGCAGACTTCCTTTTTATAGACTGCGTCTATTTAACCCTTTACCTAAAGGGGCGAAGTATTTGCAGCCAAAGGAATCGGGGACATTTATTTACTTCCCCAAAGATTTCGCCAAAAATATACAGCGCATGAAATCAGACCCAAAAGGGCCCAATATAATTCTAATCACTGAGGGCGAGAAGAAGGCGGCGAAGGCCTGTAAAGAAGGATTCGCCTGCTGTGCTGTGGGCGGCATCTACAATTGGCGGAGTCGCACTTTAAGTTTAACTGAAGACGCAAAAGTCGTTAAATTGCCTGACAATAGCTGGACAGTAAAATTACCTAAGCAGACCACACTAAATGTGACCGTTGACCGTAAAGGTTTTTTAGCGCAAGGACTGTCTGAGCTAATTATGCTGATTAAGGAATTAGACGCCTGTGTAGTGATTGTATTTGATTCTGACTATCCGGCCAAAAAAGAAGTCGCTGAGGCCTGTGCCAAGTTGGCTTTCGAATTACGCCTAAAAGGTATAGAACTGACTAAAATCAGGCGTCTCTCGCTATTGCCGGCAGGCAGAGGCCAAGAAGCTAAATTGGGACTAGATGACTATCTAGTCCAATTCGGCGCTAATAATCTGCAGCAGCGCATAAACTCCTGTCTACAGCTTAACACAGCTTTCCCGCTACTGCCGAATATCAAGGAAATGATAAATGATTACCTCGCGCAACCTTACATGACGCGAGCGGAGATCAAAGAATTGTCGTTAGTCATACTTTCGGATATGGATCAAAATGGTGCGCGTATGATGGATATAAATACGCATGAACCTTATTACTTTGACGCCAAGACGCGCAAATTGATGTTAGCAGGGCTATTGCGCAATGCTAACCAACCTCTGCACGAGACTCCTTTCGGACAGCATCTATATCGCAGGTATGATATAGGGCAAGGAGACCCTAAACTAGTACACTGGCTTGCAGCAGGCTTTACAGGCGAACAACCCGTGCATAATGTTGAACCTAGAAGCATCTTATCTGTCGTATCTAAAGACGAAATAGCATATCAATTGAATGACGGCCAATACGTCAGCATCTCGGGCAACCAGAAAACTCCGGCTACTTTACATCTAAACGGTACAAATGGAATCTTGTTTCGCGCTAATCAGGTAGTGCCCATTTCAGGCGACCTATTTATGGAGGAATTTCAGGCACAGTTGCGCTGGCTCGATACCAATCCTAAGTACGATGAGTACTATTGGGTACAAGCTCTAAAGCAGATGAACTTCATCGATAAAGACGACATTGATTTATTGGCGACACTTTATTACGCGAGCCCTTGGCTGTTCCGATGGCGAGGTACGCAACTTCCTATTGAGATTATGATAGGGGAGGCTGGCAGCGGCAAATCAAGTATTTATGCATTGCGATTGCATATCCTTACGGGCTATTCAGCTTTAAGAAATCAGCCTACCGACATCCGTGACTGGTATGCCAGTATTCTAGCTCAAGAAGGATTACATGCAATTGACAATGCGCACATTTTAAATAAAGAAATGAGGCAAAGATTGTCGGACGAAATGTGTCGTTTAGTTACGGAGCCTGAGCCGTTTATTGAAATGCGTAAACTGTTTACTACCTCCGAAAATTATAGAGTGCCTGCAAGGACAGTTTTCGCAATTACAGCCATCCAACAGCCATTCCAGAACTCAGATTTATTGCAGCGAGCAATAGTTACTGAGCTGCAGGCGATCTCGACTAATTTCCAAACTTCCTGGTTTGAGTTCATGCTGGATAAGTTCGGAGGTAGAGTCCGATGGCTCGCACATGAATTAGCCGTTTTGCATGTATTCCTACGTAAAGCGAATGCTGGATGGGATAGCAACTTCAAAAGTAATCATCGGCTAGCTAATTTCGAGCAGACATATCAAATGATGGGGGCAGTACTAAATTCCCCTAACGCATCAAGAACAGCGTCAGGGTTGTCAAATAAATCAGCCGACCAAGTAAGCGAATATGATTGGGTAATGAGCGGTTTGAAGGATTATGCATATTATAGGCGCCATATAGTAGGTATAGAGCGCGGAAGGGAGTTCACTCTCCAGGAAGTGTCTATATGGGCTGAGGCCATCGAAGACTACGCTACGAACATAGTTCTTTGCAGTCCGCGCAGATTAGCTCGATACGTAAAGACACACAAAGCTATGATTGAACGCTCCACAGGCATAACAGAAGCAGGCAAAAAGAACAATCGCGACACATATACTGTCGCCCCAACACTGACCATCAGATAGTTGTTGATTTTTCTTTCGAAAGCTGTATAATATAAACATCCGATTTATGTAGCTGATCGGATATTTAAATCGTGTTACCATTACCTCAACTAAAGCGAGAACGTTATGTCCCGGAAAAAGCACGAAAACGAAAACGAAAACGAAATTGATACCGACGCTGAGACCGCAGAGACCAGCGAAACTGGCAAGGCCAAGGGTGCGCGTGGCGGCCCTGCAATCGTCCTTCCGACCGGCGAGCGCCGTTTGGACTTCATCCGCCGGCGCTATTTCAATGAGGGCGCGAAGCGAGGGGAGATTGCGAAGGAACTTGGCGTGAGCTACCAAATTGTCTTTGCGGCCACCAAGGTCAAAAAGGCTGCATCAGCTGAAGCTGGAGAGGCTGAGGAAACTGAGGAAGTGTTCGAGTAATCCTCCGACGCCGTATGCTACCAGTGCCTCAAGCGAAGAGTACTTCGTCACTTTTCACTCTTCATTTTCACTGCAGACCTTCTATGGGCGTATCGTCATTGATGCGCCCATAGTTTCCTTAGGGCCTCTACATGTTACCGTTCGAAGAGATTCTGACCAAGCGCTGGGAGAATTCCCCAGAAAAACGAGACAGAATCATACTGGCACTTGACCCAGGCGAAACTACTGGATTAGCCGTCATGTCAGGCGCCACTTTGCTAGTCGCCGACCAATTATCTACCGGCATTATGCCCGTGGCAGCCGTAAGGGTTGCCGACGCTATAGATAAGTACAACCCCGAATTGATAATCCTTGAAGACTACAAAGTCTATGCTTGGAAGACAGAATGTCATGCCTGGCAATCATTGCACACATCTCGACTGATCGGTGCTATAGAATATATTGCCTATCGCCGCAACACTCCTTATCGTAAACAGATGGCGCAAACCGGCAAAAGTTTCTGTTCCGATGAAAAATTACAAACCTGGGGATTTTACCAAGCTAAAAAGCCCCATGCACGCGATGCGATTAGACATGCATGTCATTTCCTCCTATTTGGACCTGAATCTAAGTAATGGTGACGCATGGCGGATAATTTGCGATTAAAATGGGGCGCGCTTAATTTGCGGGGCCGGCAATTTGGAGATTTAACGGTCCTCAAACTGCTCAATTACCGAATCAAAAAGAAGCGTGTATGGCTATGTTCCTGCAGCTGCGGACTTGAAATAGCTGTGAGACATGATTATTTAATACATACTTACGGCCCAAAAACGCACTGCGGGTGCAAAAACAAAGGACCCTCTGTTCTGCACCCAATCGAGTATAGTACCTACAGATCAATGCTACATCGCTGCAATAACCCCAAGCATCCAGGATTCATGTATTACGGCGGGAGGGGAATAAAAGTATGCGATCGTTGGCAGGAATCTTTTGATAACTTTTTTGCTGATCTAGGCGTTAGACCTTCCTCGAAGTTCTCCATCGAGCGTAAAGACGCTAACGGGGATTATTCTCCGGAAAACTGTATGTGGGCAACGGCTCTAGTGCAAGCGTCAAATAAGCGCAATACAGTGAGAATACCCCACCCCAAGACAGGCATTCCAGTAGTTGCACGTGAAGTTGCGGACTATTTAGGCCTTTCTTATGCTGCCACTCGAAGTCTGTATATTGAAAAAGGCTTGTGGCCTCTAAAATCACAGAGTCTTACGGCCCTAGATAAAAATAAGTCCTTTAGAAAACCAAAACGCGGAGAAGAGGACAAATTGCCTACCTCAAGGCCTCAAGCGGACGAGGAGGAGTAATGGCGAACTCTCCTTCTCCTTCTCCCTTAGAGACGGCTGCGACTTCTTTTCAACAAGAAGATTCGGACTTCGCATTCCGCAATGAGAGATGCGTACTAGGACATGCTACAGGCTTAGGCAAAACCTTCATTAGCATGTTAACATGGCGTAAATGGTTGGCGGCTGGACAGAGAGTGGATCGGGTATTGATTGTTGGGACCAAGTCGTCTTTGATGACCTGGCAGTCGCAGCTGTTAAAATGGTGCGGTATTAACACCATCTCATTGAAGGGGTACAGCGATCCTTTATGGGAGACAGCACTTAATAAAAATATCCCGGGAGTCTATATAGTTTCCTATGCCTCCTTTAGAGGTCTAGTGTGGAGTGTTCCGAAGTCGCGTAAAATGTCTTTTGACTTAGTGATCCTTGACGAGTTAGATCAGTTCCTTCGTAAACGGAATCTAACCTTTAAGGCCCTAAAAAGGGTGCAAAGCAGATACTTCATCGGATGCACTGCGACTTGGGCCAGTAGAGGACCTCAAGACCTTTGGCCAATACTCAACTATATTAGCCCCAAAGAATTCCGATCGTATTGGCAATTCATCTATACCTGGTGTATCGTCGAAAAAGGTGTCTTTGGTGTTGAGATAGGCGGACCTCGCGATGCAGCAAAATTGGCAGCAATGTTACGTGGATCTTATTACGTAAGCCGTACCTGGGCAGAGGCTGGAAGACAATTCGTCACTAGCCCCGCTAATCCTGCCGAGCCTAATAAAGTTTGCGGTCCTGTAATTCGACGCCCTTTGCGACTGCCAATGTCCGCGACGCAAAGAAAATTATACGATGCTTTGGAACGGGACATGTACTTGATTTGCGAAAATCAAACCATTTTGACATCCTCAAGGCTCGCGACTTTAATGAAATTGCAACAATTGGCCTTGTGTCCTAGGATAGTTGTTGAGAGGGGAGAGTATGGACCTGCCATTGACTATTTAGTGGGGCAAGTTAAAGAGGAACCGCATACTGTAATCTTCTCGCCTTTTAGGACGGCGTTAAATTGCCTAGAACAAGGTCTATTGACATCAGGCATTAACAAAAATAGGGTATTTAAAATTATGGGCGGAACGGAGCCCGCAGAATTACCCGAAATCATCGCTAAATGGAAAGAGAATCGAGGAGTCCTGCTCTGCACTATTTCTTTCGCTCAAAGTTTCCGGATCGATACAACCAATGTAGCCTACATGCTTGGTTTTTCTTGGGATCCTAATGCCAATTACCAAGCGGAGGGCCGATTGCGGGGCTATGATTCAATTATAACAGTACCTTGCCTGGTAAATTACATCATCATGGAAGACTCAGTCTACGACGATGTACGTGAGGTCCTGAACGATAAAGCATACAATGTAAATCAGTTCATGGCGCGGAGGTTCTCAAAATGAGGCCGTTGATTTTTGTTTGAGAATTCGTTATAATAATAACTTAGCTTAATCTAGCTTAGGCGAACCTCATGAAAAAACATCCGACCGAGTTAAAAGGCTGGACAGATCAAGAAGCTTTGACACTCAGCGAGAGTGCCTTCGATCCTAATGCTTTCATCCTGCGTACATCAGACCGCATTTTGTTCAAAAAGTGCCGGAGATTATGGGGGTGGATGAGCCACTTGAAACAAAGTCGTAGCATGAGGGAGCAGGCAGATTATTTTTGGTTTGGTACGGGAATGCACTACGCCCTAGAAGACTATCATGGCGATAATCGTTATGGGCGCCCAGATATAGCCTTCCAAGCTTACGCCATAGCGACACTTAGGGCTAATACAGCGCCTCATAACCACTCAGAATTAACACCCTTAGGCATCGCGATGATGGCCTATTACGTCGATACGTGGCTCTGGAATAGAGAACCATACAAAACCTTCATATGGAACGGCGTGCCGCAATGCGAAGTTAATGGGCATGTGAATACGGGGTTGGTGACTGCCGAGAATTACCCAATTTATTATGGCTTTACAATTGACCGAATGGTAGAGGATTGCTACGGACAATTGTGGGTCATGGAATACAAATCCGCCAAGACTTTTAAGTCGGCACATTTGGATGTCGACGACCAAGTAACCGCCTACGTATGGTGTGCGCAAGAGCATTACAAGCGTAAAGTCTCAGGCTGTATATATCAGCAGCATAAGAAGCAGGCTCCTCAGGCGCCGCGCATTCTTAAAAACGGAGAACTATCAGTCTGCAAAACACAAAACACTACAGGGGCTCTGTATAGAGCAGCCGCGAACGCCATATATGGCGACTTGCAAAAAGCTCCCCCAGATGTAATGAAATGCTACGAGACCTTAATTTCGGTTGAGGACTATGATGGGGATAAATTCATCTCGCGTCAAAGCATCAGCAGAAACGAACATCAGATTGCGTCTTTTGAGCAGAAACTTCAAATGGAAATTGAGGACATCTGCAATAGCGATTTGCCGCTTTACCCCAATCCTACGGCAATGTGCGAATACATGTGCCCCTTGATGTCGGCATGTGTAGCCATGGATAGCAATGGCGATTACCAGAGCGAACTAGATGATTTAACCGTAGCAGCCGCAAATGGCTTAACCCAGAGAGAAAAGGAGCAATCAAAATGGCGCAACCTATTACCACACCCAAGCGAAATATCCCTGACGCCGCAGCTAAACCAACAGGAGCAGGCACAGGAGCGAAACCTGTGGCAGGAATCAGACAAGGAGCCGCAAACACTATTCCTTCAGGATCTCGGACTGTTGTAGCCGCAACTACAAATAGCATTCCGACTATTCCGTTTACAATTCAACCTCTATCGGACTACGTCAGGTGGCTGAAGATTCTGATCTATGGCGATTATGGCTCAGGCAAAACTCGACTTGCAGGTTCGGCTGTAATGGTCCCCAATATGCGCGACGTTCTGTTCATCGACTGTGAGGCCGGCGATTTAACTATTGCGACTGAGCCGGAATTTCACGATGTCGCCATCAAGCATATGGACGTGATCAGTGTGAAAACTTTTTCGACGCTGGCGCGAATTCAAGAATTCCTACGCGCACACTGTACCTATCGAGATGCAGATAACACGCAAGGGTTAAAGCAGTTAGAAGAGAAGCTGATGGGCAGCAATTACAATCCCGACACTCCGCCGAGGACGTATCGAACTGCCATTATCGATTCCCTAACTGAGGCCGAGACTTATTCGATGTACCAACTCTTGGGCGTGACAGATAAAACTCGACTGGACGAAGAAACGGCTTCACCTGAATGGGCAGAATATAAAAAGAATTATAGCCAGATTTTGCGGTTGATTCGCAAGTTTCGTGACCTGCCTATGCACATCATATTTACTTCAGGGGCCACATACGTACAGGACGATCAGAAACGTATGCTATGGCAACCGTCTCTCTCAGGTAAACTTGCCAAGCAATGTCAGGGATTTATGGATGTAGTCACGTTTGCGCAAGTAGGGCAAGGCGAAAACGGCAAGAAAGTGCATACGTTCCAAGCGCAGCCATCTAGCAAAATAAATGCCAAATGCCGCTTTTCTAACTTCAAGGAAATGGGCTGGAACAACCCTACAATGCAGACCATTTTGGATAGCGTAGGATTGGATGGCTCATGACCTATTGAACAGAATCAAGGGTAGAGGGCCCCTTGGTGTCGCTATTCAGCCCTCAAATAGTCGATAGATAACAGGAGTTTCAAAATGGCAAAGAAGCAGAATGAAAATGCAAACATGTTTGGCGGTGCAGATGCAGATGTAGATGCAGACGAGCATGTCGAAGCTGCACAGGACGACTACGACAACTTGGTGGTTGACCTCAGTGACGTAGACGCAGATGCAGGATCATTTCCTGTAATCCCGCGAGGGGTCTATCCTGCGGCTGTTCTTGAGCTTACCTATGGGCTGAGTAAGTCCTCAGGGAACCCTATGTGGACTTGGGTGTTTGAAATCACTGAAGGCGAGTTTGCAAGCCGTCGTCTGTTCTTCCACACGCCTTTCACGGAGAACATGCGGCCGCGGATCAAGAAGATTCTCAGTCGAATCGCGCCGAACCTTGCAAGTCAGGCGTTCAAGCCGCAGGAAGTGGCTCAGAATGACGACCTTGTAGGTGTGGAATGTCGCATCCGAGTAGATGTTAAGCCCTACGAGGGTGTTGCTCGCAACAACGTTCGTGATGTGATGGCTGCAGGAGTTCTTGACGCCGGCTTCATGTAACAGCGGCTGCGTTATCGTTCAAATGTAAATCAAGGGCTCTAGAGGTCGAAGATGGAATTGAAGATTGTCGGCCACTAGAGCCCTTCCTATTCCTGGAGGATGCTATGCAAGATAGACGCGCCTTTGTGTTACTTAGCGGCGGACTTGATAGTACAACATGTCTGGCTGTTGCACTGCAGTCCTACGACCGCAAACAGATTACTGCCATCTCTTTCGATTACCAGCAACGACATAGCATCGAAATTACCCAAGCAAAATATATCGCGACGGCGATGGGGGTCGGGCATAAGGTAATGGCTTTGGAGGAGATGCCGAAAACTATGCTCACTGACAAAGATGCGGCCGTGCCCGATATTTCCTATGGGGATATTACCGGAGTATCCCCTATGTATGTACCCTTCCGCAACGGACTTATGTTGTCTAAAGTAGCTTCGTTCGCTGCCGGTACAGTTCCTAATAAAGTTCCCATTGAGATCTTTATCGGTACTCATGCAGAAGATGCGGCTAACGATGCCTACCCTGATTGCAGGCTCGACTTTATAGGCGCTATGGGGGCTGCTATGTATATTGGTAGCTACCATCAGATACGCATACGAGCTCCTCTAATCGAAATGCTTAAGAGCGACATCGTCCGTCTAGGTTTCAGATTGAATGTTCCGTTTGAGCATACTTGGTCATGCTACAAAGGTGGCGCGGTACATTGTGGCACGTGTGCGACCTGCAGATCTCGCAAGAAAGCTTTCGAGACGGCTCGTGTAGAAGATCCTACGGAGTACGCAGCATGATCACATGTACTAGATACCATGATTTTTCGTGCGGCCACACTGTCACAGGACATGAAGGTAAATGCATTCATTTACATGGGCACAACTACCGTGTTCATTTTACATGCGCCGCCGCAAAACTCGACAGCATAGGTAGAGTCATCGATTTTTCCTGTATCAAAGAAAAGTTGTGCCTCTGGTTGGAGGAGGAATGGGACCACAGATTTCTGATTTGGCAGGAAGATCCTCGCGCAGCAGCTCTACAATTGCTGGATTCTACTGTGGTCGTCGTGCCTTTCAATCCTACTGCAGAAATTATCGCGCATGTCCTGCTGTATATTATTGGTCCTAAGCAGCTAGAGGGTACAGGTGTGCAGCTAATAAAAGTGCAGGTTGAAGAGACACGTAAATGCAGTGCAACGGCCTACTCGCTGATGCAGCCAATTTCTGAGGAAACACAATGTTCGGAACAAACCCTACCCGAAAAGTCCTAAGGGATGATGGTAAAGTACTTGCTACCCAAGAAATCTTCCTTACTATTCAAGGTGAGGGTCCTTTTGCAGGCGTCCCAGCGCTTTTTATCCGGCTGGCGGGTTGTCATTTAGCTTGTCATTTCTGCGACACAGACTTCGAAAGCCATATGGAATCCCGCGCTACTGTAAGTGTCGCAGCTGAAGCGCAGGAACTGGCTCGAGGGACTCATCTGTATGTGCTTACAGGAGGTGAGCCTCTCAGGCAGAATATCGCGCCACTATGCCTTGCATTACTTGAAAACCCTCTAAATGTCGTACAAATTGAAACGGCCGGTAACATTTGGCAAAAAGATTTAACGCCCCTATTCGAGGATCCTGCTCTGGCTCCTCGATTGCATCTAGTATGTTCGCCTAAAACTGTCTCAGCTCATGCACAGGTACAAAAATACTGTAGACATTGGAAATATATCATCGACGCAGATTTAGGTGTTAACGAAAGCAATGGAATACCTAATTTTAATACCCAGCAAAAAGGAGTTGTGCAATATAAGGATCTTTTCCATCCTACGAGGGCTGATACTATATGGCTTCAACCTTGTGAGGCGTACAGTACAAGTCGCGTAACCGAAATCCTGGAGCTACAGCGTCAAAAGGTAAAAATCTCCAATTCCGGCTCTGATCAGGCAATCACGACAGAAGCTCGAGATTTCGTCCGTACAGCCCGTAATATGAAATTGGCAGTAGAATTGGCGATAAAGTTCAATTATCGCGTGTCATTGCAGCTACATAAGATACTCGGCCTACCCTGATACGACTCAATAGGAATTAACCCGTGCGAAAGATTACTAAAAGCAAAGAAGCGTTGGCGATTCAAAACATTGCAGATGCACTGACCAATTTGGGTTACGATTTGACGGACTTCAACTACAAAGATACGCCTACGAGATTTGTACAGCACTTGACCGAGTACCATCAGGGCACAGCTGCGATAGATGCCATAATGGAGAAGAGCTTCGATTTCATGCACAAAGTTTCCGGCTACGCAGGTATGTTGGTCCAAAAGCAGATACCCTTCAATACGATATGCCCACACCACCTGCTCCCCGTTACAGGTACCTGCGCGCTGGGTTATATTCCGAATGACCGCCTTATCGGTCTGTCCAAGCTAGCTCGCCTAGTCAAGGCAGTGGGCCAATCAAAACCTCTGATGCAAGAAACATGCACAGATCTCATTGCAGATTACATGGAGCAGAATCTGTGCCCCAAAGGCGTAATTGTAGTAATTTCAGCTACGCATGGTTGTATGCAAGGCCGTGGAATTCGTACGCCACATACTCCTACTATAACGTCGACAGTTCGAGGTCTTTTCAGGGATGTACCTTCGGCCCGCCAAGAATTCTTTGAACTATGCAAGAGCGGCACTTGATTTTCGATTGAAATTGGCGTATAATAATTGTTTCTGAGGAATCAAATCATAATGAGCCTAAAGAAGAGATTCGCTCCCGTAGTACCTTTGAACATTGCAGAGCAATTACTGGATGGCAACCTTTTAGGTGGCTACCATTTACTTTTGGCCCACGATATTTTAGCTCATCAGAGTCGCTACGAAGTCCTAGCTAAAAATATCAGGGCAAGGTACTCCGATAGCCTAATCATCATGGACAACAGCCTGATTGAATTGGGCCACGCCTTACAGGCAACGGATTTAATGTCGGCAGCAAGCATCGTCAATGCTGACTATATTATTGTTCCGGATGCACTGTCCAACAGCCAACTAACGATAGACATGGCCGCAGAATTTTTGGATACTTACTCCGCATTGGCGTTCAAGAATCAAAGACCTTTAATGGGAGTTGTACAGGGCCATGATATGTGGAGCTGCACTAGCACATTCCTCGCTATGCGTGAGTTAGGCATTAAAGCCTTTGCTGTTCCGCGCGTTATTGTAGAGCATATGGGTTCGCGGCAGCCGTTACTTGAATGGCTGCAAGGTTACGACTATCCTATACACCTACTGGGCTTCTCCGACAATATCGAAGATGACCTCAAGTCTTGCAGGTACTGCAATGTAATGGGTATTGACTCTGCAGTCCCTATCCGAGCTGGGTTGGGGAAACAGCTTCTTGACGTGCAGGATACAAAAGCTAGCTATGGTACTAGAGGGGACTACTGGAATTGGCGAGGCGCAATCCCTACACCTCAATGGGTTTGCGTAGAATACAACCTGCGCTATGTCAATAATTACATCCAGCCAATCGATGGCGAATACAATGGTATGCGATAAGACCAAGACCGAAACCAACTATCTGCAGCCCCAATCCGACGCAGAGGTTTATCCTGCCGTGTGCTGCTTAAACTGTCCCAACCCAAAGGCTCGTAGATTAGGTTCTAGAGGAAACAAGAAGAGTCCGTTCGTGATAGTGTCCGAAAGCCCTAGCGTGGAAGATCTGCGCTGGGGTTTTTTGTTTTGCGATGCCGCCGGCCGCCTAATCGACAAGTCTTTGCCTTCGGATTTGGACTTCGACGACTTTTTCATCTTATATGCGATTCAATGCCGAACGGTCTCTAAAGGCAAACTTAATATGACCCAGGCGGCTAGGACCAGACTGGACAAAGAAGTTAGATTGACAGCAGTTCGAGCATGTCGAAACCGTCTGATGGAGCAACTCGAAGAATACCCAAGAACAGTTATATTGGCGTTAGGTAATATTGCAAATATGGCCTTATCTGGCAGGGATGAGTTCAAGATTATGCAACTCAGAGGAATCCCGTACAAAATAGTATTAAACTCGCAGGCAAGGCCAGTCACTGTTATTCCGACTCCACATCCGGCGCTTCTATTGCGAGGCATAGGCCACTATCCTACATTCAAAAGTGACGTAGAGTTGGCTTTAAGCTACTATAAGCCGGCGCAAGTTCAATCCGATAGACGTGCAAAATGGATTGAAGCTGGGTACGCTGTTTTGAAGACTGCCGAAGATATTAGAAAGTACCACATGCAATTGAAATCAGACCTCAAACCTGGGTCTGAAGCTCTGGTAGCCTGCGATGTTGAAACCTCTTCGCTGTCATGCTTTACAGGTAGACTTCTTGAGGTCGGGTTCTACAAGGATAGTGAGGAGGATAAGGCATACATCGTATCTCGAGATACTTTGCAAGATCCTTTGGCCCAAGAAGCTTTGAGGGCTCTATTAGAGGATTCGGCAATTAAGCTCATCTTCCAATTCGGTAAGTTCGACTACAATTTCCTACGCCATGCAAACTTACTGAGGAATACTCCTTACATTGTACGTGCTGATACTGGGCTGATGTCATATGCTCTATCTGAGGCCTCTAAGTCACATGATTTGGATGAACTGGCCAAAAATCTTCTAGGAGCACCTACGCATAAGCACGTACTAGATCCTTATCTCCCAAACAAAAAGACCTCCTATGACGTAGTTCCTCCTGATGTCCTGCAGTGGTATTTAGCGCAGGACCTCAAGAAGACATTCCATATATATAGCTCTTTGGCGGCTACATTAGATACACAGCCAAAACTGCGCAGGCTCGTGGATGAAGTTTTACTGCCCATCAGCCACATGTTGGGCCTAGTGCAGTATGAGGGAATTCAAGTCGATACAGGATATGTGGCGGAAAATGAAAAAGAAGTATTGACTGAAATTGCCTCAGTCGAAGGCAAATTGTTCGACATTCTAGGATATAAACTCAATCCAAACTCCCCAGCACAGGTTAAGCAGACCCTATTCGGTAAGCTGAAGCTACGGATTAAAGACAAAATCCCAACATCCACCGATAAGGGTGTACTAACAAAACTCGATAAGCATCCGGTAGTAGCTCTGATACTAGAGCATCGGCGCTTAGGCAAGCAATTATCCACCTACATTAGGCCGGCAGCTAAACTGCAGGTAAACGGTCGCATACACACTACTTTCAAACAACATTCGACGACAACTGGGAGATTATCATCGACAGAGCCTAACATCCAGAATATACCTCGCAACTCTAAGTTGCGTCGTATGTTTTGCGCTGCTCCAGGCAAAATCCTGCTGGAAGCGGATTACAATACGGCGGAACTTAGAGCCTTAGCAGCTCTTAGCGAGGATGAATTCCTGACCTCAATCTTTGTTAACAATACGCGCAATCTGCACGATGAGGTTGCCATAAGCATGTACGGACCTAACTTCACTACCGATCAACGAATTCGAGCTAAGGCCATAAACTTCGGCATTCCATACGGCCGTGAAGCTTTTAGCATCGCTGAGGAATTCGATATAAGTTCTGCTGAAGCTCAACGTCTAATTGATGCTTGGGTTGCGCGAATGCCAAAAGCGGCACAGTTTATCGCAGAATGCCGTAAAGCTCCTTTGCTCGGTAAAAATCTGGAGACGGTATTTGGAAATAAACGGCGCGCAGGGATAGTGTCCCCCAACAATTTGAAGGGACTACAAAACGAATTCGCCAACTTTAAGATGCAAAGTACCATCGCATTCTTTACCAACCTATCTGGAGTAGAACTTTTCCCATTCCTCCGAGAGAATGACGCGGCCATAGTGAACCTAGTACATGATTCTCTTCTTCTCGAGCTGCCTAATGAACCTCAAATCATTGCAAAAATTGCGGCCAAGGCTAAAGAAGTAATGGAGACTTTGCCTTGTGAATGGCTTGATACGCCTGTTACTTTCACAGTGGACTTTAAAATTGGCACTCATTGGGGGTTATGTGAAAAATACAATTCATGACGTCGAACTCAGCAAATGTACTACACTATTCTGGTCGATATCGCAAGTCTGGTATAGCCACTCCAACAATACCAAAATCACTGTAGGGCAAACTTTCCAAAATCTAAAGGACATTAAAACCCGAATTAGCAATAAAAAGCCTACCTTGAAGCTAAACGACAGAATCAATGACTTGCAGCAAGACATAATCCTTAACCAGGCATCCGAGGATCAAGAACATGCTATTCAGGCCCTTAAAGGCGGCTAAATCCCCAGTAAGTTTAGCGCAGTTCATCGAATGGGACAAGAAATATGGATTGTTCCCTTTATTGGCCTCCAACAAGATTGACGGAATTAGGGGACTAACACGTAATGGACAAATGTTGTCATGCGCACTGAAACCTATCCCTTCCCAATTTGCTCAAACGTTGGCACGAACTTTAGGCGATAACTTCGACGGGGAACTTATAAGCGTCAAAGGTCCAACAGAAACTTATTCGGACGTAATGACGCAAGGTTGCAGTAGCACGCTACACTACCACCTGTTCGATTATGTCGACGATTCCAATCTAAACATGCCATTTGAAATGCGGCAAGCACATCTCAAAAAACGCATGGATGAGCTATCCAAAACTGTACCCTTAGATCATGTCCATATACTGGGCCAGCAGTTAGTAACCTGCATCGAGGACCTCATAAATGTCGAAGCTATAGCCCTAGACAACGGATTTGAAGGCTTAGTTCTGCGCGACCCAAAGGGAATCTACAAAACTGGCAGATCTACTGTGAAAGACCGTATTTCCTTGAAACTGGTACGTTACGCAACCTCAGAGGCCAAAGTAACCGGTTATGAGGAATTATACCACAACAACAACACTCCCATAACGAATGAGACTGGATATACTAAGCGCTCGTCCGTAGCATCGGGTATGTCACAAGCAGGCTCTTTGGGCGCGCTAATAGTCGAAGACATCTACAGCGGAGTGGCTTTGAAATTGGGTACTGGCTTGGATAGCGCACAGCGCGATCATATTTGGTCTAACCCCGAAGCATACTTAGGCAAAATCTGCAAATACAAGTTTAAACCCTATGGAACGAAAAATGCACCGCGCCAACCAAGGTTTTTATGTTGGCGTTCTCCTCTTGACATTTCCGAGGCGTGAATTAAATGAGCACAGATAAAGGTGTAAAACTCGATCAAGGCAAGCTCAAGATGTCGTTGGTGCTTGGAGACTTTGCAAAAGCTTTGACTGCTGTAGTAAATGTCGGCACATACGGGGCTGAGAAATACACTGAGCATGGTTGGTTAGAAGTGTCCAGTGGTAGGGAGCGGTATACTGATGCATTACTGCGACACCTATTCGCTGAATTGCAAGGAGAAGATACCGATACTGAAAGTGAATTGCTGCACGCAGCTCATGTTGCATGGAATAGTCTCGCCAGGCTGCAACTAATCCTGCGAGACCTGAGCTCAAATCAAGGCTTTAAAGATTGAGCCTCTGAAACACTTGCAATGACCATCATAAGTGTGTTATAATATTTCATCATCAATAAGAGGAGAAAGTAAATGAAGACGAAGACCAAGATTTACCCTCTAACTTTGAAGCCACATTCTTTGCATCCCTGCTGTCTCAACTCTTTACGCCAGCTAGTCCTCCCATTCCTGCCGGTAGTGCATGTGCAGGCAGGTAGCACGGTCGAATGTCTGAAATGCAAAAACACTATTGAATACCACCGTGGATCCTGGCGCCATGCTTAAGGTGAAACCTGCTGCGCAAAGTATCCTAGAAATCAAACTCATGCTGGGATGCGACGAAACTGTAGATCTCCGGTCTAAGGCCTTAGCTGAGGCAATGCGGAAGTATCAAGGAGAAATCGAACATGCACGTACACTACGGCGACTTTGCAGAATTCTTACTGCGCCCAAGAAGTCATCCACGTCGCTACTATAATCGTAGCCGCAACTGTGGAATCCTGTTAAGCGTAGGCTTAAGTTTAGTCGGCTGCGCCTCTTTCGAAGCAGCTCCCCCCGGTTTCGACCCTCTATCTTGGTGCATGATACATAAGGATAAATCAGGGATCTCTCCTGAGGCTTTAGTATGTCAATGCAAAAGAGATATTACTAGGCAGCCCCTCATAGGATGTGAGGCGCGTGAAAAAGAAGAAATCGACAGACATGCAAATCCAAGCCTCGACCAATCTCTATTACGGGAATTAGAGAACTTGAACGAGCAGATAAGTCGTCTACAGGAGGAATAGCGAATGATCAAGAGATGGAACACAGACTTCTATTTTGGGTCGCAAGATTTCGTGAAGCTCCAGCGGGACCTTCAAGAGGAATCTCAGGCCAATACTAAGCGTATACGCAAATTGCGGGCGACAGCCTTTCAAGCTGTAGATGACAATCCATTCGGCGATGCTGAACGTATGGATGCCGAGGCTCTCATCGCAAGTGACTCTATCCACTCAAGAGGTTTATAATGAACATTGAAGACCAAAAGGCTCTGTTTAACGATTTGTCGTGCCTGCTCCGAGTATTTAATTCCCAGGTACATACTAACCTGCGAAAGACGCACAAAGAAGTGGCCAAGACCAATGCAAACAATAAGCTGCTCCATCCGCAACTACAGCTTAAACTTGACCGGTATAATTACCTTCTGTCTACGGCATATAGGGTAGAAAAACAGCTGGAGAAGCTGAAGCGCCGAGTCGCAACAATCGCAACAACCGCAACAAGCAATTCAATGGGCTTGAACACCGTCATTTACGATGCGCTTGAAGTCCTAGACGAAAAGGATCTACCGCTAGACGCATGGCCTGACCAACTCTTGAACGCCGTAGCAAATGCTGGGTATAAAATCTGTACTAGCGCGGATTAGACGTGATATACTGCATACTGCATACTGCATACCGCACATTGACACAGGACCACCAACGATGTCGAGACCAGTTCGAGGATTTACAAAGGTAGAAAAAACCTTAGCTGAATATGAATCAGCCGTGTTCAAGGAAGTACAGACATTTGGGTATGATCGAGAAGAGATAGACCTTGATGAAGTCTGGGACGATTGGATTGATGGACTCCCGTCCAAGTTGGCGGCAATTAGACAGGTAAGGCACATTAGGATCAGAAACGGCATGAACCTGAACCTGAACCTGCCCCCAAGCCCTTGAAATTGTTTATAGACTGCTATATAATAAAGATTAAGCAGCAAGCAGCAAGCAGCAAACAAGGAGAAGGTCCGCTATGACTAAAATCGAATTGCCAACGCAGGCGCAACTTGCGCAAATGTTTCCGACTCCACCGACAATCCTCTTTGATGAGACTCAATTGAGGGAATACCTCCGCCACACGTTCAAGAGGTTCACTTCCTTCGACATGCAGCAAACGAACGGCTCCTGGGGAGTGCAAGAGATCAAAAAGTTCTCATTCCTCGTAGCTCCGCTGGAGGTAGAAAGGTACGCAGTATATTCCACATACAACCTCTATGAAGGTAAGATGTCTCCGGAAACATTCGGGGCCGCCATAACCTTGTATGTCTTTAATCGGCGACTCTGGAAATTCCACGATGAAGGGCATGACGTTCAACGCCTGTCAGGTCGTTATTATTCAATGCTGTCGACAGCACACGCGTCCAAGAACCTCGACGGCCTCGCCATTATGAACTTCTTGGACTGATGCCGCATTCAGATAGGAGCGAATAAAATGTCAACTGATGCTTTGACCTATATTGACGGCAAGCGTTACCAGCTACCTTTCAATATCGTGATCGATCACTATTGCCCGCAACGAGGCTCGATCAATGATCCTGCAGCACAAATGGAAATTGAGTGGCATCTGGAATGCTGGGACGGAAGTCCTTGTGAATGGGTCGAGAACAACCTGACAGCAACCGGCATTGGCTACCTCAATGAGCTTGCCATCAAAGCTGTACTGGACGAAAGATAATGAAGACCTTGAGCATGGCAAAACAGGAGTTCAAGAAGCGTTGGGAATCAGATGACGCTGGCGGAGGAATTTCTTTCGAGGACGTCGCGAATTGCGCGAAGGCGTGGGGCATAGCGAGCTACCCACGCACCATGCGCCTCGAACTCGTTCGCTACCTAGTGCTGAAAGCTGCCGGCGTCAAAGACGCTGAGGAGTATGCCCCTGAGGAGGAGGATGAGGATGAATACGAATAACATGTCTGCTACACGGCCCGCTCGTTGGATGCGTCCCAGAGAGTTGTCCACCATCCCAGGCGCAAACATTCAGCCAAACGTGCTGTGCTACGCTGGCACTGTCATTGGAGTGGGCACAAGCGTCGGATCGGGTACAGTAATCTACAACGAAGTAGTCATTGGTACGAACGTGCATATAGGTAGCGGCGTAGTGCTCTGTCATGGTGTAATCATTGGCGACGGTGCAGTAATACATGACCGTACCGTAATCGGATCAGAATCGGTAATTTGCAAAAGTACGATTGTGGGCTATGGCGCGCACATCGGTCGAAGGGTCAGTATTTCTCCTTACGTCCACGTAGGTGTTGAAACTCGCATCGGCGAGCGCGCTATAGTACTCGAAGGCGCAAGAATTCCGCCGTATACACAAGTAGCAGACGGCGACGTTATCGTCAAAAGATTCTGAGCATAGTCAAAGACTTTTGAACCCTTGAATGGTTACGCCGCCGCACTACGGTACTTAATTTTGACAGCGACGTTCTTATCGAAATCTTCGGAACACCAACCCGGTGCAACACAACGCACAACCAAACTTGGAGTGGCACATGTACCAGATAATCGACTTTGACAGTTTCCGCTGCGCTTTTTCACAGATAGATCGTAATAATCAGTTTTCCAACAAGGGGCTGCGCGCCTTGTTTGATTACCTCGAAGACGGCGACCGCAGAGAATGCGGTTCTGAACTTGACGTTGTGGCTCTTTTCTGCGGGTGGACAGAGTACGAGTCAGCGCCTGGCGCCGCCGAGAAAAGCGGCTGGACAGCGGATAAAGCCGCCAGCGCTAAAGCTAACGAGGAAGCGGCTCTCTATTGGCTGAACAAGCAAACAATCACCATCCCCTTTGACGGGGGCATTCTTGTCAAAACCTTCTGATCCATAGTGCCGGGCATTCGCTCGGCACAACAAAACGGAGAAATGAAGTGGACACTCAAAAATTCTATGCCGCCAGAGAGTGCTTACTGTATGCAGGCCAACATCTGGAAATGGCCGATATGGCCCGAAGGAATCAAGACCTAGTGACCGCAGATCAGCACACTGAACTAGCTGAAATGTGGCTGATCCGGGGTGCCTCTGGAGGTGGGAACTATGAATCAATTGACTGAGTCCATGCAATTTTTCGCAAAAACAGGACTTGTGGAAGAGATTGTTGATAGGGTTTCGCGTCACAAGCTGCCTGATCCGTGCAAGGAAGAATACGGATACGAAGTGCGCGTAAATGGTCTTTGGGTTGTCGGCGGCCTTGTGCCAACTGCGAAAGAAGCGCTTCAAATAGCCGATCATCTCGAGGCTTTTTATGAGTATGCCGGGAAGGTTGATATTGTGTTCTACGTCCGGCGGCACGTTGGTCATGATTACCTGCAAGGGCTTGCTCACGGAGGAGAGTGATATGAAAATAGTCTGGTGCTTTGTCGCGGGGTTTGTGATGTTTCTACTGCCACTTGTGTGGGCGGTAGTAATAGCGTGGGCCTATGGAGCTGATGGTCGTGGTGACCTGCTAGGAACAGCTTTAACGGTAGCCACTGTACCGGCGGCGCTACTGGGTCTTAGCACATTCATCGTGGCGCGTGAACCTATGGATGGAAAATAACATGTATTACTTTGTAAAGATGCAGGTGACATTCCAGGACTTCATTCAAGCCTTTCAGGAATTAGGCTTACAAGAAACATACTCCATGGAAGGCATGGAGGCCCTATTCAATTTCCTGAATTGTCAAGATATTGAGTTTGACGTCTGCAAAATATGCTCCGAGTGGACAGAATACTGGAACATAACGGCCATGCTTGAGGATTACCCTAACATGGACCAAGACCAGGAGGATGTGCTTGCCAGAGCGATGAAAGTCTCTACTGTGCTGCCGCTTCCTGGTCAAGGCTTTATGGTCAAGGACTTCTGAGGATCAATCAATGCAACGAGAAATAAAGCACCCTCATCCCCTGCCCGCTGGTAAGTGTGGACATACACCGAGACACTACCGGGACGAGCGGCTTGTGTCAGACAGGCACAAGCTGGAATGTCGAGAATGCAGTTCTGAGACTGGCTGGATGCCGACGCTCCAAAACGCACTTGCGCAATGGACTGGCGCAGTGCAGACCGAAGTCACCGGGATATGGAGGAAGGCGAAATGAATCTCGATAATAAGTTCCAACTAACGCAGGGCGTAATCGTTCTACGTACGTTCGTATGGCGGGGCACCCAGTGTTTCCAAGTAATCACTAGGAAGGACGTGCGGGCTACCGGTGAAGAAGACTTCACCACCACTGCGTGGATGGTTGAGCCTACGCAGGAAGATTTGACACAATTCCTGCGTTACCTGCGGGGAGCCGACAGCAAGCTCAGTGACCACTTTACTGTGTGCGAGCAGTTTGCCAAAACAGGCTACTATGGTTCAGAACAGTGTGGAGAATGAAATGAATCTCGAAGGTGTGAAGGTGTTTAAGATCAACCCCGGACTGGTCTACTTGAAGGGGAGCCGGTACAGGTGGACTGCCATCGTTAATGGCAGACTGTTTATTCACAGCGAGGCCGATTATGAGACGGCCGCTGCCGCCAAGGCCGCGATGCGTAATAAGGTCTACCGGCTGCGGAAAATACACCTACCGAAGTAGTGTGCGAGTCTCGGCAGCTAAGCCATCGCTTAATTGAGGGAAGCAAAATGAATCATGAAAACAAGCAGCCGCC
>Ga0210025_1001265_pt1 | contig 28161 bp, 21 predicted proteins | sample CryGeyme20150102_FD_183989 | JGI IMG/M metagenome (GOLD analysis project Ga0210025, IMG submission 183989) | Groundwater microbial communities from Crystal Geyser aquifers in Utah, USA - Crystal Geyser metaG 2015-0102 (SPAdes) (version 2) | ecosystem: Environmental > Aquatic > Deep subsurface >... | reverse complement strand
CAGGAACCGATGTGGCCATTGAAAGTGCGGCAATGACCTTGGTTAAAGGCGATTTGCAAGGCATTGTAAAAGCAAAAAATTTAAGTCACGCCGTGATGAAAAACATCAAACAAAACCTGTTTTTCTCCTTTGCCTATAATGTATTGGGCGTTCCCATTGCGGCAGGAGTTTTATTCCCTGTATTCGGATTGTTATTGTCGCCCATCATTGCCGCGTTGGCGATGAGTTTTAGCTCTGTTTCGGTGATTGCTAATGCATTGCGATTGCGAAGAATAAGGATAGACTAATCGCTAAGTGGCAGGCAAAGTAAGAAGGAAATTTGAATAAGAAAATAGTGTATTGGAATCTTCTTTAAACAAAAAAATGCACCTTCTTGGAAGGTGCATTTTTTTGTAAAAAAACTATTTTAGCTGCTAAGCTAAGAATATGTTGACTAATGAATTACATCATTCCACCCATTCCGCCGGGCATTCCACCGGGCATGCCACCGCCTGCGTTTTCTTCTTTAATATCTACTAAAGCACATTCGGTAGTAAGAATCATTCCGGCAACAGAGGCTGCATTTTCTAATGCAATTCTAGTTACTTTTTTAGGATCTATAATACCGGCTTTTAGCATATCTACATAGGTTTCTGATTTAGCATCGTATCCGAAGTTTTTCTTGCCTTCTAATACTTTTGCAATAACTACAGAACCTTCGCCACCAGCGTTTTCAACAATGGTGCGAAGTGGAGATTCTATAGCACGAGCTACAATTTGTACGCCTGTTGTTTCGTCTAGATTTTCTGTAGGAAGTTTTAGTAAAACGGCTATTGCTCTTACTAAAGCAACGCCTCCACCTGCTACTATACCTTCTTCTACAGCAGCTCTTGTTGCATTTAGAGCATCGTCCACACGGTCTTTTTTCTCTTTCATTTCTACCTCACTGGCAGCACCAACGTAAAGAACGGCAACACCGCCGGCTAATTTTGCCAAACGCTCTTGCAATTTCTCTTTGTCATAATCGCTGGTAGTGGAAGCAATTTGTGCTTTTATTTCGTTGATACGTGCTTTTATGGCACTTTTATCTCCTGCACCATTTACAATAGTGGTATTGTCCTTGTCCATCGTGATGGTTTCGGCAGTACCTAGCATGTCGATAGTTGCATTTTCTAAAGTGAAACCTCTTTCTTCCGAAATAACTGTTCCACCGGTTAGTATAGCAATATCTTCTAACATGGCTTTTCTTCTATCGCCAAATCCAGGAGCTTTTACCGCTGCTATTTTTAAGGAGCCTCTTAGTTTGTTAACTACTAAAGTTGCTAATGCTTCACCATCAACATCTTCTGCCACAATTAATAAAGATCTGCCTTGTTGTGCAACCGGTTCTAAAACAGGAAGTAAATCTTTCATAGAAGATATTTTCTTGTCATAGATAAGAATCATCGGTTTTTCTAGCTCGGCATTCATTTTTTCTGAATTGGTAACAAAGTAAGGAGAAAGATATCCTCTGTCAAACTGCATGCCTTCTACAACATCTACGTGTGTGTCTGTTCCTTTTGCTTCTTCTACGGTTATTACACCTTCTTTACCCACTTTACCAAAAGCTTCAGCAATTAATTCACCAATAACATCATCGTTATTTGCTGAAATGGAAGCCACTTGCTTAATCATTTCAGAAGAGTTGCCTACTTTAGTGGCTTGTTTTTCTAAATCTTTTACTACTGCTTCCACAGCTTTGTCGATACCGCGTTTTAAATCCATCGGATTTGCGCCTGCAGCAACGTTTTTAAGACCTTCTTTTACGATAGCTTGCGCTAAAACGGTTGCGGTGGTTGTTCCGTCGCCGGCAAGGTCATTGGTTCTAGAAGCTACTTCTTTTACCATTTGTGCGCCCATGTTTTCTAATGGGTCTTGTAATTCAATTTCTTTAGCCACGGTAACTCCATCTTTAGTTATTTGTGGTGCTCCAAAGGATTTGCTAATGATGACATTTCTGCCTTTTGGTCCTAGGGTAACTTTTACTGCGTTTGCTAATGCATCAACGCCACGTTTTAAACCGTCACGTGCATCTACATCATATTTTATGTCTTTTGCCATAATTTTTTTAAATTTTAAGTGCCAAATTCCAATTTAAAGTAAAGTTTTGTTTGGAATTTGTTATTTGTTATTTGGATTTTGGAATTTGGATTTTTTAGTATTAAACAATTGCTAGTATATCCTCCTCACGCATGATGAGGTAGTCTTTGCCATCTAATTTTAATTCTGTACCTGCATATTTTCCGTAAAGAACTGTATCGCCAACCTTAACGGTCATTTTATAGTCCTCTTTACCTTTGCCTACAGCTACTACTTTTCCTTGTTGTGGTTTTTCTTTAGCAGAATCGGGGATGAAGATTCCCGAGGCGGTTTTGGTTTCTGCTTGTTGAGGTTCTACCAGAACGCGGTCTGATAGGGGTTGAATTTTTAAAGCCATATATAAAATAATTTTAGTTTTATTATTGTATTGTAATTGGCAGAAATTATGCCACTACAAGAATACTGACAAATGGTAACAAAAAATGCCAGCTTGTCATAAGCCGGCATTACACTATTCCCAAAAATAGAGAATCTATACTATAATTATTACTCGTTGGTTTTGTCTTGCGTTACAGGTGCTGAAGCTGGAGCAGGAGCAGGAATTGGACTGGTTCTCTCTGTTTCTAATGCTCTGGATTCTTGTGTTGCTCCGCTACCCATAATAGTAACGTTAGATAATAAAATCAGTGCTAATAGCAATACGGCAAGTGTCCATGTACTTCTGTCTAAGAAGTCTGTTGTTTTTTGTACACCACCTAATTGTTGTGTGCCACCGCCACCAAAAGAAGAGGACAATCCGCCCCCTTTAGGATTTTGAACCATAATTACAACTACTAGCAGAAATGCTACAATAACGATTAATAGTAAAAAAATTGAAAAAGTTCCCATTATACTTGCTTATTATTTTCTTGAATTTTATGAATTGCCCGAATTTGGTCTGCAAAGTAACCACTTTTTTCGGGATTTTTCAAAATTAATATTTTGTATGCTTGAATTGCTTTTTTATAGTTGTTTTGTTGCACATATACTTTGGCTAAAGTCTCGGTCATTAGTGTGTCTGAAGCTTGTGAAAAGGGCTTCGCAAGATTATCGGTAGTGGTTGGAATTTTTGGGTCTATCTTTGGGTTTTCTTGGATAAATTTATCGATTAGCTTGAATTTTTCTTCCCGAATATTCTCTTTGTCCTCTATATTTAGGCTCCTTTCGATGGGTTTTGCAGAAGTAAGTTTTAACCATTCTACAAAAGAATGTGCATCATTTTTAGTAAAGGGTAATGGTCTATTCACCTCCAAAATAGCTTCTGCTGAAAGCTCCTTTTCCAGTATGGGTTTGCGTTCAAATAATGCAGGATCTAAAATGGCTTTTGCTTTTTGTACTTCTTCCAAAGAGGCTTTTTCTATAGGCTCTAATTTTTTTTCATCCAGTAAAAAACTAGGGGAGGTAATGTATTCAAATAATACACTTCTATCGGTAGTATAGGCGGCAGTTTTTTTTAATTCTTGGTTATAGAGGTAGCTATTTTCGTTTTTTAGGGCTTTTAGATACAATGCCCTTGCCGCTTGAAAATAAGGAAAAGCGGGCACTAGTTTTTCCAAATCACCAAGTTGTTTTTTGGTAATTTTATTAGGATTGTGTAACAAATAAGTGAAATCTGTAGTGTTCAAATTTGTTTACCATTTTGCCAATGTGGCGTTAAAAATATCTTGTGTTAAGCGTTCAAATATTACGGCAACAGCATCATCACGCTGCGAGCCGGTGAGTTGTGCCTGTCCCGGATAATCAAAATAAAAGGAAAAGCGTTGTTCTATGTCATTGCCTTCATTTTTTGTGTCGTAAAATCGCACATTTACCGCTATGGTCAATCGGTTTTGTGCGGCTGTATTTTGCGCAGTGGCGGTTATAGGCGCAATATAATAATCTACAATTTCCCCTTCATAAATTAAATCGGCATTTTGATTGGTTAAATCTAAACTCGTTTGGTTTAAAATGATGTTCTGTAATGCTTGGGTAAAATTTCGGTCTAACCCGGGCTCTACAATGGGTGCGTTGTTTCTAAAAAAGTTTACCTGAAAGCTTTTCACATTGGCAGCAATAGATGCTCCGGTAAATGAATAAAAACCGCAACCTTGTATTCCGGAAAGTACCCATGCTAGAAGGACAATTACTGCTGTTTTTTTCATTAGGATTTAAAGATCAAATTGTTTAATTTTTCGGTATAAGGTACGTTCAGAAACGCCTAATTCGTCGGCTGCGGCTTTGCGTTTCCCATTGTTTTTTTCTAGAGCTTTTTTAATTAATTCTAATTCTTTGTCTTTTATAGAAAGCTTTTCTTCTTCATGTATTTCTTGCGCAAAATGATATTTGTCTTGTGTATCTATAGTTGAAGGTCCTTTGTTTGTAGAAATTACTTCCACTTCATTATTTTCGTCATTTTCATCTGCAATAGCAGTAAGTTCTTCAAAGGCATCGTCTTCTTCTTCGGTATAAATTTTCTTGATTAAATTAGAGTGTTCTTTTTGTACTTTTTCAGAGCTGCCGGTATTTAAAAGTTCTAAAGTAAGTTTTTTTAAATCATTTACATCGCGTTGCATATCAAAAAGTACTTTGTATAGTATTTCTCGTTCGTTGCCAAAATCACTTTCCGATTTTTTTCCATTTATTACTGCCGGAAGGTTATTGCCTAAATCGGGTAAATAATGTCTTAACGTGTCAGCATTAATTTCTCTGTTTTGTTCTAAGACGGATATTTGTTCTGCCACATTGCGCAATTGCCGAATGTTTCCTGCCCAGTGGTATTTTAATAGTATAAGTACTGCCTGATCGTCTAGTTTAATGGTGGGCATTTTATATTTCTGTGCAAAATCGGCCGCGAATTTTCTAAACAACAAATGGATATCTTCTTCCCGATCGCGTAAGGGTGGAAGATGAATATCGACGGTACTTAAACGGTAGTATAAATCCTCTCTGAATTTTCCGGCCTTAATAGCGTCTCCCATATTGGCATTGGTTGCTGCAACAATACGCACATCTGTTTTTTGCGATTTGGAAGAACCTACTTTTAAAAATTCACCGTTTTCTAACACCCGAAGCAATCGAACTTGTGTAGGCAAAGGCAATTCACCCACTTCATCCAGAAAAATAGTGCCGCCATCGGCAACTTCAAAATATCCGCTTCTCGTGGTGGTGGCGCCGGTAAACGATCCTTTTTCGTGACCAAATAATTCGCTGTCTATGGTTCCCTCTGGAATAGCGCCACAATTAACGGCAATGTATTTGCCGTGTTTTCTATGGGAAAGTGCGTGAATTATTTTTGGAATACTTTCCTTCCCCACACCACTTTCACCAGTAACCAATACCGAAATATCTGTAGGAGCAACTTGGATTGCTTTTTCAATGGCGCGATTTAGTTTTTGGTTATTCCCAATAATCCCGAAACGTTGTTTTATTGCTTGTACAGATTCCATATATCAATTCCCTCGAAGGCGGGAATCTCGTTTTAAGTTCATAAATTATTCTAACTGTAGCCTACTGCTTCTCCAATTAATGTTGCTGAAGTACAATCGGTTATTTTTACCAAAACAAAATCGCCTATTTTATAGTTTTCTTTCGGAAAAACAGTAACGGTATTTTGCGGGGTTCTACCGCTCCATTCGTCTTCGTTTTTTTTGGAGGTTTTTTCAATCAGTACTTCTAGTGTTTTTCCTAAAAACTGCTTGGTACGGAACGCGCTATGTTTTTGTTGCAAATCTACAATCTCTTGTAAGCGTCTTTTTTTGGTTTCTTCGGAAACATCATCCTTTAGTTTTCTGGAGGCGGTGGTTCCTGGTCTTTCAGAATATTTAAACATAAAACCAAAATCGTATTTTACATAGTCCATGAGGCTTAAAGTATCTTGATGGTCTTCCTCGGTTTCTGTTGGAAATCCCGAAATGATGTCTTGCGAAATAGCGCAATCCGGAATAATTTGACGTATGTTGTCTATCAATGCCATATATTCTTCACGGGTGTGCTGCCGGTTCATTTCTTTTAAAATGCGTGTGCTGCCACTTTGCACAGGTAGGTGAATATAGTTACAAATATTTTGATGTTTGGCTATGGTTTTTACCACATCCATTTTCATGTCCTGCGGATTGGAAGTAGAAAATCGAACTCTCATTTTGGGTTGTGCTTCTGCTACAAGGGTTAAAAGTGCTGCAAAATTTGTTGCGGTTACTTGCTCCATCTCACTGGCTTTGTCAAAATCTTTTTTGAGACCACCGCCGTACCATAAGTAACTGTCCACATTTTGCCCCAGTAGGGTAATTTCTTTAAACCCTTTGTTTGCTAAATCATTTACTTCGCTAAGAATACTTTGCGGATCACGACTTCGTTCCCTTCCTCTTGTAAAAGGTACTACACAAAAAGTACACATATTATCGCAACCACGGGTTATGGAAACAAAAGCAGTTACCCCATTACTTTGCAAACGCACAGGGGAAATATCACCATAGGTTTCGTCTTTGGAAAGAATGACATTTACGGCATTTCTGCCATCTTCTACTTCGCTTAATAAATTGGGCAGGTCTTTGTATGCATCCGGACCAACCACTAAATCTACAATTTTTTCTTCCTCGAGAAACTTGCTTTTTAAACGTTCGGCCATACAGCCTAAAACGCCCACTTTCATTTTTGGATTACTTTGTCTTTTTACGGCGTTGTATTTTTCCAGACGTTTACGAACGGTTTGTTCTGCTTTGTCACGAATGGAGCAGGTGTTTACTAAAACCAAATCGGCATCTTCTAGGTTCGTTGTGGTGTTATACCCATTGTCTGCGAGTATGGAAGCTACAATTTCGCTATCGCTAAAATTCATTTGGCATCCATAACTTTCAATAAAAAGCTTTTTGGTGTTGCTTTTTAGAGGGTCAAGGACTAGTTGGTTGCCTTGCTTGTTTTCGTCTATAATTTTCTCCATAATCTAAAAACCTGTATTCAAGAAGTGTGCAAAGATACAATAAAATTAAAAATTTGTGACAAAGTGGCAGAGGTATTTATGGGATTTTAGCACACTTTAACAAGAACCTTTTTAACCAGCAAAAAACATAGTTTATGGTGATTTTTATCAATAAAATAGCTTTATAAAAAAATTCACATACTTTTGTAAACCAAATTTGCTTATCATAATATACCTAATAAGTCTAGTTTTGAAAAATAGTAGGTAGATATTTTCTGTATGGAAGTAATTATGTAATGCAGCAAATAAAGTAGTAACTTATTAAAAAACAAACTTCCATTTTTGTGGAATTAAAACGTATGGCAAAAAATTTAGTAATTGTAGAGTCCCCTGCAAAAGCAAAAACCATAGAGAAGTTTTTGGGTAAAGATTTTAAAGTAGAATCCAGTTTTGGACATATAGCAGATTTACCTTCCAAGGAATTGGGTGTAGATGTAGATGGCGATTTTAAACCGAAATATATTGTCCCAACCGATAAGAAAGCACTGGTAAAAAACTTAAAGTCGCTTGCCGATAAAGCAGAAATGGTATGGCTAGCAAGTGATGAGGATCGCGAGGGAGAAGCTATTGCTTGGCATTTGTTTGAAGAACTGAAACTCAATGATGCAAAAACAAAGCGAATTGTTTTTCATGAAATTACAAAAACCGCCATTTTAAAAGCCATTGAAAACCCAAGAAAAATAGATTATAATTTAGTAAATGCCCAACAGGCACGTCGTGTTTTAGATCGTTTAGTGGGCTATGAACTTTCTCCGGTACTTTGGAAAAAAGTTAAAGGAGGGCTTTCTGCCGGCAGAGTACAATCGGTTTCTGTGCGATTACTTGTAGAACGCGAACGAGAAATTCAAAATTTTATAGCCGAAGCATCTTTTAGGGTAGATGCTGAATTTTTAAATGAGGAAGGAAAAGCTTTTAAAGCAAAACTGCCTAAAAATTTAGAAACCAAAAAAGATGCGCAATCGTTTCTTGAAAAAAACAAAGGAGCAACCTTTACCGTAGCAGATCTCATTAAAAAACCGGCAAAAAAACAACCATCGCCACCATTTACAACCTCCACATTGCAACAGGAAGCTTCCAGGAAATTATATTTTCCTGTAGCAAAAACGATGAATGTTGCGCAACGTTTATACGAAGCAGGATTAATAACCTATATGCGTACCGATAGTGTAAACCTTTCAGAAGATGCCAAGAATGCAGCAAAAGCCGAAATTAATTCTGCCTTTGGGGCAAAATATTGCCAAACAAGAAATTTTACAAGCAAGTCAAAAGGAGCACAAGAAGCTCACGAAGCCATACGACCTACCGATATAGCCACGCACAGTATAAATATTGACAGAGATCAATCCAGATTATATGAATTGATATGGAAACGTACCATAGCCTCGCAAATGAGTGATGCAGAATTAGAAAGAACAAACGTTAGGATTTCAGCATCTACCCACAACCAAGATTTTACAGCCAACGGCGAGATGATTAAATTTGATGGGTTTTTAAAAGTATATTTAGAAGGTCAAGATAATGAGGAGGAAGAACAAGAAGGAATGCTTCCTAATTTAAGAAAAGGCGAAAAACTAGCCAACAAATACATTACCGCTACCGAGCGATTTACTCGGCCACCGTATCGTTATACAGAAGCTTCTTTGGTAAAACAATTAGAAGAATTAGGCATTGGCAGGCCTTCTACCTATGCCCCTACTATTTCTACCATTCAGAATAGAAATTATGCAGAAAAAGGAACTATAGAAGGTGCGGAAAGAAGCTACCTCCAACTTACGTTTAAAAAAGATGCCATAGTAGAAAAAACACTTACCGAAACCGTAGGGTCTGACAAAGGAAAATTAGTACCCACCGATATTGGAATGATTGTCAATGACTTTTTAGTGGAAAATTTTAAAACCATTTTAGACTATAATTTTACAGCAAAAGTAGAACAAGACTTCGATGATATTGCTGAAGGAAATGAAAAATGGACAGAAATGCTGCGTGATTTTTATAAAGAATTTCATATTCAGGTAAAAGATGTAGAAGAAAATGCCGAAAGAGAAAGTGGCGAACGTATTTTAGGCAAACATCCTGAAACCGGAAGAATTATATTGGTGCGCTTAGGCAAATACGGTGCTATGGCACAAATAGGCGCTCCGGAGGAGGAAGATAAACTATTTGCAAGCTTACGCCCTGATCAACAATTAAACAGTATTACTATAGAAGAAGTTTTAGATTTGTTCAAACTTCCTAAAAAACTTGGGCAAATAAATGGAGAGGATGTAGAAGTAAACAACGGAAGATTTGGTCCCTATGTTCGGGTGGATAAAATGTTTATTTCTTTACCTAAAGGGATAGACCCACTAGATGTCACTTTGGATCAAGCCAAAAAATGGATAGCCGAAAAGAAAAAAGCAGATGCTCCAATATATGAACACGATGGGTTGCCGGTTCAAAAAGGAGTTGGAAGGTTTGGCCCATTTTTAAAGTGGAATAATATGTTTATCAATGTGAATAAGAAGTATGACTTTGATAATTTGAGTGTTAAGGACATCGTTACATTGATTGAAGAAAAAGTAGTAAAAGAAGAAGAGAAAGTACTTAAGGATTGGCCAAAAGAAGGAATTAGGATAGAAAAGGCAAGATGGGGAAGGTTTCATTTGTTAAAAGGGAAAACAAAAATTGAATTGCCAAAAAACACTGAGGTAGAAAAAATTACTTTAGAGGAGGCTAAAGCAATGTTAGACAAAAAAGCCCCTGCAAGTAAGAAAACAATCGCTAAGAAGAAGGCACCTTTAAAAAAGAAAATCGCTCCAAAATCCACAAAAAAGAAATAATTTTATAGCCACATTCCTTAAATAATGTAGTCATGTTAGAGTTTTTCAGTCCGGTTAGTAAAACGGTAATGGCACAAAGAGAAGTGCTACCCGATGGAGTATTAGGAAAAAATCTTCAAATCTATTCAGAAAAAACTGGTTTTCCGGAATTGGAAAAGTGTAATCTTGCTCTTTTTGGTATAAGAGAGTCTAGGAGAGATATAAATTTTATTGGTAATTTTCCAACTTTTGATGCCATTAGAAACTCATTTTACTCTTTATATGCCGGAAATTGGCACCATTCCATAGCCGATATGGGAGATATTAAAGCCGGCGCAACCGTAGAAGACACTTATTTTGCAGTAACCTCTGTGGTGAATCATTTAGTGTCTAGAAACATTATTCCTATCATTTTAGGGGGCAGTCAGGATTTACTGTACCCAATATACAGGGCTTACGATAGCTTCGGAAAAATGATAAATTTTGTAAATATTGACAGTAAGTTTGATATTGGAAATGCAGATGCGCCAATTTCAAATACCTCGTATGTAGGGAAGATGGTGGTGGATAAACCCTACAATTTATTTAATTACAGTACCATTGGCTATCAAACCTATTTTAATGCTACGGAAGAAATAGCTTTATTGGATAAATTATTTTTTGATGCTTACCGTTTAGGAGAAATAACAAACGACATCAGTTTAGTGGAACCCATAACTAGAGATGCAGATATTGTTAGTATGGATGTTTCTGCAATAAAAGATGGAGAACTTAGTTATCTAGTAAACAAATCACCAAATGGATTTAATAGTAGAGAAATTTGTGCCATATCCAGATACGCTGGAATAAGCAACAGAGTGAGCGTTTTTGGTATTTTTGAAATTAGTGAATTAGCAAAAAACACTTCAGCGGCAATGCTACTTGCTCAGGTAATATGGTATTTTATTGAAGGAGTAAATTACCGAATTAAGGATGGAAATACTTCCTTAGAAACCGATTTCACTACATATAAAGTGCCAATTGATGATGAAGTTTTGATTTTTAAAAAAAGTTTAAAAACACAACGATGGTGGATTGAATTACCATTTATTTCAAATGTTAATAATAAATTAAAAAGACATACGTTATTACCTTGCACATACCAAGACTACGAAAACGCCTGTAACCAAGAAATACCTGAAAGATGGTACAAGGCAAGACGTAAAAATGAAATGTAAATAAATATTATAAAGATTTTAAGGGTTTTTTAAGTAAACTGTTGTTTTTTAAAAAATTTATAAATAGGTTTACGCCCTTGAATCTAGATACATTAACCTAAATACTTATGAAGAAGTTTATTGCACTAACTGCGATTGTTTCCTTTTTATTCAGTTGTAACTCTGGAGACAGAGGTGAATTAGTTGGAGTGAAAGGTAAAAAGTGGCACCCCGAAAAACCGTTTGGAATGACCCTTATTCCTGGTGGATCCTTTATAATGGGTAAGGCTGATGATGATTTTGTTGGAGTAATGGACGCCCCTACAAAAACGGTAACCGTTCGTTCCTTTTATATGGATGAAACAGAAATAACCAATTCGGAATACCGTCAATTTGTTAATTGGGTTAGAGATTCTATTGTTCGATTAAAATTAGCAATTCTTGCAGATGAGGTTGGTGCAACTCCCGGTGATGGTGGAATTGGCGAATTTGCCTTTATCGATCAGCAAAACGAAGAAATGACTCCCTATGAGCAGTATATGTATGACAACTACTTTGGTATGGGTGAAGATTTTTATGAAGGAAGAAAAATAAATCACGAAGTTGATATACTTTGGGACACTGCCGAATATCCAGACGAATATTATTCTGAAGTGATGGACACTATGTATCTTCCTATTGAAGAGTCTTATAATGGACTTCGCACCATTGATGTTAACAAGTTAAAATTTCAATATTCATATATGGATATTGGAGCAGCTGCAAAAAACAAAAACATAAACAGAAAGGAATTTATTAAAAAGGAACAAGTACAAATATATCCCGATACAACCGTTTGGATAAGAGATTTTAATTATTCCTATAATGAACCAATGCATAACGATTATTTTTGGCACCAAGCCTATGGAGAATATCCCGTTGTTGGAGTAAATTGGAAACAAGCAAAGGCTTTTTGCGCTTGGCGTACACTTTACAAAAATGCCTACCAGAAAAAAAGAAACAGAAATTTTATCAATTCCTTTCGTTTACCAAGTGAAGGCGAGTGGGAATATGCTGCTAGAGGAGGAATTGAATCCGGCTCCTATCCATGGGGAGGCCCCTATACCATTAACGATCGTGGATGTTTCATGGCAAACTTTAAACCCTTAAGAGGCGATTATGCAGCAGATCAGGCACTCTATACTGTGGAAGCAAATGCATACGAACCCAATGATTATAACCTTTACAATATGGCCGGAAATGTTTCTGAATGGGTGGATTCTTCCTATGATCCTAACTCTTATGAATATATGTCCACTATGAACCCAACAGTAAACGATCCAGACAATATGCGTAAAGTGGTTCGCGGTGGATCCTGGAAAGACGTTGCCTATTTCCTACAGGTAAGTACTCGTGATTATGAGTATGCAGATACTGCAAGAAGCTATATAGGCTTTAGAACAGTTCAAGATTATATGGGCACAGATATCGTTCTTAACAAAAATTTTGGAGATTCAAGATAATTTTAATACAATACTCAAATACAACAAACTAAAAACTTAATTACAAATTTTAATTTATTATGGCACAATCAAAATCATCTAAGAAACTTTTTAATATGGCTTACGGCCTTGGTGCATCTGTTGTAATTTTAGGAGCACTTTTTAAAATCCTTCACTGGGAATTAAATTTAGGCTTTGCAACACTTGATGGAGGATTCCTTCTTGCTGTTGGATTAATTACAGAGGCAATCATTTTTGCAATTTCTGCTTTTGAGCCGGTTGACAGTGATTTAGACTGGTCTTTAGTATATCCCGAACTTGCAGGAGGACAATCCTCAGACAAAAAAGGGAAACACCCAGAAGATGCACAAGGACTTTTATCTAAAAAATTAGATGAAATGCTTAAAGAAGCTCGTATTGATGCAAACTTAATGTCTAGTTTAAGTGAGAGCGTTCGTGCTTTTGAAGGTGCCGCTAAAGATATGGCTCCAACTGCTGATGCTATGAATGCTACTAAAAGGTATAGCCAAGAAATGAGTCTAGCAGCAGCACAGATGGAGTCCTTAAACAGCCTGTATAAAGTACAAGTAGAATCTGCTAGTCGTCATGCAGAAATAAATGAAGCGGTTACCGAAAACGCAGGAAAACTTAAACAACAAATGGAAGCTATGGCTACTAATTTGTCTTCTTTAAACGGCGTTTATGGAGGTATGTTATCTGCAATGACTAACAGAAACTAAGATAATTCTAACTGTATATTAATATATAAATAAATTAAAAATGGCAGGAGGAAAATTATCCCCAAGACAGAAAATGATAAACCTGATGTATCTGGTTTTCATCGCTATGCTTGCATTAAACATGTCCAAAGAGGTATTATCTGCCTTTGGATTATTAAACCAAAAAATTACAGATGCCAATATAGCAACCTCACAACGAAATGCATCATTTATGGATGGTTTAGCTATAAAAGCATCAGACGAACCCGATAAATACACAGTAATAAAAGCTGCTGCTGATAGAGTTTCTGCAATATCTGATGAACTGGATAATTACATTGAAGGCTTAAAAAGTGCTGCAGTTAATAATATTGAAGACCCAACCGATTATGAAGTAATGGACAAGGCGGATCATTTTGACCAATTATTTTTTGTTGGCGACAAATACAAAGCAGAAGGACAAGAGTTTTTAGATAAAATAAATGCATATCGTACAGAAATGAATACTATTTTACCAGATAGCGTTTATGGGGATATCAAAAAAGCAATAAACTATAACTTTAGTACAGATAAAGTTAAGAATAGAAAAGGCCAAGACCGTGAATGGTTAAAACACAACTATGAAGGTTTTCCATTAATTGCCTCTTTAACAAAACTAACGCAGATTCAAGCAGACATCAAAACTACGAAAAGTGAAGTGTTACAAAAAATGCTAGCCGGACAACAAGCAGCTTCGCTTTCTTATAGCAATTATACTACGTTGATGGAGTCTCCAAAAGCTGCTTATTATTCTGGCGAAACATTTGATGGCGCTATTGTTTTAGGAAGAACAGACGAATCTACGAAACCAAAAAGAGCAGAACTTACCCTAGATGGCAGAAAGTTAGCTGAAGGTACGGACTACACTTTTGAAGGGGGTAGAGTAAAATTAAATGTAAGTGCCGGAAATCCGGGTGATCACACCATAGAAGGTACACTTTTTTATGGGGAAGAAGGTAAAGAAACTCCGGTTCCCGTGAACCGTATTTTTGCTACCATTTCTAAACCAAATGCTGCAGTTATCGCTGCTGACAAAATGAATGTGGTGTATCGTGGGGTTATTAACCCAATGACCATATCTATTCCGGGTATTCCAGACAATAATGTTTCCGCATCCGGCACAGGACTTACCAAAGTATCCGGGAGCAAATACAGCATGAGTCCCGGTCCAGGAAGAACAGTTTCTATAACGGCTAGCGGAACTTTGCCGGATGGTCAAAAAGTTAGTTCAAGTTCTGAATTTCGTATAAAAGATATTCCTGCACCTATAGGAACCATTCGTGGGGAATTAGGACTTGTGAGAATGGAGCGTCAAGGACTTGAAATTTCCTCTGTAGGAGCATTATTAGAAGATTTTGATTTTGAATTAAAACTGAATGTAACCGGGTTTAGCTTTAAAGTTTCCGGACAACCAACCGTTATTGTTAGCGGAAATAAACTAAATGCGCAAGCAAAAAGCGCGCTTCAACGAGCTAAAAGAGGAGAGTCTGTTCAAATATTTGACATTAATACAAATATTACAGGCAGTGGTGTAAAATTAAAACGAACCGCACCCGTTATGATAGAGTTAACGAACTAGTATAAAAAAAGTAGTATGAAATTTAAATGTTTTGTTTTATGTAGTTTAGGATTAATTTTGGCAAGCTTTCACGCTACTGCCCAATTAAACATCCTAAATGCCAAAACTCCAGATGAAATAGGTGTTAAAACCGAAGCGCAAATCGCTAGCGATAATGATACCCCATTACCTTATGGATATATCGATAATCGGGATGTGCTTTGGTCTAAAACGGTTTGGGAAATAATTGATTTAGATGAAAGGGTAAATTTTCCTTTATACTATCCTATTGATACTAATAATATAGGTCCGGAAAGACGTTCTTTATATGATGTTTTAGTAAAAAATATTAAAAATGGACGAATTACTGAAATCTATTCCGATTCTTATTTTACAACAAAACGGGATTTGAGTGACATTCAAGCTTCTCTAACCTATAGCGACACTACCGATTTAGGTATTGAACAATTCAATGCTGAAGGAACTGTGGATCCAGAATTTGTAAGAAGATTTACTCTTGATGCCGGTGATATTGAAGAATGGCGAGTACGTGGGTTTTGGTATCTTGACAAACGCCAAGGGGAACTTAAATACCGCTTATTAGGGATTTGCCCCGTAGCCAATGAAGCGCGCTCAAAAGCTTTTCAAGACGATAATATCGACAGTAAAGTAGAGTTGTTTTGGGTATGGTTTCCAGCAGCGCGACAAGTACTTCACGAAGCAAAAGCATTTAATAGGTTAAACACCTCTATGCCCGTATCTTTTGATCATTTATTAAATTCCAGAAGATTTGCTGGAGTAATTTACAGAGAAGACAATGAGTATGGCGATCGTGAAGTTAAAGATTATATTACAGATAATGCTTTAATGCAGTTATTAGAATCAGAACGCATTAAAGAGCTAATCAGAAATACAGAAATTGATTTGTGGAATTACTAAATCATTTCTAAACAATGCATTTTAAAAACTCCTGCTTTATGTCAGGAGTTTTTTTATTTTCGCTGTATGGTAGATTATATTATCGTTGGTTTAGGTTTGGCGGGTATTGCCTTTTGTGAATCTTTAGAAAAACACAACAAATCTTTTGTAGTGTTTGATAACGCTTCCAATGCTTCTTCTTTAGTAGCCGGGGGTATGTATAACCCGGTGATTCTAAAACGTTTTACCATAGCTTGGCGTGCTCCAGAGCAAATGGAAGCTGCAACACCTTTTTATAAACGACTAGAACAAAAACTAGACGTAAAGTTAGATTATAAACTTCCGGTTTTGCGAAGATTTACTTCAGTGGAAGAACAAAATCTTTGGTTTGAAGCAGCAGATAGACGCCAATTAGAAAATTTTCTTAATACAAAACTAGTTCCTAACACAAATTCTTCTATTTCGGCACCTTATGGTTATGGCGAAGTGTTGCATACCGGAAGAGTAGATACTTCTTTACTTCTACATGCCTATGCTTCGTATTTGGAAAAGCATGAGAGGCTATATAATCAATCCTTTGACTACAAACTCCTTCAAATAGATGAACCTTTTCATTATAATGGAATACTTGCAAAAAACATTGTCTTTGCCGAAGGATTTGCTATGAACCAAAATCCTTTTTTTGAGTATCTTCCGTTAGATGGTACAAAAGGCGAGCTTCTTACCATTAAAGCACCCTCACTGAAATTGGAAAGCATCCTTAATGCTGCGGTATTTATAATTCCTTTGGGTAATGATCTTTATAAAGTTGGTGCAACCTATGATTGGAAGGACAAAGCATACACCTGCACGCCTGAGGCGAAAAAGGATATTTTAGGCAAACTAAATAAATTAATAAACTGCCCCTACAAGGTCATCAATCAAGAAGCGGGAATTCGACCAACAGTAAAGGACAGAAAACCATTGATAGGGGTCCATCCCAAACATAAAAACATGTTTGTTTTAAACGGTCTCGGAACACGCGGAGTTATTATAGCGCCTCAAGTAGCAGCACATTTATACGCCTTCATCGAAAATGGAAATGCTATCGATAAAGAAATGGATGTAAAAAGGTATGAAAAGTTATACCAAGGCTAATTTTTTAGAAGTTACTTATTGAGAAAACGTCCATGTATGGGATATTTTTAAGTTTCATCAAAATTATTTTGCTTTTGAAGGATCATAATCCATAAAAATATTTATCCATATATTTCTAGAAACTCTCATAATCACAGGCATTAGTAAAATTAACGTAATTGAAATAGCGATAAAGGAAGTCATTAAACCTCCACCAAAAAATAGAAAGGATACAATAAATGCAGCAAGACCAAAAGCAATGCCCACTCCATAACTTACATACATTGCCCCGTAAAAGAAAGAAGGTTCCATTTTATACTTGGTGCCACAATGGTGACAACGTTCGTGCATCTTTAGCACTTGAGGTACATTATAAGGGTTAGATTCTTTATACATAGATTCTTGATGACATACCGGACATGAGCCTGTAATAACACTGTACAGCTTAGTTTCTTTAAACATAGTTAATTCTATTTTTTTTCACCACAAATTTAAGCATCTTTGCAAAAAATTTGTCACAAAGTTTATTAAGATGTTAAACATATATAATTTATCGGTTTCTTTTGCAGGAGAATATTTATTTGAAGAAATTTCATTTCAGCTAAGAGCCGGTGACCGTGTGGGACTGGTTGGAAAAAATGGCGCAGGAAAATCTACTTTATTAAAAATATTATCTAAAGAAATGCAACCCGATTCGGGGGATATTGCTTCCGATAAAACCCTTAAAATTGGTTTTTTAAAACAAGATATTGACTTTATTCAAGGCAGAACTGTTTTAGAGGAGGCGTATGAAGCTTTTGAAGAAATAAAAGCTTTGGAGTTGAAAATAGATGACATTAACCATCAATTAGCTACCAGAACGGACTACGAATCAGATGCATATCACGATTTAATGGTTGCCATTAGCGATGTAACACACCATTATGAAATTATTGGTGGGTATAATTATCAGGGAGAAACCGAAAAAATATTGCAGGGTTTAGGGTTCAAACGCGACGACTTTCAAAAGAAAACGGAAACCTTTTCCGGAGGTTGGCGTATGCGTATAGAGCTTGCCAAACTGCTATTGCAAAGCAATGATATTTTATTGCTCGATGAGCCTACCAACCACTTGGATATTGAATCGATTATTTGGTTAGAAAGTTTTTTAACAAATTATGCCGGTGCGGTAGTTATTGTTTCTCACGATAAAATGTTTTTAAACAATGTTACCAATCGAACCATAGAAATATCCTTAGGAAGAATTTACGATTTCAACAAACCGTATTCTGAGTATTTAGTGCTTCGTCAAGAATTGCGGGAACAACAATTGGCTTCACAAAAAAATCAGGAAAAGCAAATTCAGCAAACCGAACGATTGATTGAAAAGTTTAGGGCAAAAGCTTCTAAAGCATCCATGGCACAATCGCTTATTAAAAAGCTGGACAAAGTAGATAGAATTGAGGTAGATGAAGATGACAATGCCGTAATGCGGGTTCGTTTTCCTGTATCCATTCAACCCGGAAGAGTCGTTGTTGAAGCGCATAACGTGTCAAAAAATTATGGAGATAACCACGTTTTAGACAAGGTGAATATGACCATAGAGCGCGGTATTAAAACAGCATTTGTCGGGCAAAATGGACAAGGGAAATCGACACTAGCAAAAATTATTATTAAAGAAATTGAACATAAAGGCACTTTAAAACTTGGGCATAATGTACAAATAGGATATTTTGCTCAAAATCAGGCAGATTATTTAGATGGAAATTTAACAGTACTGGACACCATGATTCATGCCGCCAATGAAACCAACCGAAGCAAAGTAAGAGATATCCTCGGCTCTTTTCTTTTTAGAGGGGAAGAGGTAGATAAATTTGTTAGAGTACTTTCGGGTGGGGAAAGAAACCGTTTGGCATTAGCTAAAATGCTTTTACAACCTTTTAATGTGCTAGTAATGGATGAACCTACAAACCATTTGGACATAAAATCAAAAAATGTTTTAAAGGAAGCACTAAATAATTTTGAAGGGACACTTATATTGGTTTCTCACGATAGAGATTTTCTACAAGGTCTTTGTAATCATGTGTATGAGTTTAAGGACCAAAAAATTAAAGAATATTTGGGTGGTATAGAATATTATTTAGAGCAACGCAAAATCTCCAATATGCGCGAAGCCGAATTAAGATCGGAAGAAAAAAAAGGGCCTAAAGATACTTCCAATAAACAAGAATATACCGACCAAAAAAAGGGAAAAGCACTAAAAAACAAATTGAGCAATCTGGAGGCAGATATTTTAAAATTGGAAAAAGAAATTGCTTTGATGGATAAAGATCTTGCTAATTCTTATAGCGAATTATCTTCTAAACCGGAATTTTTTAAGAAATACGAACATAAAAAATCGGAATTGGAATCTAAAATGCAAAAATGGGAAGAAGTTCATTCCACAATGGACAGTATTCAGTAATGAAATGGCTAGGTGTTGGGAAGGCTACATCTAAAGTTGCTTTTTAGTGCAATAGCAAATCCATAATTTTTAAAACACCTAAATGAAAGAACATTTTTTTCAATGCCCGTATTGCTGGGAAGAAATATCGGTACTTTTAGATACTTCCGTTTCAAAACAAACCTATGTCGAAGATTGCGAAGTGTGTTGCAATCCCATAGAAATTACAGTAGCTTTTCAAGATGGCGAAATGATACAGTTTGAAGCCTTAAATCTAGAACAATAAAATTTAAATGGAAATCATAATTTGTTTTAATCCTTCTTGGATGCTTATCCATAAATAATTAAAAAACGATTTGTCTTTATTTCTAATCGCCGTGGCTTTCCCCTCTTTAAAAATTCCTTCTTTTGAAGCTGTATTTTTTTTCACAAAAATATTAGCCACACTGGAAAGGAACCAGTCTTTTTTGTTTTTCTTGTCCAATACTGCTACTTTAAAATTATTATAACTAAGGCGCAAATCTATTTGCGAAGTAGTGTTATTGCCATGAATATTAAAATAGGTTTTGTTCAGGATTCCTTCAATATGAACATTTAAATTAGACTTGGTAAAGGAATTCATTTTTGTGGCATTCAAGACACCTAAAGTCCCTTGTACATGAAATGTGTCAAATGTATTTTTGATGTCAAATTTCCAATCAATGGTAAGCGGACTCTCCTCCATAAAAATAGAAGTGATATAAATGGTAGTTTCTTTTTCTCCTTCGGCATAGGTATTACTTAAATTACTTGCTTTTACATTCAGATTAGAAAAATAAATTTTTCCTGCTGGCTGCTCTCTTTTTACTTTTTCTTCATAGCTAATAGAGCCGTTTTTCACATGCAGAGAATCTATAGTTAAGAAAAAAGGTATATTTCGTATGGCTTCGCTGTATAAGGATTTAATGCTGGTATCGTCGGCTACTAATTTATCTCTATACACATTTAATATGGGATTTTCCATGACGACATCTTTTCCGGAAACTTGAAAAGTTGTGTCCACCACTTTAAAATCAAAGTTTTTAATTTGAAGCGAAGGAATTTGCATATCTAAATAGTCCCTTTCTTTAGAGATTTTAGTAGAAAGTGTTTCTTTATCATAAATGGTTTGTATGGCTAAATTATTTATTTGAAGTTGGTGTTTGTGCAATGAAAAATTGCAATAGGTAAGTTCTTCAAAATCATTTAATTGGTAAAAAAAAGCATCTGTTTGTATTTCTAAATCTGAAAATAAGTAGGGAATTTTTTGTTGAAGTGTAGCATGATTTACGACCATATTTTTTAAAGAAATGGAATAATTTTCTAGAGTTAGTTTTTTGCTTTCGTCCTCATTTAATAAAGTAAAATTTGAATTTTTAATATGAAAAAATTGTAATGTAAAAGAGCAGGGTAATTTTTTACTTATGTTGTCATCCATAAGTTTAGATCTTTTAGAAGGTTTTTCTATAGTGTTTTTCGAATCTATGGAGGGGTTTTGTTGCATTAAAAACGTAGGGTTATTTATTTCTAAAGTGTTTCCCGAAACTTGTAAAGTGGTGTCCACCATTTTAAAATGAAAATCGCTTATGGTATAGGAAGGAATTTTAATATTCCGTACTATTCTTTTTTTAGAAATAGAATCCAAAGGGGAGATAGTATCTTTTATGGTTTGGATAGCCATGTCATTTATATGTAGCTGTTTGTTTACTAAAGAGAATTCTTTTAAAGAGAGTTCCTCGTCGTTGTTAAGGAGGTAATATAATGCCTTGGTTTCCAAGGCTATTTCAGAAAATTCAAAAGGGACGGTTTTTTTTAAAGTGGTTTTGTTTATCACCACATTCTCTAAAGAAAAATGGAGGCTATCCGAATCAAAAAGCAGGGTTTCGTCAATTTTTTTTAAAAAGAAAGCACCGTTTTCTACACTAAATTTTCCGATGTTAAGTTCTTTATTAAATTCTTTATTTGTATTTTTTTTAGAGTTCGTTTTGGTAGTGTCTTGGTATGCAAGTATTGTTAAGTCGCTTAGTGTGATACTTCGAACAGCAATTTTATCAAAAAAAAGATAGTTCCAATAGCTTAGACCGGTAAGAGAGGCTTTATTTAAGGATATTGTTGCATTTTTAGTACTGTCTGAGGGATTTAACATGGTTGCCTGTATGTTTTGCAGGGTGACGCCTCCACGAAGGGAGTTCACAGTAATGGTGTATTCATTAATGGCATATCCTTTAGGTAATTGGTTATCGATGGCTTCTTTTATGTTTCTTTCCAAAATTGGATTTAAAATTGCAGGCGCAACAAGGATAGCAATAATAAACACCAAAAGAATACCAACAGCAATACTGATTTTTTTCCTCATCCACTAAAGATACCTAAAATATCATTGTTTCTTAAAGATTAACAATATCTTAGCTATTTGTAAAGATCCATATTTCTGGTTTATTTCGTATCTTGACTACCACAAATACGACCCCTACATGGTATTTCAACTGTTAGAATATCTAAATATATTTTTAATTGCACTTGTTTTTTCTGTGTTGATTTATTATTTCATCAAATCGAAAAGGAAGTAGTACTCCTGCAAATTTTATTTTAGAAAGAAATCAGGATTGTTCTTGCGGAAAAAGAAATCTGTTGTATATTTGCAGTCCGATAGAACGAGATGGTTAGTTGATGGCTAGCCTTTCTTATGAAAAATTTTTTTATCGAAAACATATCGCGGGTTAGAGCAGTAGGTAGCTCGTCGGGCTCCTATCCGCCGCGGCGGACGCAGGTTCGAGTAAAGAAAGAATAAAAATTGAAAATATATATCGCGGGATAGAGCAGTAGGTAGCTCGTCGGGCTCATAACCCGAAGGTCACAGGTTCGAGTCCTGTTCCCGCTACAAGAAAAGAGAACCCCAACGGTTCTCTTTTTTGATTCAAATTGTTTTGATTATGGAAGAGGAAAGCTTTGTTTTTTACATTACTTTGTTGGTTGCTATTTTTTGCCATATTGCGCACTTTACTGTTTTTAACCGGAGCGGTCGGCGCAACTTGATCCCCTCTATCAATGTGTTGCGCCGTTGGTGCCGGTTCGGGTTGTATTACAGTTAACAAAGCCGTATCAAGGTTTTCTGTTTCTTGCTTTTGTGGCACAATGGCGGCCGGTATTTTTAAACCTTTTTTGTTGGAATTGATTTTTTTTGTATCTTTGTTTTTAGAAATAGGTTTAACGCCCCCGTCTTTGGGATTTACTACGGTAGCCCCCGGGCGTTTAACCTTTTTTTCTTTTGCGCCTACATCAAACGACTTAAAGAGTTTTTCTCTATCTCTATTTAAGGTAATTGCTATTCTAACGTGTCTTTTTATTCCATCAATTACAACTTTGCTCTTAAAGTTTAAGTAACCTAAAACTGTGGGATTATCATTTGCTTTTCTATCCCCCCAATTGTTGTAAGATGAATTTTTAATAAGATCCTCTATGTGTTCAATTGCTGCGGCTTTCTCTTTGTACATCGGCTTTAAAATCTTTCTTCCGCTATCCGATATAAAACTAACCTCTTTTAGGTGGTCTTTTATTTTAGCCTTATTGCCTTTGAGATTTTTATTATAATAATCAAACGTAAATTTTCGTAATTCAAGAACGGACATGCTTTTAAACTTATCCGTGTTTATTTGAATTTTTTTGTTTTTATTTCCTTTCAGCCCCTCAAACAATGACAGGTTATTTTTTAGGTTCAACAAACTTTCCCGACGGCCGTTTACTGCTTTTATAAATTCTGTTCCAAAATTTGTAAGTTCAACAGTTCTACTGTCGTCGAAATATATGTGTAAATCACTAACTTTATTTAAAATAGCTTGTTCATATTTTGAAGTTAACTCAGCTTCTGCTTCATTAACCGGGTTTTCTTTAAAGTGCTTATATAAAATAGTGGCTTGGCGTTCGTTTACTTTTCCTTTAAATTTTGGCAGTCCTAAAATATCTTTGACGGCAGTATTAACGGCCACGCTTTTGGGTTTTTTGTCAAAACCTTTGGGGTTAACGGCTTCTAAAAATCGATTGAGCTTGTTGTTATCTACCATTATTTGCTTTTAATTATTTTCAGCTTCTACAAAATGTAAAGCTATGTAAGTCTATATCTAAACTCCTTTACAATATATTTTTCAAAGCCAAATTCAGTGCCGCCTTCATTTGTGTCTCTCAGGTAATAAACTCCTTTTTCTAAAACTGTTTGTGAGTACTTTATAGCCTTAAATTTAAACAAAAAAGTAACGCTTTAGCTTCCAATTGACGTTCCATCTGCTTTTTGATTTCAAAAAAAATTACTATTTTAGAAAAATTTGGTGGTTTTTCCTCTCTTTTTGTCTATCCTACTGAAAAACAACCGATTGTTTTATGTTAAAATGTGATGATTTAATAAAAAAAGTACATTTTTTATGTTTTTCTAAGTCTCTATAAATCAATAACATAAATTCTTTAAGGAGAATTTTATAATTTTTAAAAATGAAATAAAATACTGAATTTCAGATACTTATATTTTAGTTTTACTTTATTTTTAGTGTCAATCTGTTGGGGGTGTTGAAAACTTTGTTGACAACGTTTGCTTTTTAGTCCTTTAAATTTAAATGTTTTTAACCAAATTTAAACTGTCTGAGCAATAGTGCTTTAGACTGCCTGTAGAAGGGCAAAATAAATATCTTTAATTATGGTTTCCATAAAAAGAATCCCTAGAAAAAACCCTCAGGACAATACCGCTCCTGAGCGGTTTTATGCCCAGGCAATAGCTGCCGGGTTGGTTGACCTAGAAAGGTTGGCCTATTTAGTGTCTAATCAGTGTACCGTACGGGAGTCAGATTGCCTTGCGGTGCTTAATGCGCTCCAGCATAATGTCATGGACGAGCTCTCTCAGGGCAACGTTGTGCAGTTGGGAACATTGGGCAACTTCCGGGTGGGTGTGCGTTCTAATGGCAGTGATTTGCTGGAAGAAGTGACCTCATCCAATGTACGCAGCGCGCATATCAATTATGTGCCTGGTAAGCGTGTACGCAAGATGCTAAAAACATTGGATTACAAATTAATTGACGGTTAGTTCCTCGAGATTTTTAATTGTAATTTAATTGTTAACCCGAGTTTAAATCTACTCGGGTTTTTTTATGCTTTTTTTTACCGCTTCTTTCCCAAAAAACAACCGTTTCATTTTCTCAAAACGCTTAGTGTTTTGCTAAAACCTCTTAGTGTTTCTTAAAAACCTCTTAGTGTTTTGCAAGTAACTCCCATGTATTTCTCTAGAAGATACATTTTTCCAAAAATATTCGGTTTGGGTGGTAAAGACACCTCTAAAAACCCTGAAAAGAACTAAAAATTAATGGTTATTTTAGCAGAAATCCTTCACTAAAAGGCAAGAAAAAAGCTCAAAAAATACTGACGGTTAGTTCCTCGACTTCTTTTTTGAGCTGTAATTTGAATGTTAACCCTGTCAAGTTGCCTTGACATGCACTGCTGTAAATATAGAATTTGTTTGCTTTTTGCAAAAACATTTAACATAAAATTCGACATAAGGTGTGACGTGGAATTGAAGTCGTAAGATGTTGAAAAACAATATAATATAAAATATAGTTAACAAAAGTTAATAATTGTTAGTCCACAAAAACTGCACAAAACCGCACAAAATCGCTAAAATGGCAGTATGTTGTTTGTTGTTAAATTACTTATTGTAATAGATTTGTTTGCCGGTATGGGCGGAAACCAAAGTCGCTTTTTTTGCGCAGATATTTAGTTTTAGTTGTCCTTTAGGGCTAAACCAATCAAACGGAACACTGCCACCTTTGGCTGCCATAGGCTTGCCGACGGCGATGCTGACCACTGATTACTTTTTAACCCCGATCTAAAAAATGAATTTAAAGATTAATGTTTAAGGTTGAAAGTTTAAATACCACTTCGATATTCGATATTCCTTGTTCGTTATTCAATATTCAATATTCCTTGTTCAATATTCGATATTAAATAAACCCTCATCTCCCACATCTATATTTGTTTGGATATTCTATTTAAAATAGGGTATATTTGATGATTCCCCATAAAATTTCTCCCAAATGCGGTATTCCGTAGTGATATGGATTTACAATTTTTTATATTTGAAGGTTAAATCTTGTCTATGAACAAAAAAGACTTATCAGAAAGAGATATTTGCTCCAAATTTATAAACCCTGCTATTCAAAAAGCAGGTTGGCATATGCAAAAGCAGGTACGAGAAGAGGTGTTTTTTACCGATGGTCGTATTATAGTTCAAGGAAAATTATATACGCGTGGAAAAAGTAAAAGAGCAGATTACATATTATACTATAAACCAAATGTGCCAATTGCCATAATTGAAGCTAAGGACAATAAAAAGCCTGTTGGCTCCGGTATGCAGCAAGCATTGGAATATGCTGAAATACTTCAAATTCCTTTTGTATTCACATCTAATGGGGACTCCTTTGTGTTTCATGATAAGACCAAGAGGGATGGGGATGTAGAAAAAGAAATTTCATTGGATGCGTTTCCTTCACCAGAATATTTATGGCAACGCTATTTAAAACATCGGGACCTGGACACACCGGATTCTAAACATGTGGTTGAGCAGGATTTCTTTGTGGATACCAGCGGAATGTCCCTGAGGTACTACCAACAAAATGCAGTAAACCGAACCATAGAAGCTATCGCCAAAGGGCAAAATAGAATTTTACTGGTTATGGCTACAGGAACAGGTAAGACCTATACCGCATTTAATATTATATGGCGTTTATGGAAGTCAAAAATTAAAAAGCGTATTCTTTTTCTAGCCGATAGAAATGCGCTGTTGACGCAAACCAAAAACGGCGACTTTTCTCCCTTTGGTAATGATATTATGCACATTATCAAAAACAGGAAAATTGATAAATCCTATCAAATTTACTTTGCTTTGTATCAGGGATTAACCAGTAATGAGGAAGAGAAAAATGCCTACAAGGAATTCAGTAAAGACTTTTTTGATTTAGTCGTTATCGATGAGTGTCATAGGGGTAGTGCTTCAGAAGCTTCTGCCTGGAGGGAAGTGCTGGACTATTTTGAATCTGCAACGCATATTGGTATGACGGCAACTCCCAAGGAAACAAAGGATGTTTCCAATATGGATTATTATGGCGAGGCTGTTTATACCTATTCCCTAAAACAAGGTATTGATGACGGCTTTTTAGCTCCTTATAAAGTGGTTAGAATCACTACCAGTGTTGACGATGGTTGGAGGCCAACAGCCGGCTTACTTGATAAATACGGAAATGAAGTAAAAGATCGTATATACAATTTAAAAGACTATGACAGAACATTAGCCATTGATGAACGCACAGAAGTGGTCGCAAAGAAAATAACAGAGTACCTGAAAGCCACTGATCGTTTTGCGAAGACTATTGTTTTCTGTACCGATATTGACCACGCCAATAGAATGCGGCAAGCATTGATTAATGAGAATGCAGACCTGGTTGCCAAAAACTGGAATTACTGTGTGAAAATAACAGGCGATGATGAAGTTGGAAAACAGGAGCTCGATAATTTTACAGATGTGGAAGAACGGTTTCCCGTTATCGCTACGACATCTAAAATGTTGACTACCGGAATTGATACCAAAATGGTTAAATTTATTGTGTTGGAATCTAACATAAACTCCGTTACTGAATTTAAGCAGATTATTGGTCGGGGCACGCGTATTAGAGAAGCCGAAGGGAAAGTCTATTTCACCATCATGGATTTTAGAAAGGCGACCAATATTTTTGCAAGACCTGATTTTGACGGGGATCCTGTACAAATTTATGAGCCGGGTCCTGATGAACCTGTAGTCCCTACGGATACTATCCCTCCAAGTGGAACTAACGGAGAACCTCAACCCAATAATCCACCTCCCTATTTTCCACCTGATATATCCATTGACGGTGAAGATGAAGAAATAAAAAAATATTATGTAAACAACATACCCGTAACCATCGCCAATGAACGCGTCCAGTATTACGGCAAGGACGGAAAACTAATTACAGAATCCTTAAAGGATTATTCCAAAAAGAATATCGAAAAGGAGTTTGCATCACTAGATGATTTCATCCAACGGTGGAGTGCTTCTGAAAAGAAGGAAGAATTAATCAAAGAGTTGGCTGAACACGGTGTTTTGCTGGAAGCCCTTCGCGAAGATGTAGGTTTGGATCTGGACGATTTTGATTTAATCTGCCACATTGCCTTTGACCAACCCGCCCTAACAAGAAAAGAACGGGCTAACAATGTACGGAAACGTAATTACTTTGGGAAATACACTGAAACTGCACAAGCAGTTTTAAATAGTTTGTTGGACAAGTATGAACATGAAGGAATTTATTCCATTGAGCAAGGGGCTGTACTTAAAGTGAAGCCTTTAAACGAAATGGGGTCTCCCGTAGAATTGGTGAGAGCATTTGGTAAGCAAAAAGATTTTGAACAGGCAATTAAAGATTTAGGAAACGAAATATATCAAATAGCATAGTTAAATGAAAATCTCCCAAATTTTAGACAAAATAGATGAAAAGCAACTTTTCGTACCAGCATTCCAAAGGGAATATGTTTGGAAACGACAACATGCAAAAGATTTGGTTTCTTCATTAATTCAGGATTATCCTACTGGAACGATGTTGACCTGGGAAACCAATTACCCACCAGAATTAAAAGGCGATCACAAATACGATGCTCGTCAAGGAGCGGTTAAATTGATTTTAGACGGTCAACAAAGAATAACTACTTTATATATGTTAATGACGGGAAATATTCCTCCATATTATAAAAAACATGAAATATTAGTTGATATTCGAAATTTATATGTAAACGTTGAAAC
>Ga0210025_1001263_pt1 | contig 28180 bp, 23 predicted proteins | sample CryGeyme20150102_FD_183989 | JGI IMG/M metagenome (GOLD analysis project Ga0210025, IMG submission 183989) | Groundwater microbial communities from Crystal Geyser aquifers in Utah, USA - Crystal Geyser metaG 2015-0102 (SPAdes) (version 2) | ecosystem: Environmental > Aquatic > Deep subsurface >... | reverse complement strand
GAATCCAGTGGTAGAGCAAAATAGGCTGGGTGCTGGTACCTGTGCTGTTAGCCAAACAGCAGGGCAGAGTGCAGTTTAAATCCTTACTCAGGGAGCCCCCCCCGCACCAAGGGGGGGCATTGCCCTCGTCCATTTCATCATCGTCGTCGTCAACGGTATGCTTTTCATGCACTTCACAAAAGTACGAATATGCCAAAAGGACATCAACTCGAATCTGCCACCAACTCATGTCCATAGCACTAGTAGTTGTTACGTTTTTCTTCTTCTTGGCATCTGCTCCCAAGGATTGTCCTAATGTTGCAAGCACTTGTCGGCATTTCTTATATTGACGTATGTGCAACAAAAGTACGGCTTGGTTGTACTGACAAAGATATTCTTGAAGAGGCGTGAGACTCCTACTAGGTCCTCTTCCATTATTCTTGCTGCTATTGTGGTTCATTAACAAGAGTTGCATCAATTGAATGGCACGCTCCAACATTTTAGTTGATTGTGAGGACGGCTGAACCAGTACTGGATGAATTTGTTCCAACATTCCGTTCATCGAGGTACTGTCATCACTAGATTTCAATAAAGTCCCTCCATGTTCTCCCCACAGGGCCCGTCCCCAACGAGCATTGATTGCCATTGGAATCAGTTCTTGCGGAAGTTGTTTGGATGATGTTTCGCTCGCTAACAGTGCTTTAGCATTTTTTATTCCAGAGTTCATCAGTTCCAGTGCCTCTCGTCGGGCCCGTGCCGTCCTAGCCTGGAACAATGACAGTGTGGCCACATTGTAAGCCAAATCATGAGACTCTTCCGAATGATTTTCGTAAAACTCTCGCGCTTGTTGCAGTAACTTAGTGGCATCATTGTCCTTGATGTCCTGGTAGGGAGTCGCCGTGGCAACTAACACCGCCATGGCATTGGTGTAGACTTCAGCCAACACTTCATTATCGTCATTCTTTGCTTGTTGTTTTTGAATCATATCTTGGTAGACTTTCAAAGCCTCTTTGGTTCGATTGGATTTGAAAAAGGCTTGTCCTCGCAAGTATTGCTCCATGTTGCTGTTGTTGCTAGTGCTGTTCTTCGTGGCATCGAGGACTCTGTCGTACTGTGCAAGACGATAGAGAGCGTACATCTGGAGTGGCTTTAACTGGGGTGCCTGGAAACTAGGACTACTACTCTTCTTCTTCTGATCACCATTACCATCAAGATTGGTCATTATAACTTTTTCGTAATCCTCACATTGTAACAACGATTTTAGATAAATTTCCAACACTACATTTTGAGAGGCACTGTCACCATCATCCGTACTGGTAGTCGTTGTTGCGGTTGTGTTCAAGTAGGCTTCACAAACTTCCACTGCTGCCTTGTAATCGTCCTCCTCCAATGCGGATAACAGGTCGGACAGCTTTGTTGTTGCGAGTTCAACCTTGGAGTCTGGCATGTTGCCGTAGTTGTGTGTATTGGGTGACACCGACTCAACGAAGGAGTACTACTGTTGAATGTTGTAATGTTGTATGTACTCGAGTAGAGGAAATAATGATACTCGTAACTCCTCCCAATAATTGTTTGAGTGATCGATGAGCACGATCATTATCACGCACTTTTTGGGGGCGCTTTCAGACGATCAAAAATTTCAAGGTTAAGGACTTGAAAGGTCATGAGCCAATATCTTTCGAACTCAGTCGTGCATGTCGAATCCAACCTGGAAATGCACGTGCAGGATTTACCACTTTTGATTCTTGCAACCGATCGATGCCAACTGACCCGCAAGATTGGCAATTCAAATAGACCAAGTAGTACAAGCAGCTACTCACTAAAAGCGCATAATAACGCTGACTGCATCAATCTGCTATCTACTACTCTAGCTAGAGCTACAAGAGCAGTGATGGATAGAAGCACTCGGCGATTACAGTGCAAGCTATATATATCTTTGAAAAATCGAACAGTTGGAGAAGGAGATTTCACAGCTTGCCATGGCCGAGGTGACAGATAAGAAGGACAACGTTGCAGCGACAGCGACAGCAACCAACGAGAAGAAGAAAAAAGGCACGTCTCAAGACAAATCGTTGTTGGGAGCTCCGACCAAACTACTTCGCAAAAAAACGTTGGTACGCGCCACTGACATATCCTTGCCTGTGCATACCTTAACGTTTGCAATTCCTGACAAAAATGGGTTTTCCGGCAAAGCCTTGCATCATTCGGAAATAAATGTGAGATTGGGCGACACCGTCAAGATGGTCATTCCCAACTACAAACCAAAATCGTATTCGGTCAGCGCTTTGCGAGACACGGAATTCGATATTACCTTCAAGGTCTATCCCAATGGACGGGCCAGCGTTCCCCTGGATCGATTAGAAATTGGTCAGACGATGCGCAGCTTTGGAAAATCAGCCAATCGGGTACGCAATGCTCTATCTGGAGGGGGGGAACTGTACGTGGGCATTGTCGCGTACGGGGTTGGCATCACCGAGGGTCTTCCCGTGGCGCGGGCAGAACTCAATGACGAGGACACTGCCAAGGTCGTCCTGTTGTGGGCCTCCCGGACAGAACAAGATACTTTCTGGAAGGACGATATTGAACAATTGCAGCAAGAATATCTGGACAAGTTTGAGATGAACCACATCTATTCACGAGAAAAACGAGAGGGGTGCTTACACGGACGAATCGATCTAGATATCTTGAAACAAGTCTTTCAACCTACCAATCCTGATCAGGCACGATTTCTTTCGGTGGGGACCAAAGAAATGATGCAACAAACCGAAGCCATGTGGGTAGAATTAGGATACAAGTTGCCGCAAAATTTGCTATTGCCCAAGCAAAAAGATTTGGATCTAAACAGGCAACATAAAGAATCATTGGAAAAAGAATTGGTGGCTTGTTCTTAGCTGTTAACTCTCCATCCGACAAAGGTTGATCTATTTTTTTAATGTTCAACAAATAATACAATCTGAACCGCATTATTGAAATAATGAATATAAATTTACTTGTAATTTATATGTGTAAGCACAAGAAAGGAGGCCCTCTACTTCAAAAACGTTTTCTGGGTACGAACTACTCCTTCTTGGCAATTTTCCGAGGAGGCAGAGCAATGGGAGGTGCGTTCACCTTGATTCCGGCTTTTCTGCTTTGATCGTATTCGATCATATATGTAAGAGCACCACATTGATTCGCCAATAAGGTTGCAATTGCTTCAGTTTGAGCATGAGTCAACGGTCCGATTCGACCACTACCTCTCGTTCGTAAAATACCACTAAAGATAGGGTCGTCGTCTTCTAACGGAGGACATTCTAGGCTCACACGAATACGAATTTGCACAGGGAATGGTGAGGATGTTGCCTTTGGGTTTTTGGAAAAAGCCGTTGGTTCAATGTTCATAATGGCAGGTGTCAAGGCTTCAAAGATCCCAAACAAAAGCCGATCAGTCACGTTGAACAAAAAAATGGACGCTCCTGGCTTGATGCACGAGGCCGCGCCTTTCATATGCGCCGGTAGGCCGAAAATGCCTCTCCCCAAACATTCGTCCATGGTATCACTACTACATCCAAAAATGAAACCTAGAGGAAGAAAAGCAAGTGAGAGCACGAAAAGTAGCTAGCAGCAAACCGCATGTTTTCAGGTTGCAAACAATGTTTACAAATTAAATAGTACCCAAACAGCAGCAGCAGCAGCAACAACATACCTGGACCTGGCATGGTTGGCCATGCGATTTCATCTTCTGCAGGGGCGCGAAAGTCGGTTACAAAGGCATCAAGGGCCGGTGGTTCCTTGTCCGCTTTCCAGGACTCGTAGAGAGTCACCAGCGGTGAATTCCAAACCGCTTTCATTAGACTTTCTCCCGTCTGAGGCGACATGGTCTGACATTGGCTTGAATCCTTCGATGGAAGTACCAGTTCAGGTGCTGCCTTTTTTGCCGTGTGTGTTGGTAGCTCGGTAGTTCGATACCATTCGACCTGCAACTTAAAGCAAAATCCATCCGGATTATTCTTGTGGTCTGCTACTTCTTGGTAGGTTGCTTCAGACGTCATCAATGCGGCTCCTTGAATGTGTTTGGAACTGCTTGTCGTAAAGAACAGCATAACCTGCTTGGAACCACCTTGATAGGCGTGATTTAATTGCTCTGCGTGCCGTTTTTTCACATACCATTCACCCCGTGCGGCACTAATCGCCAAATCTCTTTGCTTTTGTGCCAGTAGGATAAAAAAATGGGCTTGCTCCGGTTCCACAATAGGACTGAGCTTACCACCTCCAGCCGATCCACCTTGGAAGTAATCCACTGTCGTACTATCCTGATTGGCAAACATATTGTCTCCCAACTCCAAATTCTCGGCTGGTTTGACTTGTTCTTGTCGTGGAAATTTTCGTAACTCATCTTCTCCGTGAGCAAAATGACAACCCTCTCCGAAAGGACATTCTCCCGCCATAAAATGTTTGCACATACTAATTTTATAAAATTCATTGGGTTTGGGTGCTGGTCGTCGTTGTGCTGCTCCGTCTTTGCCTGCCGCTTGCATTTGACTCAACCCCAGTGTAAAATCTGCCACCAGGGGAAGATCGATTCGATCCTTGTGCAAGTGCTTGTACCGACAAAAGGGACCATGGATACAAAATCCCTGACTATAAAAGACGCATTCGAGTCGGTTTTCTTCACTGATGTGTCGAAAGGGACAATCTTTAATTTTGCATCGGTCGCCCTGTACAAAATCATGGCATAGTGATAATGTGTAGTGGTGGTGTAGAGGAGGAATTGAATCACACGGTGTGAGAGATATTGCAACAACACGTCTCAGTAGCAAGTCCATATATATATATATACATATATATATATATATATATATAACATAGAGAGTCCTACGTACATGTCGACATAGCGGCATCTTTTTCAAATCATACTCGTGCAAAAATTCGCACGCATTTCCCTTCATGCATAAATCTCGAAGCCAATGGCGGCAAACCACGGTTCGAAGCCTAGGATCGTGCTTGGCACTGGTTAGTACCGTCTCTCCTTCTTCGCCTGTTGCAAAAACAGACCCAGCCTTCCGGTATGGTAAGGGATCTACCGTTTCGGGAATCCCGTGAGTTAACGCGTAGTCTTCAAAATCATACTCTATGCTTTCCACAGTAAGAGGAGCCTTCGGCAGAAGAGGCTTGGGCGCTGAAGACATTTCAGACGTCATCTTGGGTCTTCGATTTTCGAATGTTGTTGTTTGTATTGTTGATTGTGTGAAAGTGAAAGAGGATTGGTGAGAGCCGTCGCCGGGATTGAAAGAGCGGGTTTGCTAATTTTTTAAACCACATCAATCTTGATCTCATCATGGCCAAACTTGAGTGTTAAAGGGTGCAGGCAAATTTTTTGGTCTATGTTCAAACGCCCGGGTGAACGCAAAGATGGTGTCTATAATAGTGCCCGGGTGGAATTTTTCTTGAGTTCAAACCTGCTCCATTCGTGTAAATTTGCACCGTGCTCTTCTATCTCTTTCCAAATCTTCCGTCCACGAAAAAAAAAAACGATCACAAAATATAACTACAGTACGAGTAACTCGACCTACTTCAAAAGTAAATAGTACTTATTGTTGAAGATGTTAGCGTCTTCTAACCATGACCCATGCTCAGACTTGGGCGCCAATACCAAATCCACCCTAACCACGGACTCGGATGATTTCCTTTCCAGGATGGATCCCGCGTTCCTCCACCGTGTATTACTCACCGATCCATCGGAGTTTTCATCGCTAGTATCCTCCAACGATGAATACACATTATCATTTCCAGAATTCACGGAAAGCTTAGATGCAGCAGATCCAAGTAGCTTGGATCCAGACATGGTGGTGAAAAAATCAGTACGGGATTATTTTGTGGAAAACATTACCAATCAACAGCAGCAGCAGCAGCAGAAGCCGCCGCCAACAGAATTAATAGACCTGCTCCTGGAACTCTACCAACAAATACGACTGCTGATCCCAAATCGCAAGGACTTGCATGAGACTTATTTGTCAAGTGATATCCAGGCGAGGAAGGACCTGTCAGACAGAAAGGATATGCAACCGTTTGTGGCAAACGCTTCCAAAGCACTACTTCAACTCGAATCAGAGAGTCGAGCAGAAACGACACGAGCTTTCCTTCAAAACTATCTGAATAACAATTCACAATCAAATGGAAAGGAGGACAAACACCTTCTCATTTTCTGGTTCACTTGCATCCTATATTTGATGTACAAAACGGAACTTTGCCAGAAGGATAAAGAACAATTCTACATGATTCACGTCTGGGCACCACGTATTCATAAGGAAGGTCCAGCATTCCTAAAGAAATTATATCAAAAAGAGCACGGGATATTTACAGATCCAAAGTCATCTCCAGCTACACGACAGTGGATTGCATCTCTCGTCCGAGCTCATCGGTCTACTCAAGGTTCGGAACCTACTTTGGATGAAAATATTCCTCTCCACAAATCTCCAGAAGAATACAAGAACATCATTCGGGTGGCGTGGATTGAAGATATCGTCTTTCGAGGATCTCCTCCCTCAAATCATACCCAGTCATTTCTAATGCCAGAAATATTTCACAGAGATCAACAAGCCTTGCAAACGTTGCGGGAAATCACACGGTTGGCTGTTGCAGGATGTGCCTTGTTTTTACACGCCTGTAATGCAGCAGGTGTTCCGCTGCAAGAGTTAAAGATCAAGGAAGACAACAACAGTCGTTACGATTCCTCCTACGATCCGCGGAATAATCTAATTCGGGCTATGCGAGAACGCAGTGGATCTCAAGAAAGTTACGAAAAAACTGTTGCTGATGCAGTTGTCGAGCTGGCTACCAAAGGTAGATCATCAAAACCAATGTTAGCGGGCTCTACAACAACAGAATTTTTTGACATTGAGAGTCTCCGGAGTCGCACGATTGCTGTCCTCCGAGGGAAAGATCCAGTGTTGGAAGTTTTGAACAAGCGCATTCGAATAGCAGTTCGAGATATTCTTGCACAAGGATTGCATCATAAAAAGAACGATACTGCTGCTCCATTGAAGATGCGCTCTGGACTTGCCATTTGGAACGTACCAAGAGATGATCATGAGTCTGGAACATTGACTGCCGAGCCCAAAGATATCGTGGAAAAATTATTTTGGGCAAGAGGTTTCGGTGCCTTTGCTCCGGAACTTGCTCTGGTGGCAAAACATGCTGGGAAAATAGTCGATTTGGTCATTGGACTATATTGGGATGATTTGTTGGTCAAGTTCATTCAGGATTTGTAGAAATTGCATGATGATGAAAATCTAACAAGATTATTTGCATTGGAATCAGTTTCAAGAAATAGGAACGCTTTTATTTTGCACATAATTTTTATATTACTTCTAGTGTACTTTATATTTGATAAAGTGCAAAGTGTAACCAATTGATGGCAGCATAGGTCATAATCATCAATTGTCTTGCATCGAATGCATTATTTCTTCCTCAGGATCATCAATTAGCATGCCTCAAATTTGCTAGCAAATATTCAGCCCTCTACACTCTACATGCTTAAATCGGGATCCGTATCGATGGCATGTTCTACTTCTGTCAACAGAGAATCATGCATGTGTTTCTCCTTCTCCATGAAATTTCTGTTGACACGCTTTTTCTCCTTTTTGGTTACAATATTGGCGAGATCGGGATCTGTTTCAAGAGCGTGCTCAATTTCTGAAATCAACGAGTCATGGACGTGAGCCTCCTTCTCGAGAACAATCTTGTTGGTTTTTTTTGTGTGCTCAACCAAGCCATCGAGATCGTGATCCTGATCGATCGAATTTTCCATGGCACGTAGATGCTCTGCTTGTTCCTTCCATTCTTTTCGTACGGTCTCGACATCAAGCGAGACCTTCCCTTGCACGAAGCGTTTCAACGTCGAGTGCTGACCGGGAGGAGAGACCACAAAAGCTTCAGTAGCCGTAGCAAGCAAGAGGAGAGAAATTGTGTACTTCATCATTATTATTTGTATGGCAGTGTTTGTGGTTTTATGACAGAGGGAAAGCGAACCTGCCAACTGCGAGGGTTCTTGATGATCCCCCAACATTATCGATCGATCACGAAACAAAGAACAAACTTGGTTTGACACGAAAGATACTGCAATATTATTGGTTATTTGAATTAACTCTATCCCTACAGAGGCGTTTCGAGCGAACAAGCACACCCCACAAATAATAATAATAAGAATAGTAACGGTACAATGCTTGCCACAGCAGTTTGCAATGATACGGTGTAAAATTTATTTTGGTCTTTCGAACAAGGTAGGAGCTGGTGTGGCACCAAGGAAAATGTCAAGAAAATTAAAGCTTGGTGGGATCATAACAGACCTCCAACGTGTCTCCTGATGGGCCGCAGTAGGCCTTTCGTACATCGTAGCCAGCAGCTTTGAGCTCTGGCTTATGAGCATCTGCGCAAAGAAGTTGCGAGGCACAATCGGAGTCCAAATCGCAGTCTGATTCACATTCTTCCATTCCACCACTCACTGGTTGATGCGTCGGCTGTGGAGTGGATGGCTCGATAGGAGCAGACGTTGGCTTTGAAGTAGTAGGCTTGACCACGGGTGCTGGAGTTGGCTCGGGTGTAACAGGGTTAAGCGTTGGCAGTGGAGTGGTGGGTGTAGAGCTGCGACGCAGCAGAATTACCCAGTCTTTGGTTCCGTTGTTAGGAGCGTTTCCCAAAGCTTGTGGACTACTGGAAGATCCAAGAGTGGTAACACTACCATTCTGAAGTGTTCCTCCATTCCGTGGATCGTACCACTTGACCGTCCACGTATCGCCGCCAGGTCCGGGAAGGTTGATATTGGCAGATCCTCCGTCCTTTAAGTACACAACAAGGTGGTCACCGCTCGACTCGGCTAAACACCAACCCGTTGAAACACAGCTACCAGTCGCCATGTTCCAGAATGGAATGGCATTCAGATTAAAGAATTCTAAAGCATAACGGGATTGATCCCACATGTTGGCTCGACTGCGAAAATCTTGGCAAGTAAGATCACTGTTGGGATAGCCATAGCCAAAATAATATTCTACTCCAGCTCCTCCTGCCATGATGTTGCCCCAAAGCACATTCTCTCGGATAACATCATGGTTGGGATCAACACTATCAGGAACCACTCCCGTTTGGGCATTTCCTTGTTCATCACATGCCACAACCCAGGAATGACCCCCAACTGCAGACCTGTCCCTCCACTCCAAAGTATCCGAGAATACATTGCTTGGGCTGCTTTGCAACGAGGCGCCATCGAGATTAGAAAAACCAACAAGAGGCCCATACACCGTTTCTTTCTGTCCCGGGAAGGTATGGACAACGATGGGATGATCGTACGGATCAAGTTCCTTAAAGAAATTAGCAAAGCTCTCGAGTTGAGCAATAGAATTGGTGTTTTCTTCACCAAGGTTCCAATGCAATGCCAAGTGATGACTAAATCGGGCAATCAGCTCGCGGTAGTAGAGCTTTCGCTCGTTGCCTAAATTTCCGCCATCGAGCAACTGGTCGTTTTCAGTTTCTTGAGTTTTGAAGTGTAAGTACATGCCAATGTGATCAGCATGTTCAAAGAGGACTTCCCATTGCGCCGTTTTGGAAACATCAATGCGCTGTCGGTCTCCACCGACATTGTCTGAAATATACGGAAATACATTCTTATCGTCTCCGCCAATGTTCATTGGAAGGAAGCTGAACGCATTAGCACCTCTCTCAGAAAGATAGTTGATTGCTGCGGGCAGAAAAGGAAATGAGGACTCCTTTCATATTCAGTGCTACGTACAGTACAAGAAAAAGACAAAACTAGAGAACACTCACCGCCAATGATCTCGAATCCTGTCCCGGCAGCCCAGGTTGGGTCGCCAGCGTTGTAGTCGCCAGCATGAGGCGACCAAGACTTCCTACGTCCGCCATTGTTAGGGGTGTTGTCAAACCCATCATAAGCGAGGAAATTCTCAGGTCTGGGGAGATGAAAATTCGGGTCAGAACGATTTCCAGTTGAGTTGAAACAACAAATTATCTATCCAGAACTTACGCATCTGCGCCAGCCTTGAGAAAGTATTCTCCTGTTTCTGCAAACTGCAGATGGTGCTTGCCAACATACTGGAGGCGTCCCTTGCCACGATGGTCTCGTCCTGTTTTGTTGGTACTTCCAATATCGAGAGATCCCGAAATCCCATCGAAGAATCCAGCAGAAGAACCACCGCAATTCTGGGCCACATTGTTTCCTTCCTTGAAGGATGCAGTCCAAGTCCATGATCCAGTCCGATCAGCAGCAAAGTGGACCAGCCACACATTGCCTGCAGTCGCCTTTGTGTTTGCCGCGTTTCCGTCTGCAGCAAAGTAACCTGGAACGACAAACTGCGCCCCCGATGCATCGTGACGAAAGGTTACATCCAGACGATAGTATGTAAATGGGTTGGGGTTGGCATTCTCACTTGTCTGTGGCCCTTGGAAGCCAATTGTGATCTTATGCCACTTGCGTTGCTCACCAGACACAGTACCCTGAACACTGCTTGGGTAGGCAGGGACATCGGTAACAAATGGGGGAAGTGTGGGGGGAGCTACTGGAGAAAGAGTTGGTTGGGAAACCGGTACAGGAGTGGGACCACCATTGTTACCTTGAATAGTCTGAATAGCAATACTTGCTGTTTCAAGTACAGAACCGGAGCCACTGCCACCCGAGTAGCAGGTGGCAATGATTTCATGGTTTCCTATCAACGCCAAGGCTGGAACTGGATTGTAGTCGGATCCAATGTTGCCACCCAAGGCATATGGAGCTAAGTTCTCCGTCTGCGTATTCCCTCCATCCACGGTGAATACAACAGAGCCAATAGGAGTGGATCCCGAAACATCCAGCGTCATTGAGAGCTGAGCACTAAACAGGCTTAGATCGATTGTGCCGCCATCAGCAATGGGTCCCAAGGCGGTATCAGCGGCAGCATCAACGAGCGTAAAGCCAGTGACCAGTTGACCTAAAGCAGGAACGGCGAGGCAGTGGCCGAGAAGAGTAAGCAAAATGAATTTCATGGTCATTTTCGTGGAGGAACGAGTTACCTTTTCTGCCCAAAATTAGAAGATTTTGAAGATTATGGAGGCTCGATGCAAGAGATTTTTTGGACCTGCCAATCGATCAACATGAATGAAAGATCAAGTGGCACCATTATTACAGGTGAACAGCTGTCATTCTTCTAAGCTCATTGGACATTTTACTGGTACTATCATTAAAAACTTGAATCAAAGGCAGGACTCGGAGACAACCAAGCATATTCTGTCATCGCGTCTCTCGGCAAGATTGTCATTAATTATTTTTATTCGGAACAAATAAGATGATCTCAGAATCGACTCTTCATATTCGAATGGACTACTATCACATGATAGTATATCCGCTCAAAAGTGTCAGTCAAATGCTCCCCTCGTACATGTGCTGTATTTATCCCTTCTGCCTCCGCTACCGTACTAATCAATAATACATGGTACCAGGTAATATCGTAATTGTACCAGTCAGTCATTAGTGAAAAGGTCACCTACAGAGGAATAAAAAGATCACTCGACTCCACGCGATCGAATTATGTACGAGTAGGCGTAGAGAGAAGTGTTTATTAGGGTCCACAAATGAACAAGTCCTTATCTCTACCAGGTAAGAAATTAGCTCTCTATTTTTATCTATTATTGTAGCTAGCCAGCTACGAGTACGAAGGTTAGAGACCGCCCCAGTCACAGTACTGCTTTACTAGTAGTATCTGCTTCAGGCAGCAGCAATTGCTCCAAGAGCACCGTCACGTCCCTACAGTCAACATTCTTCAGAAATCTACCTTGTCCTTCGCGAACAGTTCCCAGCAAAAGCCATCTGGCGAGATCTTGGATAGCATCACGGTCGTTTGTTTCCTCCATGATTTGTTTAACAGTGGCCTCTACCAATGTTCCAAGTTCCCACTCTGCTTTGTGTGATCCACCCCACTCGACAAGATCCGGAGCCATGAGAATCGATGGGGCGTGCATTGCCAAAAAGTTATTCGACAGAGCTCTGTTTTCCAATTGTGTTGCTGCATGAGAATCGGTAACGACAGAACACAAATCCTCGGCGATAACTGTCGCGGTTGCCGAACTCAAATATTTATCACCAATCCATGCATCAAGCTTCAAATCCTTCGAGATTTGTTGTGGGACATACTGAAAAATGTAAGAAGGGTTGCGAAGTTTCGGCAAAGCATCATACCACTTGCGAGGGCGCCCTACTACAGTCTTTGTTGGCTTCTTCATTTTTGACGAATAAGACGCAGTTTGTTGCAATTAGTTGTCCATCTTCGCCTCCGACGGAGTGACAACACGTTGACGATCGTTCCACGCTCAGTCCTGGAGTCGTTTGAGCGTGCTAATCATATTACCGAGAAGATGAAAAGGCAACATCTCTTTTCCCCACGATGGAGGGGGGTCATCGAAAACATTAAAGAGACCGTAAATCTAGCTTATCAGCTACTCGTACATAATAATCAATCATATGGTTGTTTCAAGTGCCGTGCAGTCTTCTCAGTAGCCGTTCTCTCGTAGTCTACGTTATAACAGTAGGGGCGTCACGACCCGTAAGTTCTTTCATGTTCACAAGTTGCAGGGCTCGGTCTGCCAGACTCTTCAACGCCACTGGTGCAGTTTCGTCGTGTTTCGACGCGTCACCTTCAAACCGTTCTAGATACATGCGAACGGTAGCACCCGCAGAACCAGTACCACTCAATCGGAAAACTACTCTTGCTGGATTTCCATTCGGATATTGGAACTGCAATATCAGACCTTGGTTGGAAGTCTGAGATCCGTCGACTGGATCAGTGTACGCGAATTCTTCAGCATCTACAAGTTTGATACCGGTATCATCATCCTCGACATTAGAAAGATCACCACTAACAAATGCATCGCGAATTAAGTCCATGACCTCATTGGCTGAGTCGCTTTCCACAGCTGAAACCGAAGAGCAAAAATGAGATCACAATGTGTCATGTGCTAGCAAAATATCAGTTTGAATTCAAATTCAAATTCAAATTCCTTCATTCTTGGACAATCAAACGTACCTTCGTAATCGTATCGGCAGTAGTAGTGGCGCCCATATTTGGCCCAGTGCCTGGCAACAATATCTTTTACTTGTACAAGAGGCTCCCCATCGGCAACTTCTTTATTCGCATCCACCAGGATCGACATCCAAGCCAAAACAGCCCATAAACCATCCTTCTCACGAATATGATCGCTTCCGGTTCCAAATGACTCCTCTCCGCACAAGAATGGAGTGTAATCTCTTTTACCAAACAGCTCCTTAGAGCTCATAAGATTTCCAAAAAACTTCCATCCGGTTGGCGTGCTGAAATGGGGAATATTGAGGGCCTTAGCGACAACATCTAAAGCAGCAGAGGATGGCATGGATCGAGCTACTCCTTTGGGACCACCCGCCTTGGAGAAGTGAGGAATAGCCTTCCAGTTGTCGCATATAAGAGCCATACTATCGGATGGGGTAACAAAGCACGCAGCTCCTGCAATCAGGTTTCTGTCTCCGTCCCCATCATTGGCAGCTCCAAGAGTTGGCAGATTCTCAATATTCGCGCTTGGATCTGCACTGCCATCTGCCAGTAACCCCATTTTCTTTACAAGCTCAGCTGCGTAAGTGAGATTCGGATCTGGGTGGCATTTTCCAAAGTCAGGTTTTGGGTCGCATCGCATCAGACATGACTGTTGTGCAGTATGAAGTATGAACAGCAAAAGTGAGAAACAAAACAGTACTGGCATCGCTTGAGAATTTCAGGCCGAGGCTGCCTTGCTCTTACCTCATCCATACCAAGTTCTTCCAGAAATATTTTGCGAGCAAAGGGTCCACCTGCACCGTGCATTCCATCGAACAAAAGTTTAAATCCTGGCTTTTTTGCAAACTGTTTCAATGCTTCAAAATCAAAGCACCCTTTCAACACCTCTACATATTCACAATATGGATCGATGATTGTCACAGTCGAAGAGCCTGTCAGCTGGTACGTGGTTCCAACCTCTGCTCCCAAGTCTACACTGTTGCCTCCTTCGATGGTTTTGAACGACTTGAGTTCCAAACTTTTTTCGTAGAGTTTATTCGTAAAATCCTCCCCGGCTGGCTGGCCCACATTTTCGTTGTACTTGATGCCAAAATCTTCTCCAGGACCTCCCGGATTATGACTTGCTGTCAAAATAATAGCACCTGAGGCACTTCCTCCATCTCGCGTGCGAATGGCGGCCGACACAGCAGGTGTCGACATGATCCCACCCTGAGGGATCCAAATATCTGCGACGCCATTGCCCGCCAGTACGCGACAAATGATTTGAATCGCTTCGTCATTGTAATAACGGCCATCTCCTGCCACAATAATCCTGTTGATGATATTTTTGTTTTGTTTAGAGCTACTGAAGTGTCTAGCATATTACGTTTCCACGTACAAAATTATTTACAAACAAAACACACAATATGCTTACGTGCTCGGAACCTCTCCTCCATTCTTTTCGGTGGCAGTATCCAAGAGGCTTTGAATAAAGTTCTCAACGTAGTGCTTGTCGCCTTCTTTACCTTGCCAAACTTCAACCTTTTTTCGCAATCCAGACGTTCCTGGTTTCATTCCTTGAATGGGTTCTGTGGGGACTTCTATTAGCGTTGCCGTGCCTGACGTTGTCACAGTCGTTCGCGATGAAAACGCCCGAGGACGACCACCTTTGGGAACAAAAGCATCCGTCGAGGCACTGGGAGATGACAATAGTGCCAATGCAGCCGTTGTGGCAAAAAGGGTGAATCTCATGTTGATTTTTACGTGCTTTATTCTTCCGTCTTCGCGCATTTATTTAGTGTGGTTGATGCGTATCTTTCGGCTCATCGTCAAAATATTAATAATCAAATGTACCGTATCATTATTTACTAATGAAGATCTTTCAACAAGAAGTGCGTGGCGGTGTCAACATCAGGTCATGGTAGAGTTAAGGATATTGTCGGCCGCTACTACTGCTAATTACTCTTAACAGATTGTGCCAGTTCCTGCGAACGCATGGACCACCCCCAACAGACAATCCTCCCACGCGGACAGCTCGCAACAAAACCAAAGGTGAGAAACAAAAGCAAGCGTACAGTAGTTGGACTTTCGGGTGGGCCGAACCCCCAACAGCGAATCTCTATGTTCCAGTCCCTACCGTAAGCTCCTGTTCGTCGAATAATCCAAAGGAAGAGAAAGTGAGGTCGTTCCAAGGCCTGTGAAACGACGCCCGGGAATACGGCTGCAATATCGCACCTACGGAACAGATGAAGTTTATCTAGTAGCTTAAATAGTAATGTTGTACGGTCGTGCGTTCTTCTCATCCTCCAGTTATAGAGTAGTAATATCATTTATTATTCTGCAAATGCTTCGTCTAAATCGGGGGCAGCAACCACAGTTTTGTGCACATTGCCCAGCTTGACATAGCGCTCATGTTCTGGATCAACGACGACGGCCTGTTGTGCAAAGCTACAAGTCACTCCTTCCGTGACATTCATTCGAATCTATGTTTTGATTTCGCAGGTGAACAAGATTCGTAAGAATAAAATTATAATATTTCTTTTCCAACAAGGATACATCATTCTTACCTCGGCCGATGGACTGCCATCTTCATTGGGCGGACCTTGCAACACCAAGACTGTCTTGCCGCTTTTGTATACAACCAACTTTCCAAGACGCCCAGGACTGGCGTTTCTCATGGTATTGTCAAAACATCGTGTATCAACTGGAGCTGTTACGACATCCGCGATTGGTTGTTGTTGTGACGGCAGTGTCGAGTCATTGATTTTTGATTCTTGTTGTTGTGCGTTGGCGGCAAAGTTGGCGGTGGTATCGCTGTTTCGTTCCATGATGGCTGTAGCAGGAGATGCTGCTGTCTTTTGGACCAAATCCGGAAGACGAGTTGGCAATTGTACTAGGAAAAATGACTCGAGCTCTTGTCGCAAAGCTTCCGAGTCGTTCGGGTCGACGAATGGAGATGGACAATGTTTATTGGAGGCCGCCGCTGTTGCTTCTTCTAATTCTATCATGATTGCATCTTGCGTACTCGAAGTTTCCTGACTGAGGTACATCGTTGGTCGTTTCTCATCGTGTGCGCCAATCCCAACGGGAAGAGGCGCCACGGGAAAAGGCAATCGACTGGGAAGAACCAAATTGGAATTGGGTTTGGGTTTGGTCCCTTCGGCACTGCTATCACTGTCGTACATACATTCGTCTGGCAACAGCTTGCGACTGGGCCCATCCGTATCATAATTCGTGCTGGTTGCTGGTTCTGCAATATAGTCCTCATCCTCCATTCGTGTGGAGGCGTTCCTGGAACGGTTCTCCTCGTCGAAATTGGATCCTATTCCCTTTTCCATCTCTCCGACAATTTCTTCGCCATCATCCGCTTCCTTCTTTTTAACTAACTTTGTTTGGCTAATACTAGCTGCCTTGGAAGATCCACGTATCGTAGTACCGCGACTACTACTGCTGCCACTGCCTTTGGACCCTTTGGCAGCACTGCCAACGGGAGCCGCCGTGAAGAAGGCTTGGCCTTGTGGCTGAGGGCCTCTGCCTCTTCCTCCTCCTCGGCCGCCCCGACCTCCACGACCACCTGATCCTCGTCCTGTAGTGTCGTACGCGGAGAGGACAGTAGCGGAATTACGTTTCCGGTCGTTCGCAGCAGCAACTTGGGCGGCCGTGGCAGCACCCGAGCCACTTTCGGCTGTTGGGTTGTTGGAAGAGGCATTGGAGCCGGCTGCATCAGGAACCCCTGCGCGGGCCTTTTTCACCGGCTTTCGGGGCTTGAATTTTCCTTTTTGTGATGGTCCTGGAGGTGGCATCTCAGATTTGTAGGCTGTATTCTGAGTACTATTAATACAGTAGCACTTGCCTGTTTTCGGCTGAGCGAAGAACAATAAAAAGCAAGATTTTACTTGGTTGTTAATCTTCACATGTTTTTCTGTTGAATTTTTTTGAAGAATCATGTGAGCGTCTCTAAGCGTACGATGCCAGACGTCCACTGTCTATTGCACACTTGCTCCTAATAGATTCTAAGAGTCTTTGGAGGACATACCCTCTGATGAATACTACCTGGTACTAGTCTAGTAGTAGTAAAGAAGTCAAGTGTCGTCACATAGCTAGCTAGTCTACTACCTGGTACACAGCCACACTGCAGAAGTACAATCTATTGCCAATACAAATGGAGAAGAATCAAAAGACGACCGGAAATCAGTTGATGCGTATGAGAAAGAAATTTAGCTGTACGTTTATGAAAATTCAGACAGAGGAGGTCGGATAAATTTCTTTGCAGCCTTCGACACCTTCAATACAAGGAGCCGGAGAAAATCATAGTAGTTACGCCAAACAAAGCGCCCCTTGGTCAAGGGATCTATAGAAAAAGGTGCTGAGTACCGGTAGTCGCATCACTGCTAGCTAGAAATCTCAAGCCCGTGCAGAGAACTCTACAAGTAATAATAGTTACTGCCAGATCAAGAGAGTGGTCGCTTGACACCGAAGCCGAAAAAGCAGCAAGCATGTGTTCTGTCGCACATTATTTTCAATCACAGTGTTGTCGGCCAAAGGTGCAATTGGCATATGTTGACAACGAAGTGGCAGATGCTGCCCTATCGACCAATCATTTATCTTTCATTCCGCGATAGTACGTATGAACGAAACCCGCACATCAAACTGTGACGAAGGCACTCACAAACCAAAGGAACCCGGTCAACTTGAACTATCAAATTTAAAATTGGTTCAGTGGACAAACTAATTACATCAGGGCGATAGCAACCAAACTACGCGTACAGAATACATTTTTTCTTTGTTATTTCAAGCTCCATGGATTTTATTCAGTGGACAAACATCAAAGTACGCAAACGTCAGTACGTCTCAAGTTCATCCTCCAATCTGAATCATTCAACCACAGAAAACCCTTCAGATCTTTCCCGTTAAGTTCACCGCATCGCTTCTACTCCAGTATTCTACACAAAGGTCTCACAATCTCGATCTTTCCCGAAAGTGGTAGTTGTAAAATAATAATAGAGTAGTGCATTACCTCCACCCATCCTACGCAATCAACTTGTTTGTTTGTCTTCAGTCAATTGAATTAACTATGACTACCGCCGTTGTTTCCCTCCCTTTGCCTCAGCCACACGAGCATGTAGTCGGCGTGGATAATCCCGCCGAAGCACGCAAGCGACGTCGTGAAATCTTGGCCTCGCAGCGTCTTGCGACCGCGACGCCAGATGCATCGCTGTCCGTGTCGGCAGCTGTAAATCCTATGGTGCCTGTGAGCTCGACCGAAGTCAACGCTGCCAATAAGAGACGCCGTGTTTCTGCTTTTGACAGTGAACTGCCTTCAATCGTGTCTCCAACTGCACCTCCCAAGGTCATCACAACATCAATTGGTAATACCAAGAAACCTCAAATGAAGTACGACCCTGATGTACCCATGACCAAAGAGGAAGCCGCTGCTTGGAGGAGGGAGCAACGGCGCAAGAGAAATCGTGAAAGTGCCGCCGCTTCTCGGCAGCGCCAACGGGATCGTATTGTGGAACTCGAAGCGGAACTTGAAGAATGGAAGGCTAGCTTCGACACAGTCATGAAGAAGATCCAGGTATTGGAAGGTGAAGCCCCTATCTCTGATTGCTCTGACCTAGAAGGCGAGGAAGAAGTGAATCCAGAAGGATCCTTCGTTCATTTTCCTGAAGCCCTGGTAGAGGAAGTCTTTCGAGACACGACTTTTCTTATTTCCCCAAGTCAATCACCTCGCAGCGTTTCTCCTGCAAGCTCGCCAGCAGATTATTCTCAAGACACCAAGGTAGTGTCCAGTGTTTCTACCAACCAAGTATCATCATCCGCAAGCATCAGTTCCTCGGACGATGAAGAAGATAGTGTGGAGCCCAAGCCGTCTAAGATGATCTCTCGACCAGCACAGTCAAGAATCATTCACCCTGTACTTTCATGATGAGGAGATATGAAAATACAAAATCCAGTCGTTGCGGGGGATCACAGTTTTGCTAAACGATTGTTTTGCCATATTGAAATGTCAAGTATTCTTGAGGAGCATGTCCCACCCCTATACAACACAAAGTTGATTGTAAACATTTTTACATCTCTCTGTTTGTTCTAAGCACAGTGGCTCTTTGAGTTTATTAAAACACTGGCATCCCCCGGGACATGCTACAAGAAATACTTGGACATTTGATATGGTTGCAACATCTTTTAGCACAACAGCCCGCAACAAGGTCATGATGGTGTAGTCCATCGCCACGCTCTCATTGTTAGGTTTTGAAATCTTGACCAAAACAACTTTAATGAGAATGAAATTTGACCTGTAAGATCACCATTCCAGCAGTGAAGATCTCTACTGGCTCTACGGCTCCACTTTTCCCTCTTCTTCCCGACCACGATTCAATGATGATTCCGGATACATGCTCGTCTGCGACTACGAATGCCAGCATTATGAAGATCGCACCCATCGACTCTGCCTTGTTCCTCCGTCCCAAAGACGAAACCGACATGGAGACGATACCCATGCCCGTTACTAACCTCGCGGATGCTGATGAAAACGAGGAGGAATTTGGTGAGTTTCTTTTGGATGCCGTTGATTGGCTTTAAGGAAACACCAGCAATCATTTTCTGGTGACCAAAATTGTGTGCGCGTGTGTATATGAAAACTTTATGGGAACAATTTCGAATGCAGCTCGATTAGGTAATATTATCATTGTGACGCCTTCATACCGATCTACGATATGTCCTTCCAACTTCTCTTTAGATTGAATGAAACTAACGGTATTAAATTTAGGAAGCTGCGTAAATTGCAGTCAATAGATCTCTTCTCAATTGGAGAGATGATAGACTAAGTGCTTTACAGAACCGCCGTCTGACCTTGTGGTGGCAGATCCATCGTTCGACCGATCTCAAACCCGTACCAGCTATTTCCAGTGGAAAATAACAACGGCTCATCTTCTCGTTGGCCTCAGATTGGCTTTTAAGCTTCCCGCTTCAAAGGAATGTATGCGATCCCGCTTTAGAAAAAAGAATCATCTTTTGATGAATAGCGATTCAGGCCGACAGTTATCATTTGGTATCCCCAAATATGTCATGTGGTCATCTGGATTCCAACGCCAAGGTTTAACAGAGTTGGAGCAACGAGGATCTTCTCCTGCTCCCATGTAGCAGTGTTGCAATGTACCAGTAAAAACCTCGTACGGCTCCCACAGTTCCATGGCGACATGATGATAAGGTGGCAAGACATGTTCCACAATACCCTGTTGAAACCGCAAAGGATAGTGCGGCACGATGTCTTGGAAGTGCACGACTCGAAAGGAAGAAAGTACATTTGCTTGGAACAAGTCCACAAAGTCTTGGTAGCCTGCACGAGGCATGCCAAAATTCCTCATTCCCACAATTCCATTCCACGGCAATGCTAATTTGACATCCAAAGCCGCCAAGGCGCTGAGGGCGGCTCCCAAGGAGTGGCCTGTTGTTACAAAGGTAGAACAAGAAGGGCAGTCCTCTTCCTGAATGTGATGCAACGCTTCAAACAGCTGTTCCCGCAAAGCTTCATAGGCGGTTAACCACCCCTTACGAATTGTAACGTTGTGAAAATCGTGACTGATACCAGGCTCAAGATCCAAAATCCAATTGACGTTACTTTCACTGCCGCGAAACGAAGCAACGATGAGACCTTCGGATGGATTAAATCCTACAAAGCCTCGTGTTTGAGTCGTTTTGTTGAACAAGATGGATGTTACTCGAAAATCTTTGCTTAAACACCACGAACAGGTCCAGTTTTGAAGCGCACTGTCGGGACAAAATGCTGCATAGGAAAAATGAACGTAGGATTTGAGCTCGTCGATAGATGGAACTGTAGTAGTCGTAATAGCGGCAACAGTAGAAGATGATGACGATGAGGAGGAGGAGGAGGAGGAGGAGGAGGAGGAGGACCGGGATTCTGTGATACAGCGAAACAAGGGAGCTCCGCGCGGAAAATTTGAGGCAACATAGAGCAGTGCAGCCAGAAAACTAACGTAGCAGAGAAAGCATCGCAATCCGTATCGTTGGTTGTATGAAGAACTATTTCGTTCGGAGTCTGTGAGGGGTTCTTTTAGCTTTGCATCGGAGGCATCTGTTTCATTTGATGAAGCTGCACAACCTTCCTTACTGCAATTCCCCATCCCTGATCTCATTGAAGCCATAGCTATGAATATAGGAGCAGCGGTTTTTGGCGGTGCGATTTGTATGACTGATAAAGCAATTATTGATCCTTGATCCATCGTTTTTTTTTTCCTTCTTCTCGATGAAATAGGAGGAAAGGTTTGATGTTTTGGAATCTTGTTTTGGTATTCTTTCCATAGTAGGGTAGGGTTTCGAGTTTCGAGTCCACAAGAAAGCTGAACAGATGTGCATTCTAGTTTCAGGCAAAACATTTGGTCGCACACTCATTAAAGTTGATACGCTTCAATTTTTTTGTTTTCGATTCTAATTTCTGAAGTTGGGTTTTTACCCCGAGTGCTTATTATTACTTCATTGTGAGATTATAGAGCAAGCACCTCAGTTGGTTCAGCAGGCTTGCAGTCTAAATACAGATAGTGGTAAGCATGCCCTGCCTTGCCTGATCTGTCTTTACCTAGGCGACACTGTTAGTACTTAAGATGGTCAGTTATGACCAGTACAAGTACTGGTATTTGTGGACAAGCTTCATGCGTTTGAATTCAAACAGTGCCTACTTAGTCTAGTTATAAACATATTAGCTCACAATATTACTTTGGTATAGTTTTCATAGCTTCCTCTGCGCAATTTAACTATATATCGACAGATATTCCTTATAACAGCAGCAGCCTTTGTTAGTATCCTATCGTGATACCAACAGCTGCAGCACAACGGCAAGACGAACGAGCGAGAAGAAAGGAGAATACGGAGAGAGCAGGTACGAGAGCGACACCAAGAACCAGACCCTCCTCAAGAACCACAAGAAGCAAGAATCATGGCAATCGATCCTGAGCAGCTTCAACAGATCCTTGAGGCAGCATTGCAAGCGAATGCAGCCCAACAAGCACAAGCCATCCAAGCTGCTGTCGCAGCTGTGGTGCAACAAGCTGCCCCTCAACAACAGCAACCGGCAGGGGCAGCGGTCCCATTCGCTGAGGTTCCAGGAGAAGCCGGAGGGTTGCAACCGTGGGACTTTGCCCCTAAAGGTGATGGCGTGAAACTATTCAAGAGCGCAACGCAACCACTTGAAGACAAGTTTGACGGCACACAGCAGTCGCTCAGCCACTTCCTGAACGCCATTAACAGGCGAGGAGCATCCTACGGATGGACTCCAGTGCTCTCAGTCCCCGACGATACAGGGGCAACACGATCCTTGATCACCGAGTATGGCACACTGAATGCAGCAAACGTAAGGGCGCATGCAGCGACCTACCAAGCCCAACTCAGTCGCACGCGACAAGCTGCAACCTGCTTGCGCATCTGCATTGAGAACTCAGTGGAGCCTGCCTTCAGCGATAGACTGAATCAGCATAAGGCATCATACACCATCTCAGTCGATGACCCAATGAACCCTCCAGCCAATCCGGGAGATCCTCACCCACAGCGAGAAGCCGTTGATGGAGCACTGATGCTGTTCAAACTCATCAGCATTGTATCCATTGAGACACGTTCCACGGTCGCGAACATCACCAAGCAGCTGAACAACCTCCCAGTGATTATGGAAAAGAGCAAGAACGATATTGAGAAGTTCAACATCAAAGTTAACGACTTGATGTCAGAACTCAGAGCGAGAGATGCAACCGTCCCTGATCTCATCACGAATCTATTTGAAGCGTACAAGGCAGCAGGTGACTCACAGTTTGTGTCATACTTCTTTCGAAAGGAAGAATCGTATGAGGACGGCACGATTGCCACACTCTCAGAAGCACAGCTCATGACCATGGCCCACGAGAAGTACAAGACCATCTCTGATAGACAGGAGTGGATGAAGAAGACCGACCATGAACTTGAATTCATTGCTTTGAAGGCGAAGGTTGACTTGTACGAGGCTCGCCCCACCGGCAGTGGTAAGAATAGGTTGACCCAAACGAGGACGTTGAGGAACCGCGATACTCAACCAGCCGTGTCGCGCAACAACAACAACAGTGGCAGCAGAAACACTGGAAAGTATGCTTGGAAGTCAGTGGCGCCAAAACCCGATGAACCAACTCGCAAGGAGTGGGAGGGGAAGTGGTATATCTACTGTCCTCACCATGGAGATACCAAGTGGGTCCTCGAGGTAAGCAACCGTGGCAAACATGTCGAAGGGTGCCAAGCACTGGCTGCTGCCAATGCAACGGACCATACCGGAGCTCCAGCGAATGTTGCCATGCAAGCAACGACTTCCGATGACCTGAGAATGGCGCGAGCAATGGCACACATCATGCATCAGGATGGATGCCATGATGAGGAATAGGATACACGGAGCGAAGGAGTAAAACCGATGAGCAGCCAACAGCACTGCATGCTGGTTGGCTTGTTGTTGGCAGTCGTGTTGTTGATGGTCGTGTTAGTGGTGACGAGACAATTTAGTCCCTTCTCACCATGGACGTGCTTTAATCAATATAGACACCCTGTCATCCCACAAGTCACTCTGCTCTTCACTTCTCCACTCCCATGTATATCCGTGATAGTCAATGGCTATCTCTTCTTCCGTAACTTAACAAACTGGATCCACAGCGCAATCCAACCACTCGTCTCCACACTGCTTGTGGGGAATCCAACTACCGAAATTGTCTACCCGGCCATCCTCGCTGCCATCACTCTGGCAGGAGTCATCAAATGGTTGGACCGCATCACCCAACCAAGGCCACCAGGGCAGTACGTGCCAAGAAAACATAGCAGCCTCCACTTCAACCGACGTTGGGAGCAAGTACGACTACTCAGGAGGTTGAGCACTTGGCGCAATTGGATCAACGACAATATTGTTACCGCACGAGCATGTAGTAACAGCACAACAATAGCAACAACCTACCAAATGGATGATGAACTCGTGCGACGAGCAGTCCACGGAGCAAGGTTTCATTCCCAGCAAAGAAACTGTCATGATAGGAAGAAGAGCTATTCCTGGCAGTACGCCATGACCAGAGCAACAGCAACAACAATCGCAAAGCTGGCAACTTGCACTCATCAGCTGCAATTCCAGGCTCTACACACCGTGATTGCATTGCACACCACAAGCCCATCTCGCCCGAGCAGTGACTACAAGTTTGACACTGACTCGTACCTCATTGCAATCGACAATTGCTGCTCACGGTGCATAACGAACTCACTCGATGACTTCGTGTCCACACCCACCAAAGTGGGCATTGCAGTGAGAGGGATCGGAGGCGACGCCCAAGCTACATACGTTGGGACCGTGCAATGGTCCATCGAGGATGATCAAGGGAGGACAACAAGCGTGATAATTCCAAACACGTACTACAACAGAGAGTCCCCGTACCGCCTCCTCTCCCCACAGCACTGGGCGGCCGAGAACAACGATAATGATGGCACTTGGTGCGCGACATTCCACAATCGGATCCTCTTACATTGGAATGGTGGCACAAGGACAAGGACCATTCCTCTTGATGAGCGCTCCAACATAGGTCTCATGCGATCAACCGAAGGCTTCAGCACGCTGGCATCGTTCTGCAATGAAATCGCATCAGTGATGTCACCAATTGACGAACGCAACTTGATGGCATTTGCAGTCGTTGCACAACCACAAAGTGACGATGAGTCACTAGACTCCTCTGTCGTTACATTTGAGAGCACAGCAGATGTCTACACAAACGATCGCAGGCATCCAGATCTTCCAGATGATGTATTTACGGCCGATCGACACCGCGACATCACTGCACCCACAGACGCGATGGAGATCGAGGATCTTCCCCAACAACATATCATACCCGAGGACCCAGAGCTCCAACATGCTACGCCTCAAGCCGAGTTGCTGAGCTGGCATTACCGACTTGGACACATGCCATTTGAACGAATCATGTACATGGCAGCCCGAGGGGATCTACCAGCTCACTTAGCAAAAGTCAAACCACCACGATGCGCTGCGTGTTTGTTTGGCAAGGCAACCCGAAGGCCTTGGAGAAGTCGCTCGCCAATCAACAAGGAAGGAGCTCCGACGCTGACTACCCCGGGCGCAGTCGTGAGCGTCGACCAGCTAGTATCTGCCACACCAGGATTGATCGGACAGATGAGAGGCTTTCTTACTCACAAGCGATATAAGGTCGCCACGATCTTTGTTGACAACCACAGCGGGTTTTCCTACGTCTTTGCACAACAATCCACTTCAGCTGAGGAGACCGTAAAAGGGAAGTTAGCGTTCGAACGGTATGCAAAGGCCCATGGGGTCAAGATCCTCCATTATCATGCTGACAATGGCATCTTTGCCGAGCGTGAGTTTGTACACGCTGTACATGCAGCAGGGCAGACAATATCGTTTGCAGCAGTCAATGCACATCATCAAAATGGTAGAGCTGAGAAGAAGATTCGCGACTTGCAGGATATTGCCAGGGCGATGATGCTCCATGCCAAACAGCGTTGGCCTGCAGCAATAGCCACGAGTCTCTGGCCATATGCGATACGGATGGCAAACGAGATGGCCAACTATACGCCTACAAAAACATGCAAAAGCTCAGCCCCCATTGAAATATTCTCACAAGTCGACATCGCACCCCGAGTAAAGCATACCCACACCTTTGGGTCCCCAGTGTACGTACTGGACTCTCAAGCCCAGTCCGGACAGAAGCTCCCAAAGTGGCAGAACCGTGCGCGTGTCGGTGTTTATCTGGGGACCTCGCCGCGTCACTCGAGAAAGATCGCCCTCGTCCTGAGTCTTGCCACCGGGCATGTGTCACCCCAGTTCCACTGTAAGTTTGATGACCTGTTTGAGACACTGAGGCCATCGGCAGGCAATCCACCATTCCAATCACGGTGGCAGGCAAAGGCCGGCTTTGTGGAGCCAGATGACGAGAGCAAAGCCCCTCCACGTCGTGAATTTCAAAATGGTGGCAAAGATGGAAACCATGATGACGAAATGATCATGCATGGACAAGACGCAGCGATTGATCGAAACGAATGGAGCACAGACAACAACAACGAGCCCATCCCTTTGGATGGCAGTCAGCAACCGCCCATTGGAGCAAGTGATCTAGGCGGCAACACCGATTTAGATCTGCAACCATCTGATCCCCTGTATGACACAGTGACCGTCTCCGGGCGGAGGCGAATCCCCACCCAACGCTTGGTCGAAAGTAATGAGCAGAGGTTGGAAAGGATTGTGGCATATGCGCATATTCCATGGGAAGTGTTCCACGATGATGCATACATCATTCAGGACCATATGGAAGACCCAATTGCCTTCCTCGCGTCGAACAATCCAGACATTTTATACTTGGATGAAGCCATGCGCGCTGATGACTCGCACCACTTTGAGCAGGCTATGCTGGAGGAGGTAAACTCCCACACCGACAATGATCATTGGGAGGTAGTACCAAGATCCTCAGTCCCTGCAGGAACGAAGGTTCTTGCTGCGGTTTGGGCATTTCGGCGCAAACGCAGGATCCTTACCAAGCAAGTGTACAAGTGGAAGGCCCGCCTCAATATTCACGGAGGTCAACAGCAACATGGTGTAAATTTCTGGGAAACGTATGCCCCAGTAGTGGGTTGGACAACTATTCGATTATTCCTGATAGTGATGCTATTGAACAAACACAAGTCTAAGCAAGTGGACTTCGTGTTGGCATTTCCACAGGCAGACATTGAGTGTCCCATGTATATGGACCTTCCACAAGGCTTCAAGTTCAAGGGCGACAGGAAGACCCACTGCCTACGCCTTCGCAAAAATCTATACGGACAGAAGCAGGCAGGGCGAGTGTGGAACCAATACATGCATGACGGTCTGCTTGCCAGGGGGTTTACCCAAAGTGGTGTGGACATGTGTGTATACTACAGAGGCAACGTTACGTTATTGATCTACACAGATGATGGGATCTTTATCGGACCAACGAGCGAAGAGATTCAGGAATGTTTTGACGTCTGCGTCGTCCCAGTCACCTCCGAGGCAGGAACTAAGCATCGGGTGTTCAAAATGACCGATGAAGGCGAGCTCTCCGATTACCTAGGGGTTAATATTGAGAGACTACCAAATGGGCTGATTAAACTCTATCAGCCGCAGATCATTGACCAGATACTGGAGGACCTCGGATTTAACGATCGAACAGCGCCAAAGGGCACACCAGCCGTGCCTTCAGTCAAGCTGGGTCGAGACATCGGTGGTCAACCACATTCCGAGAGTTGGCACTATCGCAGTATCATTGGCAAGCTCAACTTTCTGGAGAAGTCGACTCGTCCTGACCTAGCGTACTCTGTCCATCAGTGCGCCCGCTTCTCAAATGATCCAAAGGAGTCCCACTCGGCAGCTGTCAAGCGCATTGGCAAGTATCTGATTGGGACTCGAGACAAGGGAATCATCCTCAACCCAAAAGGGCACTCCTTCGACACCTTTGTTGACGCCGATTTTGTCGGAAATTGGGATAGGGTCAATGCCGATGTCGACCCGTCAACGGCGAAGTCGCGAACAGGGTTCATTGTGATGTACGGTGGCTGTCCAGTGCATTGGGCATCCAAGCTTCAGCGAGAAGTTGCCTTGTCCACCACTGAAGCTGAGTACAATGCCTTGTCTGAGGCGCTGAGATCAGTCATCAGTCAAATGTCATTGATAGAGGAAATCAGGGATCGTTTACAGTGGGACATCAATTGTACCATTCCGCGAGTCCACTGCAAGGTCTTCGAGGACAATTCAGGAGCCCTTGAAATGTCCAGATTGCCAAAGATGAGGCCTCGCACAAAGCACATCAACATTCGGATGCACCACTTTCGCGAACATGTCCGCGAAGGCAAAATTTCAATTCACAAAATCCCAACGGACTACCAGCTGGCTGACATTGCCACCAAGGGTCAACCGCAGCCACTGTATGAGTCACAAAGGGAGAGCATAACCTTGTGGAAAGATGAGCACAAGTCCATTGACGAACTATCTGTACAGGCAGAGCATCTTAGGGCGTGTGAGATTATAGAGCAAGCACCTCAGTTGGTTCAGCAGGCTTGCAGTCTAAATACAGATAGTGGTAAGCATGCCCTGCCTTGCCTGATCTGTCTTTACCTAGGCGACACTGTTAGTACTT
>Ga0210025_1001262_pt1 | contig 28193 bp, 21 predicted proteins | sample CryGeyme20150102_FD_183989 | JGI IMG/M metagenome (GOLD analysis project Ga0210025, IMG submission 183989) | Groundwater microbial communities from Crystal Geyser aquifers in Utah, USA - Crystal Geyser metaG 2015-0102 (SPAdes) (version 2) | ecosystem: Environmental > Aquatic > Deep subsurface >... | reverse complement strand
CTTGATTTTGAATTCATCGGCATAGTGCTGACGTTTTTTGGATTCCATGGTATTTTACCTTTTTTCTTTATTGTTACTGGGAGAATGTACGGATAAACAATCTCCACTTTAATGTAGCAACTCCAGTTCGTGAATAGGGTACTCGTTAATTTGAAGGTTAAAATTCACCTCAAACTTTATTTGATCTATGAAATCTTTTCAAACTACTTTGTTTGTTATTGTACTATTATCGTTTCTATTTCTTCCTAATGAAACAATTGAAGCTCAAACGATAGGATTACGCAAAGACTTATATGACATTGCCATTGCGCCTAATCCAGCACGAATTCAAAAAGATTTAGAAAAATTAGTCTCTTTTGGAACGCGACATACTTTGTCTGATACGGTTTCGCAAACTAGAGGAATCGGAGCGGCAAGAAGATGGATTAAAGCAGAATTCGAATCTATTTCTAAGCAAAATGGAAATAAGTTGGAAGTGTTTTATGTTTCTGATACAGCATCGAATGCGCGAATTCCAAAACCTACAAAAATTGTGAATGTAATTGCGGTTCAATGGGGAAAAACAGACAAAAATAGAATGCTTATGATGTCAGGGGATATTGATTCCCGAATTTCTGATGTCAGGAATTATACCGATGATTCGCCAGGCGCCAATGATAATGCCACCGGAATTGCTGGTATTTTAGAAGCAGCAAGAGTGCTATCAAAGTATGATTTTGATGCAACAATTGTTTATGCCGGACTTTCTGGTGAAGAACAAGGATTAAATGGAGGGGCGATTCTAGCCAGATTTGCAAAAGAAAAAGGTTGGAATATTGATGCCGTATTAAATAACGATATGATTGGAAATATCGAAGGTATAAATGGTGTAATTGATAACAGAACGGTTCGAGTATTCTCTGAAGGAACAAGAGCAGTCGAAACTGAACGAGAAGCAAGAATTCGTAGATTTACTGGAGGTGAAGTCGATTCTCCATCAAGAAATTTAGCTCGCTACATTAAAAGTATTGGAGAAGCAACTGTTCCAAATATAGATATCATGATGATTTACAGATTGGATCGTTTTGGAAGGGGTGGACATCACAGACCGTTCAATGATGCAGGATTTCCAGGAGTTCGAATTATGGAGGCTTGGGAGCATTATGATAGACAGCATCAAGATTTAAGAACAGAAAATGGAATTAAGTATGGCGATGTCCTAGAAAAAGTGAATTTCCAATATGTAGCAAAATGTACCGGTTTAAATGCTGTTACTTTAGCAGCTCTGGCTTGGTCACCTGCGCCACCATCAGATGTGCAAATTTCTGGTGCTGTTTCATCATCAACAACCTTAAAATGGAAAAAATTAGATAAACATCCTCGTTTTGTGGGCTATAAAATCTATTGGAGATTAACTACTGACTCAGAATGGAAATGGTCTCGTTTTGTGGGCGATGTTGCAGAATACAAATTAGATAACATCATTATAGATAATTACTACTTTGGAGTTGCTGCTGTTTCTACCGATGGAACAGAAAGTCCAGTTGTGTTTCCTGGCCCAGCAGGAGCTTTTTAATAATAGATGAATGAGAAATTTAAAGTCTCTCTTCGGCAAATTTTAGTCAATAACCCGATTTTTGAATCGGAGAGAGATTTAGAGAGTGGTCAACTCTGAAATAAAAATTTTGATATGAAATCCCACCAACCCTATTATTTGTTCAGTATAATCAATTGCTTAGGTTCTTGGAAAAAGGGGGAGATTCTTAGTTTTGAGTTCTGCATTAAGATTAGCGCCAGAAATTGAGTTGTCACGAGTGGACACTTGCGCCAGAAATTGAAAGACCCCAAAAAGCGACTATTAACTATTTCTAATGGACGCTTTTCTTTATTGATTCTGATTTAAGTTTAAAAAGCCCAACCAAACTTTAAAAATTCGATATCTAAAATCATGGTAGCATCGTCATTTATCTCAAGGAAACTAGAGTAGAAATGATCGTTTTTACCAATAAAATATCGACCCACATTTAAACTAGTGCCCCAATAAATACCTTTATAGGAAAAAATCCTATAGCCGATACCAATACCTAAGCCAACTTTAACTATTGATTCACGATCATTTTTTGTAGAAATATCATCGTAATAATAGTCATAATTATTTTTCTGACCATTCAAAAAAGCAAAACGAGAAAATGCACTAACATAAAAGCCGCCTTGTCTGTTACTTAAGAAGTAGCGATAATGACCGTCTAATGTGATTGCTGTTAATTCATAATCATCTTGTGCAATTTGAACATAAAGTGGGAATGCAATTTCAGATCTTCTGTCAATATCGAAAAATGACAAGCCTGCACTAAACGTATAAGCTTCGTCGAAAGAAAGAAGTCTAAAAAGATTTACTTCAACACCAAACGTTTTAGTCTTTAAAGGATTTCTATCTAACCGTTCATTCATTTGTTTTTGCAAAGCAAGAATGGAATCTAATTTTGCAGAATCAGTAGATTTAGAATCCTGAGCTATTGATAGATTAACTAGTGTGAGACTAAAAATTAATTGAAGGAAAACAAATTTATTTTTCATAAAGTAAGTAATCTGTTAATTCGTTTGAACAGCCGAATATAACCATAAATGTTATAAGAAATTAGATTCAGAAGACTTGTTTTGATTAGATAAACTGTTATAAGGAAAAAAAGGATGAAAATGAGCTTTTTAAGTATTGATTCCAATCAAGAAACTCAATTTTTCGGAATTTTACCATTCCAAATCCTTCAAATTTGCTACTATTTTACAGAAAACTACTTTACAGAATAAACTCATTTCTTTAATCTGCGAAAGTTAAAAATTGAATCCAACATGTAAACCAGGTTCAAATAGGAAGTAATTCGGCCATTTTTTTTCAATTGCGGCAAAAGATTTGGGAACATTGGTATTAATTGGCCAATTGGTAATTGCTATGGAGGGGTCAATAAAAAAACGTTTACTGTAAAAATCTAAATGATACCCAAAACGATACGTCATGAATAATTGAAAACCACGTTATATCAATTTATCATGATCATCAACATAGTTTTGTAAGGCATTTATTGCATGTAATGCAACATAAGCGCCTTTCCATAAAAAACGCTGATAAACAAAGGCAATCCCAAATGCTCTAATGTATCCTGGATAGTTCTCATCTTCTTTTTGGAAAGAATCTCCAAATGGAATTCCTAAAGGCCAAGCATATTTCCATGTTTTAATTTCAATTGAAAACGCATCTTTAGCTGTTAGTCGATACCCGAAATTAAATTGTATAAAATCAGGAGAATTAGGGTCATCGGGTATGAAATTTCCAAGTACAAAGAGCGTACTTCCTATAAAATACTTTTTTTTAGTAGAGTCTTCTCGTATTTGTTGAGCGCTACTTTTTGACATTTGTACGTGAACAAGAACTAGAAATAAAACGAAATACTTTAGCATAAAAAATGTATTGTGATCATGATTGCTAAAGATAAGTCGAGTGATTTCTAAAATACCTTAACTTAAGTTAAGAAATAAGGCTTATGCAGTAACTTGCAGTGCAAGACGTTTTCTGATTCGACTTAATGATTCTGGTTTCATTCCCAAAAAGCTTGCTAATTGATATTGTGGTACACGTTGTATTAAATCAGGTCTTGATTTTACTAAATTTAAGTAGCGTTGTTCAGGTGTAGATGTTTTAAATTCATCAAGTATAGCTTGCTTTGTAACGACTAATTCTTCAGAAATAATACAACAAAGCGTTTCAAAACGAGGGAATCGTTCAAACATAATTTTTTCCATCTCAGCATTAGCAACAACTAAAATACTGTCCTCAACACATGAGATGTAGTATTCAGAAGCTTTGTGATTTATGCTACAAAGTGGGCTTAATGATTCCGATTCAGTATAAAATGCAGTGGTTTTCTCTTCTCCATTTATACAATAATAGCAACGAATACAGCCCTTTATTACAAAATAGCCTTCATTTGAACATTCACCTTCACGAAGTAAAATACTTCCTTTTTTGAATTGTTTAAACAAATCTAAATTTAGAATTGCACTTGCTTCATCTTCTGTAAGAGTCATAAATCTTGAAATATAATCTATGAGTACGTTTTTCATATTGGCTAAGTGGCTTTAATAAATTTTCTAGGTAGTTTATAATGATATAAATAATTTAAAAAAAGTAATCATGAGTCCACTCCGAAAAGTCGATTCTGTTGGTTTACACCCTTCCAAATTCTCCGAATTCGACGAATATATTGTTAAAAACTACTTTTCGGAGTACGATCAATCATCAGTTTAATAAACTGCAAGATTAGGTAAGTGTAATCATTTTTTATTCACCAATTCAAAAAATGTACTTGCGTTTCAACGTTAAAAGTAACTCAACTTACAGACTTAGACCCTATGTTAGTTTATTAATTTTTTAAAATGTTCAATTTTGCAAAGAAAATAAAACAAGAACCTAATGATAATACATTGTTCGTTTTCATAAACATTATTTCGTCATATGGAGCTCCGATGCATTATCTTTGCCATTGAACTAAACTAAACTATTCAAAAGAACTGCTTATAGTGTAAATAGAGATTTGACCGAGATTTTGTGTCGGGGCATAGGATGACTTTTTTTTGCAAAAAACAGTGAATTTTGTTTAGAAACGAAGTCCGAATTTGAGTTCATAAGCCGATTACAGGAAAAGGATTGTGGCAAAAATTGTTCAATTAAATTCAACATTTAAATGAATTGTAAGTTGGCATCGGTGTTCTGGTAAAATGTTCGCTATTTTATGATTGGCAACTTGAGAGTGTTACTTGTCAGATTCATGTATGTTAACTCGTTTTTAAAAGATTATTCATATACCGAACACGAGTAAAATAACTAGTTTTTAGCGAAGAATCCTTATTCGATAAAACGTTATTTAATCATTTTTTCAATGGAATTTGTTTTTTACCAAAGAAATAGAATCACTATTAATGAGCTATACCTGCACTTGAATCGGAAGTTTGATTTTAATTAAATCAAGATAAAAATCATGTAACTATATAAGGTACAATAGTTTATCAGTTATTTATAGGCTATTCATTTTAATTATTTAAAAATCGAAATGGTAAGTGATGCGAAAATTTAACTTTGAATCCTAACAAAAAATGCTTATTATTCATCCTTTAAATAGTTAGTTAAGTTATTAATATACTTTGTGTTAATAATTTAAATCATTAAATAAAGACGTTTTGATAAATTATATTGATGCCATAATTATGATTGTATATATGGCAGTTCTTCTTGGAATAGGGTTTTGGTTCATGCGTAAAAACGTTTCAACTGAAGACTATTTTGTTAGTGGAAGAACAATGAGTAGTGGACACATTGGTTTGTCCGTCGTTGCTACAGATGTTGGTGGTGGTTTTTCAATTGGTCTAGGTGGCTTAGGATTCGCAATGGGTCTTTCTGGCTCATGGATGCTTTTTACGGGATTAATCGGTGCATGGTTAAGTGCCGTAATTTTAATTCCAAGAGTCTATAAATTGGGTTTTGAACACCGTTTTACCACATTTCCTCAATTGTTTACTCATCTTTTTGACCGAAAAATAGGATTCCTTGCTGGAATAATTTCTGCAATTGGCTATTTAGGATTTACAAGTTCACAAATACTAGCCGGAGCAAAACTCGCCTCATCTTCATTTGATGGAATTACACTTGAAAGTGCGTTGCTTTTCATGGGAATCGTAACCGTGCTTTATACCGTTTTAGGTGGAATGACAGCTGTAATTTACACCGATACGATTCAATGGATTGTATTAATGTTAGGATTGTTATTTGTAGGAATTCCATTGGCCTATAACGCAGTTGGCGGATGGGAGCAGATTAAAACTGTGATTCAGCCGGAACAGCTTTCTTTAACGAATGTTACTTGGCAAACTTTGGTGAATTGGGCCGTTACAATAATACCTATTTGGTTTGTTGGAATGACTTTATATCAACGGATTTATGCTAGTAAAAGTGAGAAAGAAGCCCAAAAAGCTTGGTTCATTGCAGGACTGTTTGAATGGCCAATCATGGCATTTATGGGTGTAAGTTTAGGAATTTTGGCGCGTGTTTATGCCGATTTAGGATTATTTGAATCAATCGGTTTTGCTTCTGCTTCACAAATGGATCCTGAATTAGGTTTGCCACTATTACTTAAAAGTATTTTACCCGTTGGCTTATTAGGAATTATGATGGCGGTTTATTTTTCGGCGATCTTATCAACGGCAGATAGTTGTTTAATGGCAGCAGCAGGGAATATAATTACAGATATTATTCATGCTCTATTTCCACATTTATCGAATCATAAACAAGTTTTGCGTTTTACTCAATTAGCTACTCTAATTTTAGGAGTTATTGCTATTGTTTTAGCCTATAGTTTAGAAAATGTCTTAGAAATGATGCTCTATTCGTACGCATTTATGGTTTCTGGCTTATTAGTTCCCTTAGTTGCTTCGCTATTTTTTGGAAAACGAAATGTTCATGCAGCATTGGTATCCATGATTTTAGGCGGTTCAATAACAATGATTCTTATCATTTATAACACGAATTTACCACTAGGATTAGACCCCAATATTTTTGGATTAAGTGCATCATTAATCAGTTTTATCCTAGTTTCATTTATCAGTAAAACAAAATCCCAAGAGGTAGAAACAGTATGAAACAACTTGAATGGTTGACACCCGAATCAGATTTAAAAAAACTTAGTTCTACAATTGATATTGCATCATTTTTAGAACATCATTTAGGACGATTTGGTGATAAAAAAGAAGATATTTTAAAAGCAATTGACTATTCCTTGAATCCTGAAAAAGGTGGCTTTGTGGTTGTTTATAAAGAGGAAAAGGAAATTAAAGCAGCAGTTGTGGTGAATAAAACAGGAATGGACGGCTATATTCCTGCTCATATTTTAGTTTACATTGCTGTTCATGAGTCCATGAGAGGCAAAGGAATCGGAAAAGAAATGATGCAACAAGTTATGGAAAAAGCAAAAGGAGGAATTGCTTTGCATGTTGAACCCGATAATCCTGCAAAAAGACTCTATGAGCGCCTTGGTTTTACGAATAAATATCTTGAAATGCGATATCAACCATAATGATTTAATAATTTCGTAAAAGAAATGTTTTACATTACTTAAGATTTTGTTAAATAATCGTAACTACATAAATTATTTGAAATCAATTACTTATTTCGAGTGACTCATTTGAATGAATACTAGTTTGAACGAGGTGTCCAAGCAAATTGACCACTTTATCAGTATGTTATGCTCTTATCGAATGATATAACCAATTATTTTGCTGAAAACTACTTTTTTATATTCGCTCAACATCTATTAATAATTGATCATATCACAAAAAACTGATGATGACTATCCTCATGAATAAAATTTAATTTTAGTACTATAAATTATGTTCCTAACTACCGAGACCAATAGTTTAATAGATTTAACAGAACTAACTCAACTCCGACAATTAATACATACGTATCCTGAAGTTTCAGGAACTGAAGAAAATACAGCCAGAATTATTCACGAATTTTTATTATCCTGTTCGCCAACTGATATCATTACGCACGTTGGAGGTTATGGTATTTTAGCGACTTGGGATACTGGAAAATCCGGGAAAACCATTCTTTTTAGGGCAGAATTAGATGCGCTACCTATCGAAGAATTTAATAAATTCGCACATGCTTCCTCAAATAAAGGGTTTTCACATAGTTGTGGGCACGACGGACATGCAGCTATTTTATGTGGCTTAGCACAAGCCTTAAGTCATAAAAAAATGTACAGTGGAAAAGTGATTTTATTATTTCAACCTGCTGAGGAAAACGGAGAAGGTGCAAAAGCGATGTTAGCTGATGCAAATATGACAACAATTCAGCCTGATTTTGTATTTGCATTACACAATCTGCCGGGTTATCCTATGCATGCAATTTTGATAAAAAATGGAAGTTTTACAGCTGCTGTAAATAGTATTATCATTCATTTAAACGGAAAAACGTCACATGCTGCTGAACCAGAGCATGGAATAAACCCTGCAATTCCTGTAGCTGAAATTTTACAAGAATCCTTAAAGTTGGATAAAAATAACATTGAAGATCCCAATTTTTGCGTGATAACACCTGTTTGTGTAGAATTGGGAGAGAAATCGTATGGAATTTCAGCGGGTAAAGCATCGGTTCATTTAACCTTAAGAACTTGGAATAATCCAGATTTACGAAAATTGGAAAAAAAGATTGAATCTGTAGCGAAAAGGATAGCAAAGAAACATTCCATTAAGGTTGATTTTGAATACACACAATCCTTTTTTGCAAATGAAAACGATTCAGATGCGATTCAAATTGTGCAAAAATCTGCAGCTGATTACGGTTTAACTGTGAATTCAAGAGAATATCCTTTTAAATGGGGCGAAGATTTTGGTTTATTCACCACAAAATTTAAAGGTTGTATGTTTGGGTTGGGTTCTGGGGAAAATACGCCTGCATTGCATAATCCTGATTATGATTTTCCCGATGAATTGATAGTAACTGGTGTGAAAACTTTTTATGGAATTATTAATCAATTATTGAGCAATCGTTAAAAGAATTCATGTTTGAAACATCAAAAATTGAACTAAGTAAATCGGCTTTAAAGCAAAATTTAGCCTTTATTAATAATCGATTAAAGCCTAATACCAAATTGTGTTGTGTCGTAAAGGGTAATGCTTATGGGCACGGTTTAGGCTCTTATGTACCGATGGCTATGAAATTAGGCGTAACCTATTTTGCAGTGCACTCTGCTGATGAAGCGTATCATTTAGTGCAAGCTTGTGAGACAAAACCTGATTTATTTATTATGGGTTCTGTTGATGGGGATGCAATATCTTGGGCTGTAGAAAATGGAATAGAATTAGCTGTTTTTGATTTTGAAAGGCTAAGCCTGATTATTCAAAACGCTAAAGAGCTTAATAAAAAAGTAAAAATTCATATTGAGATTGAAACCGGAATGTGGAGAACGGGTTTTAATTTGAATCAAATTCAAGAATTAATCAAAGTTTTGATTCAACATAAAGAGGAAGTTGAATTTACAGGCTTATTTACTCATTTAGCCGGTGCTGAAAGTAGAGCCAATCATTTTAGAATTAAAGAACAACTCAAAATCTTTAAAGCTGCAATTGCCTATCTCAAAGATGCTAATTTGAATCCGAAATTTATTCATACGGCTTGTTCCGCAGGTATTATGAATTACCCTGATGCACCTGGAAATATGGTTCGTGTAGGTATTCTTCAATATGGATTTTGGCCCAATAAGGAGACCTTTATTCGTTTTTGTAATGAAGTGGGATCAGATATGGATGTTTTAAAACGAGTTATCCGTTGGACCTCATCATTAATGGCTATAAGTGAGGTGAAATCGGGAAACTTCATTGGATATGGAACTTCTTTTTTTGCCCAAAAAAATATGAGAATTGGAATTGTGCCAGTGGGTTATTCACATGGTTATAATCGAAATTTAAGTAACGTTGGTTCTGTTTTAATTAATGGAAAAGAAGCGCCGATTGTTGGGCTTGTTAATATGAATAGTATCACCGTAGATTTAAGTAATCAGCCTCAAGTAAAAAAAGGTGATGTAGTTGTTTTAATTGGAAATCAATATAAAAAATCAATATCCGTGAGTTCGTTTAGCGATCAAGCGCATCAACTTAATTATGAATTACTTACACGATTACCGTTTAAGATTCCAAGAATTGTAAAAAAATAGGTAAATGGCATTTATAAAGCTTTACAAAGACAAATTAAAACACAATTATCTCTTCCTAAAAAAACTCTTTAATAAGCATGAAATTGAATGGGGAGTGGTTTCAAAACTATTCTGTGGAAGTCCGGTTTTTATAAAAGAGTTACATAATTTGGGTTTTCGGGAAATGCATGATACACGAATCAGCAATCTGAAAACAATAAAATCAATTGATCCTGAGATTCAAACCGTTTATATAAAACCTCCAGCAAAAAGAAGTCGTTCTAGTATTATAAAATATGCTGATGTGAGTTTTAATACAGATTTACAGACTATTAATTGGCTAAGCGAAGAGGCGGTGAAGCAAAATAAAGTTCATAAAATCATCATCATGGTTGAAATGGGTGATTTGCGAGAAGGTGTGATGGGCGACCAATTAATGGAGTTTTACGAGCAAGTTTTTTACTTGCCCAATATTGAGATTATTGGATTAGGAACGAATTTGAATTGTTTAAATGGAATTATGCCCAATCAGGATAAACTGATTCAGCTTTGTTTGTATAAACAATTGATAGAATTGAAATTTAAAAAGACCATTAAATGGATTTCAGGGGGAACAAGTGTAACGCTATCTTTATTAATGAAACACCAGATTCCTAAAGGGGTAAATCATTTTAGAATTGGTGAAGCCTTGTTTTTTGCCAATGATTTATTTACTGGTGAAATTTTCGAGGGAATGCAAGAAAACGTGTTAAAACTTTTTGCTGAAATAATTGAAGTAAATGAAAAACCACTCGTTCCTAGTGGTGAACAAATTGAAAATGTAGCCGGAGAAATTCCTGTTTACCCAGAAAGTGATTACGGAAAAACTTCCGTTCGTGCCATTTTAGATGTTGGTTTGTTAGATATAAATCCTAAGTTTATTACACCTGACGATGAAGCTATTGAAATTATAGAAGCCAGTTCAGATATGCTAGTAGTTAATTTGAAACAAAATCCCAAAGGGTATAAAACGGGCGATTTGGTAAGCTTTTCTCTGAAATATATGGGAGCCTTAGGTTTAATGAATTCGGATTATATCGGAAAAGTAGTGGAATAAAAAGAATGATGAATGAGAAAAGATGAATGAAAAAATATGTCATCTCGACCAAAGATGAGCCAAGAAATCATTCAAAAAACAAGAACCTAAATCGAATCGAGTGGAGAGATCTTCGAAATAAAACACAGAACGCGTTAATATCGTTTAGCTCACAACTATGCAAAGACCAACTCGTTAACACAACCCAGTATAAAACGGAAGATTCCTCGGCTACGCTCCATACCGAAGGCACTGCGAAGCCAAATGACTTTTATTTTTTATAAAAAAAAGGTCATCTCGACCGAAGATGAGCCAAGAAATCATTCAAAAAACAAGAACCCAAATCGAATCGAGTGGAGAGATCTTCGAAATAAAACACAGAACGCGTTAATATCGTTTAGCTCACAACTATGCAAAGACCAACTCGTTAACACAACCCAGTATAAAACGGAAGATTCCTCGGCTATGCTCGGAATGACTCTTTTTTTACAAAACTCAGCTTTTCCTAAATCGCTTTTCCCAATTCGAGGTACTCATCACAATCCAAAGCCAGCCTATAACACTCATAAACCCAATCCAATCGCCGTACTTAACATAAAACGTTAGGTTGCTCAAAAGTGGAACATCCATTCTTAAAAACGTTCTTGTCCAATACTGAGATTGCTGTATTACTTCGCCATTCGGCAAAATAAAACCCGAAATTCCATTATTGGCACTTCTTGCGATACTTCTTCTTGTTTCAATTGCTCGTAAACGACCAAAACTAAAATGTTGACTATGTCCTGGAGTATCACCCCACCAACCGTCGTTGGTAATAATTCCAATTAAATTGGCTCCATTTCGCACATATTTTCTGCTCCAATCTGGAAATACTGAATCATAACAAATTAAAATGGATGAACTTCCGCCTTCAAAAGGAGCATTCACGATTTCGGTTCCTTTCCCAAAACCGACCATGGAACTCCAATCAACCCAATCTAATACATCTAATGCAACTAAAAACTCAACAAATGGAAGGCGTTCAACTATGGGAACGAGATTATATTTTCGATAGGGTAAAATGGAACCATCTGCTTTCCAAATTAGGGATGAATTAAAGATATCAAATGGAATAGTATTTCGGATTCCACGATAAACGGCGGGCGGATTTTTAGGGTAAGTAACATATTCATTTAATCCAGAAACAAGAGTAACATTCCAAGCTTGAGCTGAATCAGAAAACTGTTGCGAAAAATAATGGTTTAATGTAATTAAAGGCTGAATCGCATTTTCAGGAAATAAAATGAGTTTTGTTTTATTGGTTCTCGCAGAATCGGCTAATTGAAGTAAATTTTGCTGGGCAATATCCATTCGTTCAAAACCCGAATCAGGCAAATAGGAATCATAATTTGGTTGAATTACTGCAATTTCAGCCGTTGGGAAAGAGGAAAAATCCTTGTTTTGATAATATAATGTGAGTGATAAACTCAAAATCAATAGAATAGAAAGAAGTCCGAAATAATAAGCTCTACTAGTTTGAATCTCATCTTTTGTTATCCCTTTATTTTCCAATTTATCAGCAGGAAAGCTTCTAAAAGGAAATCCGATAGTGCGAATCACTTGCCAATCTTTTAGGGCAAAGAAACAAAAAGTGCTTACAAAAACAATAACGAAAGAAATTCCAAGCTGACCAGTAAATTCAATAAATTGAACGAGTTTGGGGAAATCACCAAAAGCATTTCCAAGGTTTAACCAAGGCCAAGCCAAATCCCATCGAAAATGTAAGTATTCATAACTTGTCCAAATTGACGCTGCAAATATTGCTTTTAGAAATAAATTCATTGGAGAAAGTAACACTCTTCGAATCCAAGCAATGGGGATAGTCATCAAAACGGCATTGGCAAGAATGGCAGCAAATCCACCAGCAAAAGTGGCGTACATGAGCCAATAAGTAGTTATCAAATTCCAAACAACAAATGCAGGATAGACAAAATAAGCAGTTTGTTTGCCCGAATCAGAACGAATAGCAATTGCAAACAGCATCATGAAGGCTGGAATAATAAAAAAAGGGATTCCGAAAGGAGGAAATGCTAAAGAAAGAGTAATTCCAGCGATAACACTTAGCGCAAAAAAGGAAGAACGGGATTTTAATGAAAAAGAACGTTTCATGTTAATCTTCTTTGTATTCACATCCGCCAATTACAACAACAAATTCACCTTTTAGGTTTTTGTGTTCTTCACAAGCTTGTTTTACTTGAGCAATTGGGCCACGAATCACTTCTTCAAATGTCTTGGTTAATTCACGAGTAACAGCAATAATGCGTTCAGGCTGAAGATATTCTTCAAGTTCTTTGAGTAATTTGAGAATTCGATGAACACTTTCGTAAATAATAACCGTCCGTTCTTCTTCAATCCACGATTCGACTTTCTTTTTGCGTCCTTTTTTTGGCGGTAAAAAGCCTTCGAATACAAACCGATCTGATGGTAGCCCACTTACTGTTAGTGCCGTTAGAACGGCATTTGCGCCAGGAATAACTTGAACAGTAATGCCTCTTTGTTGCGCTTCTCTAACGAGTAAAAAACCTGGATCTGAAATTCCAGGCATGCCAGCATCCGAAATTAAAGCAATAGTTTTTCTAGCTTCAACAAGATCTAAAATGCTTGAAGTTCTTTGATGTTCATTATGCAAATGATAAGCCTGAGTTGGTGTTGAAATACCATAATGATGCAGTAATTTGGATGAAGTTCGTGTGTCTTCACAGAAAATCAGCTCAACTGATTTTAGGGTTTCAACAGCTCTAAAGCTGATATCTCCAAGATTTCCAATAGGGGTAGCAACTAGGTAAAGTGTCGGCAAAATAAATGAACTGAATGGTTAAGCTGAATTTTGGCGCAAAATTGGGTTCAAAATGCGTTCTAAGGTAACAAATTCGAAAGTAAAAGGGGATAGGGAATCAAAAAGTATGTTGCTATGATGGAAAAAATAGAAAAATTAAAAATCGTATTGTTAACGTTCAAGTTTAGCAAACAATCAACTAATTTCACCTCAATACGAAAGCCCCAAATAGTGATTGTGAAAGTACTAAATATGTCATATATTTTTATACATATTTCTGACAGTCTTTTAATGGATCTTATGCAAACTCAATCTATAACATCACAAATCTGGAATCGAATTAAAGCCATGAAAGCGGGTTCTATTGTTAGCGCGCCTGATTTTTTAGACTTAGCACGTCGTGATGCAATTGATCAGGCACTTGTTCGTCTAAGAAAAAAAGGAGCTGTGCGCAGAATAGCAACTGGATTGTATGAATTACCAAAACAAAGCATAGTTCTTGGAACACTTTCACCTGATCCAATTAAAATAGCAAAGGCTTGGGCGGAAAAAAAAGGGGCAACTTTACTTCCTTCGGGTGCTTATGCCGCTTTCAGTTTGGGATTAACAATGCAAATTCCATCAGAAATTGAATTTATTTCAAATACAAGAGCTAAATCATTTTCATCAGGAAGCTTAACCGTCTCAATAAAAACTGGCTCATCGCAAAAAATGGCAGTTGCTAATCGGGTTTCAGGTTTAGTTTTTCAAGCATTACGCTATTTGGGCGCAAAACAAATTGACGATGAGGTTATCGAAAAATTAAGAAAGAAAGTAGATTCTTCTGAAATTAATCAAATCTGGGAGGATAGGCGTTATGCTCCTGTTTGGATGCATGAGTTTCTTGAACAACTAATTACAAAAAAATGAATTCGTTTATTCAATTAAGTGATGATGAACGTCGGAGTGTTTTTATAGAAACTGGTATTCAAATGGGAATACCACCATTTTATGTAGAGAAAGACTTTTGGGTTTGTTGGGTACTTTTAAATTTATTCAATTCAGATAAATTGAGTGACAAGCTAGTTTTTCGTGGAGGTACGTCTTTGTCCAAAGCATGGAATTGTATTGAAAGATTTTCAGAGGATATTGATTTAAGCTTAATTCCTGACAAGAGTTTTTTTTCAGATAATCCAATTGATTCTGAAATTTCTGGAATGGAAAGAGAAAGGCGTTTTCAGCGATTACGTAAGGCATCTCGTTCAATTTTACATGAGCAACTTATTCCATTATTGAATCAGACTATTAGTAATAGTGGAATAGAGGTTAAACTTAATGAACAAATCGATTTAGATAGAGATCCTTTTGTAATAGAACTTATTTATCCTTCATTAGGTTTTGATATTCCTGGATCATACCATCACAATGCTGTTAAACTTGAAATAAGCAGTCGAGCGGTCTCTTTGCCTATGGAAGAAAAAATAATAAGACCTTTTATTTCAGATGTGCTCCTTAAATCATTTATTAATTCAATAATTCGAATTCCAACAGTTCATCCAATTCGAACTTTTTGGGGAAAAGCATGGATTTTATATGAGCACCATAATCGAAAAGGTCAGCACTTACCCGCTTTAAATCAGTCGAGACATATTTATGATTTACATCAGTTATGGAGAAATTTAGAATTAAAGAAACTAAATCAATTCACCGCCACCAACTTGGTTTCGTATTCACGGGAATTCCGTTTGATAAAGCCATACAATTAACACAATAATTTGCTTCAAACGGCGGTGCTGGACTTGGGCAATAGATATCAAAATTGACCGAATAGGATAAGTCAAATCTTGTAAAATACCATCTTTTTGCTGATTCTTGAGTAACGGAGAAAAACCCATAGACATCTGCATCATGACCTTTAGCTTTCATATCTGTTCTAACATTATAGGGCGGTGGATCAAATAAACCTGCGACCTTAGTTTGATCTTTAATTTCATTCCAAAACATAAATGTTTCATCATTTAACACTTGCTGACGAATAAACAAAGTGAATTCAAAACCAATTCGTTCGTTTGCCGATGTCTCAATAAATGCAATTTTCTGCTTGTAACCACCTCTCGAGTCTTTAGCAAGCGTAAAATCTCGTAAGTAATATTTATCAGTAATCCAACAGGTTTTAACTGGTGAAAAATCTGATGCATACGGTGCAACAAAAACCCATGAAGGCAGAACATCCCAGCGATAATTGTAAGGATTTTCAGTTTCAGGAATGCTTACAAAAACATCAATTCCTTTAATGGTAATGATTTCAAGTTCGTCTGAAATATATTTTGTTGTTGTGATTTCGGTTTCTTCAAAAGATATATCACCGATCATTTGAACTTCTTCCATAGCTTGAAACTCAGATTCATAGGTTTCACCATTACTTAAAATAACTTGAAGCTTATACATTTTACCTTGCTCGGCATGGAAATCAGCATCTTTAAGCAGATATTGAAAACCATCGCTAAGATATTCTGGGCTGTAATTCCAATAAAAACCGTCATCAGAAATTAAACGAACTCTTGCATCTTCAATAACGTCGTCATATTTGTTCGTAACAATACTTGTGTATTTTAATTTGATACCAAAAAAGCGTGCATCGTTAGGTAAAAGCAATGATTCATTGTAAGAAATGTCAGAGATAAATCCTTCAACCACTAGAACAGGTTTAACTTCTGTATTTTCGAAATTATATGGCTCAATACAAGATGCAAAAATGAATAAAGAAAATAAAAAAGATAGTAATTTGTTCATTTTAATTAAGGAAGAAAGAAAGTAATAAACAATTTGTAACTTACTGATTCGAAATTGGAACCACCGATTCCATTAAATTTCCATTTTCTGAAAATCCTTGAATTTGAACGTTAAACGTTGATTCGTAGGAAGGTCTTACAAATTTAATATAAGAAGTTTTTTCAGCAGAAATTGTTGAATTCCAATAAAGAACAGGGCGCAAGTCGATTCCAGAATTCTGTACGTCAAAGTTGGTAGTCGGCTCTTGGGAGACAGAAGGAACGGAAGTGAGGCTATTTTCCAATGGGTTATCAACACCTAACTTTAAGTAAATCGCTAAAACTCCATTTTTTCCAAAATAATCGAGTTGCTTAAAACTTAGATAGGTATTTATTATAGCAATTGAGTCAACATTATTGGGATCAATTTGAAAAATATCGTCTATTTCGAAGCTAGGAATATCATTGATTAGAATTAATGGGGAATCGGGATAGGTGTTTCTAGTCATATATGGATAAATTCGCATCTGTGTGACTTTATCTTTTAGACTGATCGAAATGCTAAGTTCCGAAACAACTTGTGCTAAAGTTTGATTCATTGTTGAAGGAAAGTTGTAATCTTTTAAGCGATAGACTTTATCAAAATGTAAACTAGCTTTTTCTCGATTCTCTGAAGTATCGTAAATCGATGCAATTTGCTTAATTTTCTTTTGTTCTCTAATTGAAATTAAATTAGCCTCATTGATATCTAAAGAGAGATTAATGGCTGGGTAACGCACTTTTGTGGATATCTCTAAAGTGATTTTTTCCAAGTGTTTACGATCCGTATTAAACGAATAAGCAAAGACAGAACTTTTATTCTGAATATATCTTTTAAGAATTTCATCATAAAATTGAATGGAATCACAAGGAATCTGAATACCTTGCCAAGTTTCATTTACTAAAAAACTCAGAATTTTGCCATCAAAAGCTTTGCAATCAAAATCGCTAATTGTTGGTTCTTGAACATATTGTTGCAAATTTGTTGAGTTAAAAACACCCAAAGCAGTATAGAAATCTAGGAATCGATCCTCAGAAAAATTCATTGGATAAAGGCTTCCACTTGTAGCTTGGAAAAGTAATTTGTGCTGAAGTGATGTCGGTTTGTAGTCAAGTTTTTTAGCATCATAAATTTTAACGGCAAAATTTTCAGTAGAAGAAACAGAAGAAACTTCAAAAATAGTAGAAGCTATCTGAGAAACGACACTTTTTTTATTAAACTCAACATGAAAATTCGAAATCAATTGTTCTTGAACGCTTGTTTGTAAACTATCGAGTTGAATAGTTAGCAAACCTTGAGGTAAATCATTTCGAGAAAAACGAAAGGATAAATTCTTATTTATTGAATCTTTAGGAATATCAAAAGTTTGAATTTTGTTAGCATTCTGATGAATAGAAACCGAATAAGAAGACACATTTAAACTATCTGAATTATTAAGTAAAAGATCGACATTAATTTTAATAGAATCTTTCTGAGCAGAAACCTTAAAATGAATTGGAGTAGATTCAGAAACGGTTAAAACCGTTGATAATTCATTGCTAACAAATTTATACACTTTGCTAGTTTCATTTTGCTTAATACTTGCGATCCCATTTTTATCTGTTTGAACAAAAGTTAAAAGAGAATCGTTCTCATCAAAAACAGAAACTAATGTACTTACACCAATTAAATTCTCATCAAAAACACGAAGTAAAATAGGCTCCATACCATTTTTCACTAATTTCCCTGATAAGGCTTTTGCTCGCATAAAAGAAGGTGTACGATTCGAATTAGAAGCAGATTTATCGGCATCTTGTAAAGAGTAAATTGGAAAAGTTAAAACCGTAGGCTTTGTTTTAGAAAAATTACAAACCAATCGGTAATAAGCCGATTTCAATTTTTCAGGAAGGGCTATGTTTAATTGGTATGGGCTAGAAAAAATATTTTTCGTGAAAATTACTTTTCCAGCAGCATCTACTAAATCAATTCGTAACGTTTCTGAAAAAGGAACAGCTTTTAAACTTGTTGCATCAATTGGCCAAATAGCTAAGCTAATAGTCTCACCAGAATAATAAAAATCATTATCTGTTTGGAGAAATAATCTTGTTTGAGCAAGAGAAACGTGATTCAAACAAAGAATAAATAATAGGAGTATTAATAAATATCTGATTTTCATCGCCACCAACTAGGTTTTTGATTTTTAGGAATTCCATTGGAAACAGCCATACAGTTTATACACACATTTGAGTCGAATGGTGGGGGTCTAGGGTCACAATAAACACTAAAAGAAACGGAATAAGTAAGTTCATTGGGCAAAAAATACCATCGTTTTGAAGATTCCTGATGAACGCCAAAATAGCCGTAAACTTCACCTGAATGACCTTTAGGTTTAATATTAGTACCTACATTGTAAGGAGGTGAATCAAATAGTCCTGCTGCAGTTGTCTGATCTTTAATTTCACTCCAAAATTGAAAGGTTTTATCGTTAATAATATGTTGACGAACAAAAAGAGAAAGCTCAAAAGCAATTCTTTCGTTACCTGTAGTCTCAATGAATGCTAATTTTTGTTTATAGCCTCCTTTTGAGTTTTTGGCTAATACAAAATCACGTAAATAATAAGCTCCAGTAACATAACAGGTTTTAAAAGGAGATCCGTTAGCGGCATTCGGTGCAACGAATATCCATGATGGCAAAATATCCCAACGATAATTGGAAGGTGTTTCGGTTTCAGGAATAGTAATAAAAACATCAATTCCAGAAACGGTAACTAACTCAAGCTCACCCATTATATATTTTGTAGTAGTCATTTCAGTTTCTTCAAATGAAATATCACCCATGGGTTGAGCCATTTCCATGCCTTCAAAATCGGATTCATAGGTATCTCCATTTCCTAGAACAAATTGAACCTTATATTTTTTACCTGTTTCGACATGAAAATCATCATCTCTGAGCAAATATTGAAAATTGCCATCAATATATTCTGGAGTATAATTCCAGTAAAAACCATCATCAGAAATTAAACGAACGGTTGCATCGTAAACAATTTCGTCATGCTTGTTAGTAACAATGCTAGTGTATTTTAATTTGATTCCAAAATAACGTCCATCGTTCGGAAGAAGGAGTGATTCATTATATGAAACGTCAGAAATGAATCCTTCAATAACAAGTGCTGGTTTAACTTCGGTATTTTTGAAATCAAAAGGTTCAATGCATGAAGTAAATAAAATAATTAGTACGATAAAGAAAGCTACTCTTGTCATAATTTGAAATTATAGGAAATAGAAGGGAAGAAGGATCCTAATACCGACATTTTGTATGCTGTTCCTGTGTCGTTAAAGAAAATACTATATACGTTTTTTCTACTATACACATTGAAAATTGAGATAACCCACTCTCCATGAATCAATTTGTTTTTCTTTAAATCATCTTTAAAAGTAACAGAAAGATCTAAACGATGATAATCAGGAATTCTAAATTCATTTCTATTTGAATAGGTTAGAATGGAAAGTTTTTTATCGTAACTGAATTTGGAAACAGGAATGGTAATTGGTCTTCCTGTACTGTAACTAAAATTAGTAGAGAGAATCATTCTACCGCTTAATTGATAGCTTAAAACGATGGATAAATCATGCGGTTTATCGTTGTTTGAAGGGTAGAATTTGCCATTATTTACAGTTTGAATTTTATTAGGTGAATCAAATTTCCTCAAACTTCTTGAATAGGTGTATGCAATCCAACCGTTCAAGGTTCCTGTGTTCTTTTTAAACATAAACTCAGCGCCATAAGCCGTTCCTAAACCTTGAATTAAGTTAGATTCAATGTATTTATTGAATTCAATTTCTGCGCCTTCTATGTAATCAATTGAGTTTTGAACGGTTTTGTAGAAGAGTTCACTTGAAAATTCATACTGATTATCTTCTGAATTTTTAAAATAACCGATGGAAAATTGATTTCCTTTTTGTGGTTCTAACTGTGGTCCGCTTGCCATCCAATAATCCAAAGGGTTAACTGATACAGAATTAGAAATCAAATGAAAGTATTGATTAATTCGATAATAGCTGAATTTGACAGAAGAAAAAGCGGTTAACAAATACCTCATCGATAATCTAGGTTCAAAACCATAATAGGTCTGAATAATTTCATTCTTCGCAAAATACGTTGAATCGGAAATAACAGGAAAGCGAGCAGGTTCTTGAAATTGATACACTTGTTCCGATCCAAGTCGATTAAATAATGAAAAACGAATCCCAGAAGAAATGGAGAATCGAGTAGTTAAATCAATATCATGTTGAACAAAAAAAGCTGACTCTACACCATATTGTTTATTGGATTCAAATGGTTCGGTAACAATATTAGATGTTGCAGGTTTAAGAGAACCTGGATTGTTTTTAGTGTAATTGACATCAACACCTAATAAAAGTTTATTAGTTTGCGAAAAATTATGCAAGAAATTTACAGATCCTTGCCAGTTTGAAATGGAATTTTTGTACTCAAATTGTCTTGCTGTAATATCATCCCATGTGCCAGATGTATAATTACTGTTGGCAAATTGAAAAGTTAACAAATTGGATTTATTAAATAAGTGATCCCACTGAAAGGTAAAATTTTTTGTTTGCCAGCCATTTGTCGTATCTGAAGAAATCCTAAACTGATCATCTGATAAATAGAAAGAAGTTGTGAATTGATCTGAGTTATTAACTTTATGATAATATTTAACATGCGTATCATAAAATTTGGATTCATTTTTTTTAGGGTCAATTCTTGGAAATGCATTTAATAACCATTCTGTATAAGATGTTCTTCCACTAATCATTAAAGAAGACTTCTTTTTAATAATAGGAATTTCTATTAAAGCTCTACTCGAAACGATACCGAATCCACCAGAGAACTTAGCTTTTTCTAAATCGCCGTTTTTGAATTTTAAATTCATTACAGATGAAATACGTCCGCCGTAATTAGCAGGACCGCCGCCTTTATACAAAAGCATATCATTAATCAACTCAGGGTTAAACGCTGAAAAGAAGCCAAACATGTGAGAAGGATTATAAATAATAGCTCCATCCTGAAGAATTAAATTTTGACCAGCTTCACCACCACGAACAATAAATCCAGAGGAAACATCTCCTTGTGTACTCACACCAGGAAGAGTAACCATACTTTTCACAGGATCAATTTCACCTAAAAAAGTGGGTAGTTTTTTTATGGTTTCAATATTCATTCGTTCTAAGCCAGATACTGAACCTTTTACATTATTATCTACAGCTTGAGCGCTTACAAATACTTCTTCTAATTGAAACGTAGATGTAAATAACTCAACATTTAAATTCCCAGATGAAGTAATTAAAACAGGAAAAACTTTTGTTTCATAACCAACATAAGAAACCTCCATTACAAATCTACCAATAGGCAAACGAACTTGATAATTTCCTTCTAAATCACTTGTTGAACCGATATTAAGTGATTTAACATAAATTTGTGATCCTAATAGAGGTTCATTAAAAGCACCGTCTAATAATTTACCCTGAATTGTAGCAGTTTCCCCTTTAAGCCCACTATTGTCTCCAATAACTACAAGATCTGATTCATCGCTTTTATATTTTTGAATACTTGATTTTTTTTCTTGATTTAAAATTACAATGAGATTATAATAGTTTATATAGCTCATTTTTACTTTTTCAAGTTCCTTATTTAAAAATGAAACTAGTTTTTGCCCCTTATATTCCTGATTGATTGTAATATTTTTTAACCATTCATCTTTATAAATAAAATTATACGATAAATTAGTATTTAATTCTTGAATAACTTGACTAAATGTCTTTCCTTTTGTTGTAGTTTGTACAATAATAGAGTCAATCTGAGCATAAACACTTATAGGAATAATGAAAATAAGGAAGAAGGAAATTAAAAGTAATTTTTTCACAAATGCGTTTTAATAGGGAAGGGGTTGGTTAAGATATTAGTATAATTACTAAAGATATCATTAATTAATAAGCTTATACTAATCTTTACTTTTTTTAACGAAACTAAATTTGATAGAAGGAAATGAAGGAATGTATTAATCTCTATAAATCAATAGCCTACGGAAAGCGTAAACTAATTTGAAATAAGATAAACAGGATTTATGAATTTGTTTTAATAGCGTTAGTTTTTAAAGAAAATATTTAGAATATAAAACGTTATTGATCTTGAAAAAACAACTACAAGTTTTCTGAAATAAAAAAGGCTATTCTGAATAAACAGAATAGCCTTATAGAAAGTTCTAAGAATTAAAACTTATCAAAGAATAATTTAGTAGTAACTAGGTCACCACCAACAGCTTCAGAAGCTGCGTCATATTGTCCTTTGTTTAAGTTTTGTTCTCTAACAGGATAGGTAAATCTTACTGGAGTAAGAGTATTCGCAGCAGGAGGTACATTTAAAGTTGGGAAATCTAAACGTCTCCAGTCAGTCCATGCTTCAAGACCTTTCAAATAATTAGCAAACCATTTTTGATATGCGATTTTTTGTTTGTAAGTACCTGTAGCAGTAGCATAAGCAACTGAAGGCTGAGCTAGATATGTTGCAATATCAGCAGCATCAACGCCCCAGAATTCCATAGAAGCAGTAATACCAGCAGTATAATGACCAGCAGCAGTGCCACCTACATTATAACCACGAGCAGAAGCTTCTGCTAGAATAAAGTGATACTCCGCAGCATCAAAAAGATTACCAGAGAAATCAGGTTGATGCATTGCGTCGCCAACATGTGAATTCGCGTTATATGGTGAAGTTGCACCATAAACACCACCAACATAACCACCAGCAGTAACTTCTTCGAAATAAGCAGCACGACGTGGATCAGCTAATGTATTTAACGCATCAATAAATGTGTTAGCTCCAACAAAATCTTGACGACCACTTTGAACTAAGTCAACCCATAAAGGATTAGTATTTGGAGGTGAATCCAAGTACATAAATAATGCATTGTCAGCATTAGTTGAAATAGCACCTGCAAAGTTAGCTTCAATTGTTGATTTTGCTAAAGCATTGTCAACATCTGCTAAAATAAGACCCATTCTTAGTTTTAATGAGTTAGCAAACTTTTTCCATTTAGAAGCATCGCCACCAAAAAGAATATCAGCATCACCAAAACTATCTTCAGCGGTTTTAATTTTAGTTGTTGCTGCATTTAAACGGCTCAATAAGTCTTTGTACACTGTTAAAGCATCATCATATTTTGGCGTGGTATTTGCGAAATCAAGAGCTTCAGTGTAAGGAATATCACCGTAAATAATTACTAATTGTGAATAAGCATAAACAGTCCAAATTTCAATTATGGCTAATTGATTTGCTTTTATGTCTGGTGTAAGAGCCTCATTCGCTGTAATTAATTTGGCACTTTCATCAAGATCTTTTAAAACATCACGATAAATAGCAGACCAAAAATTATCTGGTATTGCTCTACCTGTAAGGTCATAGTTGGCCTCATCTAAGTAAGTAGTTTCTGTCCAGTATTGAGCGTATAATTTGAATACATTCAAATTTACATTTGTACTAGTCATTGTATTCGTCATGTTTTTTAGGGCATTAGAAAATAGTGTCTGCCCTTCAACAACTTGTGCACTTTTGGGGTTATTGTTCAAGTCAGTTAGATTATCTGAACAGGAAACAAGAATAAGTGCGACTAAAGCTAAAGAAATGATTTTTCTCATAGTGCTCATCCTTAAAATTTCAATTTAATGTTAAGTGCAAACGTACGGGCAGTAGGGTAAGCACCACCTTGATAACCAGATATATTACCAGAACTAAATTGTTCTTCAGGGTCAGCATCTGGAAGATTTTTATCTATAATCCACAAGTTTCTACCTACTAATGAAATATCAATACCGTTTAAAGCAGAGACATTTTTTAACATACTAGCAGGAATGGAATAACCTAGAGTTACTTCACGTAATTTAACATAACTACCATCATAAACAAATGCAGCAGCAGGATTTCTAACCCATCCGTAAGGACCAGAATATCTGTCAGCAGCAACACGTTTAGTATTAGGTGTTCCATCAGCTAATACACCAGGAAGAATTACACCACCGCCGTCAGCTAAGCTATTACGTTTAGGGTTTCCAAGATCGTTTAGACCAACAGTGTTTTTATACAAACCCGTACCTTGACCATAATATTGATCAAGAGAGAAAATATCGCCACCGCTTCTGATATCAATCAAGAAGCTTGCAGTTATACTTTTGAATTGGAAACGGTTAGAAATACTACCTAACCAATCTGGGTTCATATCACCAATGATTTCATTACTAGTAGAAGTTTTAACGTAGAATCCGTTTGAACCGACAATTTTGTTACCATTATCGTCGTATGTGAAATTACTTCCACGAATGGTACCAAATGCTTCACCAAGAGCAGCGTTAATAGAAACACCACCTTGTAAAGATGCGATTTGTAGGTTGTCAATACTATCAGCTAAAGACTTAACTTCGTTTGTATTTTTAGACCAGTTAAAGTCTAAATTCCAAATGAAATCTTTAGTAGCTATAGGTTTTGTAAATACAGATACCTCAAAACCTTTGTTCTGAACTTCACCAGCATTGATATATTTAGAATTATAACCTGTAGCAGTAGTAATAGATACAGGAATAATTTGGTCAATTGTACTAGATTGGTAATACGTTACGTCAAAACCAACCATACCTTTTAAGAAAGTGGCTTCAAGACCAGCTTCAAAGCTACTTGTTCTTTCAGGTTTTAGTATAGGATTGTTTTTTGTTCCAGGAACAGAGAATAATGGAACTGAACCAAAAGGAGTTGGTTTTGCATAATCGTCTTTAATACTGTAGATAGGAGCAGAGTTTCCTACTTCAGCATAGTTTACACGAATTTTACCATAATCTAAGAAACCAGTTGTTCCTAATAATTCACTAAATATGAAACCACCAGAAATTGAAGGATAATAGAATATATTATCACCATCGGGTAATGTAGAAGATTGGTCACGTCTAACTGACATGTCTAAAACTAATAAGTTTTTGAAATTTGCAGCAGCATTGGCAAAATAACCATCAACACCCACTTCACCTTCAAACTCTGAAGGGGCATTTACTTGATTTAAGGAGTTAGCAATAGAATATAATCTTGGGATTACTAAGCCACCATTTGTAGTTGCAAAAACAGAAGTTGTTTTAGTTCTACGAATGTTTGTACCAATTAAACCAGAAACAGATAAATCTTCGTTAATTTTTTTATTCATATTAACTAATAAGTCATAGTTGAACTCACGATAAGATCTATTGTAACGATTGTAATTAGCTACAGTAACACTACCAACAGCTTGGCGTTCTTCTTGAAACTCATCATAAGAGTCTAATGCAATTCGACCTGTAATATTTAACCATGATAGAGGTTTATAATTTACGCTAATGTTACTAAAGTAGCGGTCACGATTATCATTTTGGAAATTTTCATAACGTGTAAAGTATGGATTATCCCAATATATTGCTCCAGGCATAGCACCAATTGCAGAATAGTCATTCCAGTTCCATGTTGCATTTAATTTATTACGGAAATAAGCATCTTTTTGATCTTTGAAATCAACGTTTGTTTGATGCCATTGACGGAAAGTGGTCATTAAGTTTTTATCATCATAACCAGTTCCATATCTACCTTTGCCTTCAATTTTTGACAAGTTAACAGAAGCAGAAGCTGTTAATTCTTTAGTTATCTCATAATTCGCAGAGAAGTTAACCAAGTTTTTAGTTAATTCAGAACCTGGTAAAATTCCGTTTTCACGAACATTGTTATAACCTAATTTGAAGAAACCTTTAGTAGATCCACCATCGATGAATACACTATTGTTCCAAGTTGTTGCAGTTTCAAAGAATGTATCTGCACCATTTTCAGCAGCAACCCATGGAGTTTTTTTGCCATAGTTTGGCGACGCAGGGTCAAAAGCATCCCATTGATAAACCATTAGATTTTTATCAAATTTAGCACCATAAGAACCATCTTCTGTTGTTGGAACAATTAAATCGTCTGTTCCATCACCATCGATATCAAATTCAGCAAAATAAGGGAAATCTCCAGATCCAGGTAATTCATTTTCTGGACCACTATAATATGGACCGTAACCAGCACCATATTCAGTTTGATGGTCAATAAAGGTAGATTTGTCAATTATACCAACTTGTAATCCAGAATTTACTGTAACACCAATTGCTTGACCTTTTTTACCTTGTTTTGTTGTAATAACAACAACACCGTTTGCAGCTCTAGATCCGTAAAGAGCAGAAGCAGCAGGGCCTTTTAGCACGTTAATAGATGCAATGTCTTCTGGGTTAATATCTTGAGCAGCACTACCATAATCGTAACCACCACGGCCGGTTTGTTGACCACTACCGTTTGTATTCGAGTTGTCAAATGGAACACCATCTACAACGAATAAAGCTTGGTTATTACCAGAAAGTGATTTATAACCACGAATAACGATGTTAGTTGAAGCACCCATACCGTTACCTTGCTTAATGTCAACACCGGCAACTCGGCCAGATAATACATTAATAAAGTTTCCAGTAGCAGCTTGGCTAATATCGTTACCGTCTACTTTTTGAGCAGCATAGGATAATTCATTTTTTGTTTTTTCTATACCATAAGCGGTTACATAAACCTCTTCTAGTCCTAGAAAGTCAGGAATTAGGGTAATATCAATAACGACATCAACTGTACCAACTGTTACAGACGCTGTATATTTTTTATATCCAACGAAAGAAACATCTAATGTATACGAACCGGAAGGAACGTTTTTGATTTCGTAATTACCATCAATATCCGATGATGCTCCCAAACTAACTTCATTAAGTACGACATTCGCACCAGGTAGAAGTTCGCCAGTTGAACCATCAGTAATTTTACCTCTTACATTGGCTCCTTGTGCAAATACACTTAAAGGCAACATGAGAACGCAAAACAAACTTAAAGTCAATAACTTTTTGACCATAGATAACCTCATAATTGTTCATGTTTTTTTTTGTTCATGAAGCATATGAATAAAATAATCATAGAAAACCTTCACAGGATTCATCAAAAAATTTTACGTCATAACACAAATAATAAAGGTCGAACCTCGCTATTCTTAGCTTCAAGTGAATAATTTAGGTAATTCTGTTAAGTAACACAACGAATAGGCCCAAAAAATCTAATCTAATTTTAATTTGTATAAAAATGCTTTGCAGTTTATAGTGCATTTTCTTAGTTAAAATTGAATGTAAGTCCATAAAAAATAATATTATAAAGAAATATGCCTAGTTAGGTTAGTGTTAATCATTACATTAAAATTGTATTAGAAAACTAGTAAATCTACAACTATCTAGACATTATGGTATAAGAATACTCGAATATGATTCTAGTTTTTTGAATAAATCTGAACTTTTAACTTGTCTTTAGATAGCTTAAATTAACATTGAACTTAAGTAAAAAATAACTTAAGTATCTTCTCTTAATAATGATTGAAATCTGAAGAATATGATCAATATTGCCATTTTAGAATAGGGAATAGTAGGTTAGTTAGGTGTCAAAAACTTATTTAATAGTAGTTATTTATTTGCGAAAAAAACACCTATCGTACTATCGATAAGTTGCAATAAGCAATTGATTATTCTAGCATATATGATTGTTTAAGATGATTAGTTAAAAATGAATAATTACGAAATAAGATTAGGCAAATCTCAACTTTAGGAATTTCTAAATTTTCCTTTTTCTTGAATTGTTATAATAATGCTAATTTTAAATTTGTTGAATTGTCTAAATCACGTAATGAAATTGTGTTTA
>Ga0210025_1001261_pt1 | contig 28194 bp, 22 predicted proteins | sample CryGeyme20150102_FD_183989 | JGI IMG/M metagenome (GOLD analysis project Ga0210025, IMG submission 183989) | Groundwater microbial communities from Crystal Geyser aquifers in Utah, USA - Crystal Geyser metaG 2015-0102 (SPAdes) (version 2) | ecosystem: Environmental > Aquatic > Deep subsurface >... | reverse complement strand
AACCAAAGTAAGAAAATTATTTGGCGGCAAAATACTAGCAGGATTTGCAGGTTCTACTGCCGATGCTTTTACCCTTTTCGAGCGTTTCGAAGAAAAATTAAATCAATATAACGGCAAATTAGAACGTGCGGCCGTTGAAATGGCTAAAGATTGGCGTCAAGACCGCTATTTAAGAAAATTGGAAGCCTTATTAATCGTTTTAAGTAACGAAAAATTATTATTGATTTCTGGTCAAGGTGATGTTATAGAACCTGACGATGATATTTTATGTATTGGAAGTGGTGGTTCCTATGCTCTTGCGGCGGCTAGGGCATTAAAAAAACATGCTCCTCACCTTTCAGCAAAAGAAATTATTACAGAATCGCTACATAATGCTGCTGATATCTGTATTTACACCAATCATAACTTGACCATTTTAGAAATTGATGAGGACTCTAAATGAGTAGTGTTACCGAAAACCTTACCCCAAGACAAATCACTCAGGAACTTGATAAATTCATAGTTGGTCAAAAAGCAGCGAAACGTTCTGTAGCTATTGCGCTTCGTAACCGTTGGAGACGCTTAAATGCTGATGAATCAATTCGTGAAGATATCATTCCAAATAATATCATCTTAATTGGGCCAACTGGTGTTGGTAAAACAGAAATTGCCCGAAGAATGGCAAAATTAGCAAAAGCTCCATTTATAAAAGTAGAAGCATCAAAGTTTACAGAAGTTGGTTATGTTGGCCGCGATGTTGAATCTATGATTCGTGATTTAACAGATACTGGCGTAGCAATGGTTAAATCGGAAATGCAAGAGCGAGTTATGAAAAAAGCCGAAGAAATGGTTGAAGAACGCATTCTCGATATTCTTATCCCTCCTATTAAACATAACAAGTCTATTAAAACAACTGGTTTTCCAACATCAGATGATCATTTTGATCCAAATACGGCATCCGATCACGAATTGAATGAAAAAACACGTGAAAAATTTCGCGAAAAACTTCGAAATGGTGATTTAGATGAACGCAAAATTGAATTAGAAGTTAAATCAAAAAAACCATCTCTTCAGATATTTGGCCCTGCAGGAATTGAAGAAATGGGAATGAATATTCAAGAAATGCTTGGAAACTTAAATCCGAGTAAATCAAAGAAAAAACAAATCAAGATTTCGGAAGCAAGAAAATTTTTACTTGCAGACGAAGCTGAAAAATTGGTTGATCAAGATGCTGCTATTCAAGAAGCTATTGATAGAGTTCAAACAAGTGGAATTGTTTTCATTGATGAAATCGACAAAATTGCATCGGCTAGTAAAGGCGATGGACGCGGTGGTCCAGATGTGTCAAGACAAGGAGTTCAAAGAGATTTACTTCCGATAGTTGAAGGCTCCAATGTTTCAACTAAATATGGCGTTGTAAAAACCGATCATATTTTATTTATTGCATCTGGCGCTTTTCACATGGCAAAACCTTCTGATTTAATTCCTGAATTACAAGGACGTTTCCCTATTCGCGTAGAAATGAATTCTTTAACTGAAGAAGATTTTTATCAGATTCTTACTGCACCTCAAACAGCTTTAACAAAACAATATATAGCCATGTTTGGGTCTGAAAATGTAACTCTTGAATTCTCTGATGATGCCATTCGTGAAATCGCAAAAGTTGCAGCAGAAGTAAATCAATCGGTAGAAAATATTGGCGCTCGTAGATTACATACAATTTTAAGTACTGTTGTTGAAGAGTTATTATTTGTAATTCCTGACGATATTAGTTCAGGAACAGTAACAATTGATAAAGCTTATGTTGAAAAACAGCTTTCTCATATTGTAAAAGACCGCGATTTAAGTCAATTCATTTTATAGAATTAGTAAATGAGCTTTCTTTGAAACGTAGTTTCGACGAATTCGCAGGATTTGGAAGGATGTGGAAGGATTTAAACCGAAAAAATCGACTTTCCAGAATAGACTCAACATTGAAAATTGAATTCTATTTGGTTTGAAAATCAAACTTGAACTTAAACTGAAAAGTAGTTTCTTTACAATGTAGCGATTTAATACAATGTGATTGAATGTTAACAGGTCATTCAATATTTCTCATATTGAATCAAACATAATTTGCAAATTGAGTTTTGTTTAAACTTTAAGCCGACCTATTAGTCGGCTTTTTTATTAAGAAGCAAAAACCCTAATTTCAGATTCGTTATACAAACTTAATATCAAATCCTTACATTTAGTAATTAATTACAAACTGAGTTTTACTAAGATTATTCATTTTTATGTAATATTAGCCAAGAATTACCCTTTGATGTGTAAAATCATGAGATTTCATAGAGAAATGCCACTAAATATATTGGTAATCTAATTGAAGCCTATCGAGATTCATTATTTGGTATAACTTCTAGCTGAACCTGTACTATAAATATCTGTGTGTGTTAAAAAATGAAAGTACGAATACAATCTTAACTCTACACTCAGTAAAAACAGTTTAAAAAACTAGTTTTGAGAATACTTTTTTTTCATAAAAAAAGAAAAACTCATTATTAGAACAATACTTCTACCTAAAAAGAAAATGGTGTCACTATGCGATCAATCTTAATTCTTCTTCTAACATTCGCTTCATTCAGTTTACAAGCGCAATCTATTTTTGTAAACGAATATTTAAACTCAGGTACAAAGGAAGGCGAATGGGTCGAACTTGTGACCACTGAAATTGTAGATATAAGAGGATATAAACTAAGAGATCACTCAGGTTCAGGTGGTCCTCAATCGCCATTAATTTTTTCAAATGATGAACTTTGGGCTGCTATTCCCTCAGGAACTATAATTGTTTTAATCGGAACTTCTGTTGCAGAAAATGAAGACACAGATGCATCTGACGGACTTTTAATTATAAAAACAGACAACACAATTTATATTAGTGGAAATCAATTTAATGTGAGTGAAACTTCAGAAGCTATTCAGGTTTTAGATGCATCAGACAATCATATTCATGGTATTTCTCATGGTACGAGAAATGCAGCGACACTTCCTGCTCCAAAAGCTCATTTTAAGGGTACAGTCGCTTCCAATAGTACAATTGGTTATCAAGGAACAATCTCCTTATCCGATTTAGTTAATAACGATAAATTGAAAAGTATTTCTACACCATCTTTAGGTGGTGGAAATGACACTGACAATTCCAATTTAATTTTTTCTTTTAAAGAAGCGGTTGAAGAAGCAACTATGAAATTGGATCAAGCTGGTACTCCTTTAACAAATGGTGCAAATGTCGATTTTGGAAGTATGTTCATTGGTGATGAAAAATACTTAAAATTTACTATTACAAATTTAGGTAAGTCAATTTTAACAGTTACAAACTTGCAAATTAGTTCTCCAAGTGATTTCGTAATTGCTGGTGATTTTACCTCAAATCAACTTGAAAATTTAGATACTTCTGAGTTTGAAATTGCATTTAGAGCCGCTACAGAAGGACTCCAAGAAGCTACATTAAGTTTTGAAACGAATGACCAAAGTGCTCAAACAGTTACTTTAAATTTAAGTGCAACAGCTTTATCTGTTGGAGAATCTCAACCAATTAGTGTTGTTAAGAATTTAGAATTAGGAACCGTTGTTTCTGTAAGTGGTAGAGTTACCGTTGCAAATGAGTTTGGCGGACCAGTGTATATGCAAGACGCTACTTCTGGTATTGCGGTTTATTTCAATGCTTTGCACACTGATGTTCAAAGAGGCGATTCTGTTAAAGTAACCGGCCCTCTTGCTGAATTTGGTACAACAGCTGCTGGAAAAGGCTTACTTCAAATTTCAGGTTCAAATATTACCTATACCAAATATAATGTTGAACCTGAACTTCAAGAACCCATTCAATTAAGTATTTCAGGTATTCAGGAAGTTCACCAAAGTCAACTTATTACAATTTCAGGTGTTACTTTTACTGATACAGGATCATTTCAAGGCAATAGAAATTATGTTATAAATGATGGGACAGGATCCACAGAAGTTCGCATTGATGGAGATATTACAAGTCTTGTTGGTGCAGAAATTCCTACTGAACCAATTACTTTAACAGCTGTAATTAGTCGTTATGCAGGAGCTAATCAACTTATGCCAAGAGACGCTGCCGATATGAATGTACAAGCAGTTGAAATACCATACAGTGATATCCCTGACTCTGAAACATTTGATGTTGCAACATGGAACTTAGTTTGGTTTGGAAGCGATCAAAGTGGCCCTGAAGACGAGAATTTGCAGATCGAGAATGCAGCAACTGTTATGAAAACCATGAATTCTGACGTTTATTTCTTACAAGAAATATCAAATGATCAAGCTTTTAAAACGCTTGTTTCAAAATTAGATGGGTATAGAGGTTTTATAGCCCCAATTAGTCAAACACAAAAAACGGCTTACATTTATAAAACGTCGGTAGTCGATTCCCTTTCAGCTGCATTTATTAGTACAAATTGGTCACAATCATCAAGTTGGGCAAGTGGTCGTTATCCGTATGAATTTATCGTAAGAGCAACCATAAATGGCGAGAGTAAAACCTTGTATTTACTTAATATTCACGCTAAAGCTTTATCTGATTTCGAAAGTTATACCCGACGATTTAATGATATTGCTGAATTAAAGGAATTGCTTGATAATCAGCGTTCAGCATCTAACCTTGTTTTTATGGGAGATTTTAACGATTTCGTTTTAAAAACTACTTATGAAGGTTCTACGGTATCTCCTTATGCTGAATTTGTTGCTGATACCATTGATTATAAAGTAGTGACAAAATCTTTAGAAGAACGTGGTTTCACATCCTATTCACGTTTTTCAATGTTAGATCACATCATTATTTCAAATGAGATGTTTGATTCTCATTTAAATGGAGCAGAACAAATTGAGAATCCTGTTTACATTGGGAATTACTTATCAACTACTTCTGACCACTTTCCTGTGAAAACAAGATTTATGTGGGGAAAAACAACCTCAGTTACTGATGAGTCAACTATACAAGCACCCTCAAGTGCTACCCTTTATCAGAATTATCCAAATCCATTTAATCCAAACACAACCATAAATTATTCTTTAAACAAAGCTTCTACAGTTAGTTTAACAGTCTATTCAGTAATTGGTAAAAAAGTTGCTACATTAATTGAATCTAAATCTGAAAATATCGGTACACATAGCGTTCAATTCAATGCCTCTGAACTTGCATCAGGTGTTTATATCTACCAATTAAAAACTTCTGATGGAATTGTGCTTAACCGATTAATGAATCTCGTGAAATAAAAACCCGATTTATTTATTGAATAAGCCATTTTTTCGATGGACTGAATTACTCATAAATTAGATTTTATGAAATTCAGTCCATTTTTTTTATCGTATAGAATTCAATCAATTACTTGAATTATGAAAGAAACAAATAAACCAACATTTAATCGTTCTTCTCTTTTAGAAGAATCTGATTTTGAAAAAGAGATTAGACTTGCCAATCAAAAAAAAGATGAACCTAAATCATCTAATATCAAAAAAATTTCACTTTTAGGAATTTTAGCAATTGTGATGATTTGGAATTTCACAAGCGATTCTGGAAACTTATTTAGTAATTCCTATTCCCTTCTAGAATCATCAGTAAGTAAAATTTTCTTCTCCAGCCCAAAAGCTGATGAATCAAATAATTTAGTTTCAAGCACAACTCCCGTTTTCCCTACAGCCCCAAGAGCACCATTTGCTAGTTCAGAAGTTATTGACCTAACTGCAAAATTTGGTTGGTCGTCTACCGATATTGATGAAGTCATGTCCTTGTATCCAAATGAAAGTTTATCAGATTTAGAAGGTGTAATTAGATACGGAACATCAAAATCACTAATTCTAGCTATTCACGATATTTTCCCACAATTTGCATTAAGCGATATGGAAGAGTTCACAAAATATGGAGTTAGTAAATCCAGTTTAGAAGATTATGCATTTTTTGACCCGAATTTAAGCACTGATGATATTGTGGACTTGTACAAATATGGAGTTAGAGGAAATTATATCCGAGATATGAAAACCTATTATCCAGAAGCGACAATTGACGATTTAATCAATTTTTCAAAATATGGAGTTAGCGTTTCAAGCGTAGCTGACTTCAGAAAGTTATTGCCTGATTTAAGTGCAGATCAAATTATTGATTACGCCAAATATGGTATTTCTGCATCTACAGTTGCAGGTTATAAAGAAGTTCTACCAAATCTTAAACAAAATGATGTAACAGAATTAGGAAAATTTGGGATTTCAGCATCTACTGTTGCTGGTTATAAAGAAGCATTACCTAATCTTTCCCTAGCTGAAATTATTAATTTTGGGAAATTCGGAGTTTCTGCTTCTTCAGTAGTTGCTTTCAAAAAACAGCTTCCTGAATTGAATGCAAGTGAGATTGTAAATTTTGCAAAATTTGGAGTATCAGCCAATACAGTTTCTGAGTTTATTAAGATATTTCCTGATTTATCCGCAAATGAAATAATTGATTTTGGGAAATTTGGAGTTAGAGCTGATCAGGTTAAAAACTTCAAGGCGCTATTTCCCACAATAAATTCAGATGAAATTATTCGTTTTGCTAAATTTGGCGTGAATGCGAATTTTGTTAAACGTATTCAAGAAATCTTCCCAAGAATTTCTACAAATTCAATAATTGATATGAGTAAGTTCGGAGTTTCAAGTTCATTTGCTGAAACCGTAAAAAAACTGCTACCATCAATAGAACCTGAAGATATTATCAGATTAACCAAATATGGTGTTTCTAGTTCATTCATTAAAAATGCTAAGGAAAATGGAACAACAGATGTTTCTGAGATTATTCGACAGTACAATAATCGTTAGTTTTGACAATACTATTAAGAGGAGTTCAGGTTAGGCAAAATATTTGAAAAACAAGCTAAAAGAGTATATTCATTTCAATTGTTTTTTTCATTGTATTTAAAGATATATTTATATCATTTCTTAACACAAACTCGAGTTATTAGCTATTCATTATTAAGATCTGTTGCTCAATTACACGATTTCTTTGCGATTAACAAACCCTCAAAAAGCATGTAAACCTGAAATTTCAGAATTTGGTAATAATTCTGAGTAATTGAAACCTTCCAATTAACCTTTTATTCTTACTTAGAAAACCCACATCAACTAATTGTCATTTTTTTTATTTAAAATTCATGTTTAGTTTATTTAAACATGAATTTTTTAATTTTATGCCTTTCTTAAGGAGGAAACTTGGGATTTTAAATCGGACTCATTATAAAATTCAGTAACTTTGGGACGCTGGAAAAGCGATTTTTTAAACTTTATAACACATTACAGAAAAGGATCAGCATTCATGCTAATTGGTGTACCAAAAGAAATTAAACCACAGGAAAACAGAGTAGCTCTTACTCCATCCGGTGCATTAGAATTAAAGAAACACGGCCACAAGATTTTGATTGAAACAGAAGCCGGAAAAAATAGCGGCTTTACTGACGAAATGTATGAAACAGTAGGTGCTGAAATCGTTCCAACTTCTGATGAAGTTTGGAAACGTGCCGAAATGATCATGAAAGTAAAAGAACCTATTGCGGTTGAATATCCTAAAATCCGTGCTGGTCAATTACTATTTACCTATTTCCACTTTGCTGCAAGCGAAGAATTAACAAAAGCTATTGTTGAAAGTAAGTCTGTTGCCGTAGCTTACGAAACAGTTGAAAAAGCAGATCGCTCTTTACCTTTATTAATTCCAATGAGTGAAGTTGCAGGAAGAATGTCTATTCAACAAGGTGCTAAATATTTGGAAAAAGCTCAAGGTGGACGTGGTGTTCTTCTAGGTGGAATTCCTGGTGTTCGCCCAGCAAATGTTCTCGTTTTAGGTGGAGGAATCGTTGGAATCAACGCTGCTAAAATGGCTGCAGGAATGGGTGCGAATGTAACGATTATGGATTTAAGCTTAGCTCGTTTACGTTATTTAGACGATGTAATGCCTAAAAACGTAACAACAATCGCATCTTCAGAAGGTGCTATTCGTGAATATTTACCTCACATGGATTTAGTTATCGGTGCTGTTTTAATTCCTGGTGCTAAAGCTCCAAAATTAATTCGTCGCGATATGCTTCCTCTTATGAAAGAAGGTTCAGTAATAGCTGACGTAGCTATCGATCAAGGCGGTTGCTTTGAAACAAGTAGACCAACTACACATGCTGACCCCATTTATGTAATTGATAGAGTAATTCATTATTGTGTTGCAAATATGCCTGGTGCAGTTCCTTACACTTCTACTCAAGGTTTAACCAATGCAACTCTTCCTTATGCAATTCAACTTGCAAATAAAGGTTGGGAACGTGCAGCTAAAGAAAATAGAGAAATTGCTCTTGGAATTAATATTGTAAACGGAAAAATTGTTTATAAAGACGTTGCAGAAGCTTTTGACTTCGAATACACTCCTCTTGATTCTGTTTTGAATTAACATTCTAATTCAATCTTTTTTTTAAAAGCTGTCTTTGATTTTTCTAAGACAGCTTTTTTTATTTAAAAATTATTGTAATTATCTAATTTAATGGTTAATTCATAAAATAAAGGCGTTTTTTATTCCTTTTAAAAATTTTACAGTATATTGAGCAACATAAAAAATCTATCCTGTCATTGATTGTGCACATAGATTATAAAGATTCCTTTTAACACATAGACTCGTTGAGGTTATGAAGCAAATTAGTTTAACTACAATTTTAGGATTTATATCTGGTTTTGGGCTTTTCATATTAGCCATTGTTACCAATACGGATAATTATTTAATGTTCCTTAGCTTTTCAAGTTTTATCATGGTAATTGGTGGAACTCTTGCCTCCGCTATGGTATCATTTAGCGGATCGTATGTTGTTCGAGCTTTTAAAGAATTGTTTAGTGTAATTGTCCCACAGAATATTAACACAACTTCATTGTACCATGATGTTGCTTTATTAATTCAATGGTCAAAAGTTCTTCAAAGAGGTGATATACGTGATTTGGAGAAACTTATCGATGAAGCTAAAATTGATGACTCTTTTATGAAATATGCTACAAATATCTTGGTTTCAGGGTATTCGAGCGATGAACTTCGACCTATGCTTACCGATGCTATTGAAACTCGTTTTGAGCGTAACATGGTTGTCACGTACATTATTAAAACAATGGGTAATTACGCACCTGCATTTGGTATGATTGGTACACTTGTTGGTCTTATTATTATGCTTGACAATCTAGGTGCAAATCCTGATTCAATCGGTTCAGGTATGGCTTTAGCACTTATGACAACGTTGTACGGTGTTTTATTCAGCCAATTAATTTTAAAACCAGGCGCTGAAAAAACTAGAGAAAAACAACAAATTCTTCGTTATCGTGATTTCATGGTTATGGAAGGTTTAGTTATGTTAAATGATCGAAAAAGTGCTATTGCTGTTCAGGATAGATTAAATAGTTTCTTAGATCCAAAATCACATTTTGATATCATATCTGAAAATGATAATAAATAATTCAGGAGTAAATTATGAGTTCATTTAATTTACGTTCCGGAGGTCAAAGTTCTTCACAAGGCTCTCGATTTGGTGATAATAATCGAAAAACGAATAAAAACGAGGCGAAACAGAATAGTTTAGCCGAACGCCGAAGTTACATTGAGTCTCGTAGAGCTCAAGGTGATGAAGGAACAGATGAAGATAATTGGATGGTTACCTACTCAGATATGGTAACTCTTCTTCTCACATTTTTCATTCTACTTTTTTCGATGTCTGAAATTGATCAGTCAAAATTCGAAGAAATGAAAGGTGCCATTTCAGGCGAAATGCTTAAGAAAGAAGCAGATAGACCTTTTGAAGAAATCAGAAAACAATTGCAAGATATTGTTGAACAAAGAAATATGGAAAAAACTGTTCAAGTTGATGTAGATCCACTTGGAGTTCGTATTGAATTTGCAAGTAGTTCCCTTTATGAATCTGGTTCAGCCGCTATTAAACGCAATATGGGAGTTGTAATTGATGACCTGGGAAAAGCCATTAGTACCCTTGACATGAGAAGCTTCCTTATTGAAGTGGAAGGTCATACAGACGATATTCCGATTCGAAGTGGTAAGTATGAGTCCAATTGGGAACTTTCATCTCACCGTGCTACAAATATTGTAAAGCTATTAATTACGGCAGGAATACCTGTTCAACGTTTAAAAGCAAGCGGTTTCGCAGAGTCTAGACCATTAGCACCAAATCGTGATGTAAACGGAGTTGCAATTCCTGAAAATCAAGAAAGAAATCGTAGAGTTTTAATTTTCGTTCGTAGAAATCAAGCTTTCTCTTCTGTTTCTAAGAAGTAGATTTTTATCTAGTTAATTTTTCAAAGTCATTCTTGCTTAATTGTTTGAATGACTTTTTTTTTGGAACATAATGTGTTAAACGGTGATTTATTGGCTCAATAGAATTAATAAATATTAACACTAAACTTTAAAATCAATCTTTTAAGAAAATTTTGTCGGTTTTAATCTAAATATTAGCCGACGCGGTTTCGTGGATTTTCACCCCGGAATTCTGTCTGGATTTGAGGTGCATCATGAAATCCCCCATGCCCCCTTTGTTTTTCTTGCGTCTCTTTTTAGTGCCGCAATCTGTGGCAAAAGGGGGATTTTTCGTTTAGTGCTTCGCATTAAATAATCACCGCTTAGCATAAAAATTAATCTTTTGATAAAATAATGGCGGTTTTTCTCGAAATACCAGCCTAAACTGGCCTTGAAATATTTTTGGGTCTTTGAATTAATACACTTCTATTTTTCACTCAATAATTCTTCTAAATAATGAGTTTGTATCCCAAAATAGGTTTTTACTTTTTGAATCTTTTCTTTTACTAATTCATTCCTTTTGTGAAAATCTTTTTTCTTTACCGCTGTAATCATCACATTTTTAGGCGTATGTGCATCTGAAATAAATTGCATAACACGAATCTGATAACCATAATATTCTAAGATTAATCCCCGAATTGTATCTGTTATCATTTCAGCTTGCCGTTCTAAGAAAATTCCGTGCCTTGTTAAAGGAGACAATTCATTTTCCACTGAATTCTTTTCCATTTCTCTTCGAATCTGTTTATGACAACAAGGCGCTACAACTATCAAATCTGCATTTGCTTGTATTCCCTTGTAGATTGCATCGTCTGTTGCCGTATCGCAAGCGTGAAGCGCTACAAGCATAGTTAACTCATTAACAGCAGTATCAATTATACCACCTTTAATAAAACTCAAATTAGTGTATTTACAATTCTCTGCCGTTTTATTACAGAAATCTACTAAGTCTGCTCTATATTCAATGCCTTTTACAAAGACTTTCGGCTCAGAAGAATTTTGTACTTCTTGGATTTTAAATTGCAAATAAGAATACAATGCAAAAGTCAAATACCCTTTTCCTGAACCCATATCCATTACATGAATATCTTTTGTCAAGTTCAGAGCCTCAATATCAGGCTTTAATAATTCGATATAATGATTTATTTGCTTGTATTTATCCTGTGACTTTTTAAAGATTTCACCTTTTTCATTGGTCAGACCTAAATCCCGCATCCAAGTTGTATCAGAATCTGACAATAAACGTTTTTTTTCACGATTATGAGATAAATCAACTACACTTAATGAAATGGTGTCTTTATTGGTTTCTGTCAATTTCCATTTTCTCGATTTCAGATATTCGAGTTTACAAATACTGGTTTCGGTAATTAGATTCGCTTCGAGAAAACGTAGTTCTTCCAAATAGGATCGAATTTCTACAATTGCTTCCGATATCGAATAATTTGCAAATCTATCATTTGTCTTAAAGCGATAGGTAAATGAAAGTTTAAACTCATTTTTAATTAAGACGGGTTTTACATAAATATTTTTCAAGTCAGTATCTAACCCACTTTTACTTAATGTTATCTTAACTAAGGTTTGAAACTCTACCGAATCTTTAAATGCAGATAAAAATTGTTGAATCGGGTCAGATCGCATGTTTTTTTATTAAAAATAGTAATTAACAATCAAATTTGCGTGAATCATATCTACTTTGTTAATTACATAGCGATTATTTTCATACGTCTCTCCCATCCCAATTTTTGTAGAAACTAAAAATTGAGTTTCAAATCCCTCCAAAAATCCAGTAAATGATTTTCTTAGATCAATATTTGCTTGAACATAAGATGGAAGACCATATTTATTTAAAGCCACAGTTTTCACATCAGGAAGAGAAACAAAACCTACTGATAACATAGACTTAAACGTTTTTTCATGATTAGTATAGCCTGCTTTTACAACAAAAGCATGCACATCGCCAAAACCTTCACTTCGTTCTCTTGGAATGAAAGTGTAAAATGGTTCTCTACCCCATTCTCTTGGAAAAATATATCTCCCCTTATCTGTAATCCGATTGTAATTTAGAGAGTAATTCCATCTTATTGTCTGAATACCAATTGTACCGCCAAACGTTAATGATTCATGATCTTTTGAAACATACGTTTTTCTTTGATCCTCATTTCCTCCATCACGAATAGCCTGTTGATAGATGAACTGAATTCCTGATTTTATTTTCAAATCAGCATTTAAGGATATTGTTCCATCCCACTGAAAAAGCGTGGTATTTAATATGTTATCAATATAGGTATCCCAAATTTGTAGTTTGTGATTTTTCGTTGGTGAGTAGATTAATCCCATATTGGCTACACCTTTTGAACGTAGATTATTCAAATAATTTCCCCTCGAACCATCTTCATTTAATCCCATCGAAGTCAGACCAATTGATTTTTCAACTGAAAACCAATCTGTTGTTCCTCGTGGTGAAAAATCCCAAATCCATGCGGCATCGATGCGTAGTTTATCATGAATTTTAAATTCTGAGACTAAACCTTCGATTCCTGTTGGTCTCATTCTTCCATCTTGAAGATTAATAAACGGAGTATTGATTAATTGTCTTCCAAAACTGATAAAACCTTTTTTTCTGGAATAACGAATGAATAATTCTTCCATTCGCTCTATTCCTGACTTATCAGCTCTATTCAGCATATCAAATAACTGATTTTCATAGCGATTTAAAGCGCCAGTTTCTTTATCTGGTTTTGCTAAATCAGATGAGCCAACATTAAAAATAAAGAAGCCACTTAATGCTGCATCAAAATTATAAAACGATGCGGTTTGATAGCGCATTCCGCCGCCAACGGCATTTGCAAAATAATCAGTAAGTGAACCTTTATTTTGTGTGACAGAGGAATAAGAACGAATATGTCCTTTAAATTGTCCTGCTTGAAAATAATTTAATAAGGCGGTTGAATCCTTCGTTACTTTTTTTGTGCCTCTCCACAGATCAGGTTTTTCCCCTATTTCCTGATGCTGGGCACTTAGTTTCTGCTGACAAAATAATACACATATCGTCAGTACGATTAAGACTCTCATTGATAAATAGTTTATTTAAATTGATTTAATAGCCGGCTTTAATGTAGGCCCAGCCTTTAGATTGTTTATCTACAATTTCTACGATTCCAGCTTTAGCAAACGTAGATTTATTCATAATTTTTTCTTTAGCAATATTTCTTCCCTTCATTGTATTTTCACAAGCTGTAAAATCTACCCCGCGCTCCATTAGTTTTGAAATTTTATCTTGAACAATAGATACATCATTTCTGATTAATGCAATTCCAGGACCATGACAAACCACTTGAATTTTTGTATCAGGAGCTTCTGCTAGAATATTATTCAACTGTTTCATAAAAGATTTATGAGCGCTCGTATCTGCTGTAACTAATTGAAAAACAATCTTGTAGGGTTGTGCAGCAAGAATTCCGACTTGTAAAGTAAAAGCAAGTAATAACAGGATTTTTTTCATGTGTGTTGATTTTTGTTTGATTGATTTTAATTCTTCTAATTTAAAATAACATGAAATGAGTATTATGAATCTGAAGTGATTATCAATTTATCTTTAGTTCATTATTAACTAGTGTTCGAGATAAGATTTGGCGCAATTTTTTTAGCATTTAACAAGAAAAAACTAAGAAAAACGTCATTTGCCTTTGCAGTTATTTCGGTTTCTCTGACACTCTCAAAGTGTCGCATAGAGAAATGAAGGAATAAACCAAGGTCATCCTGAACTTGATTCAGGATCTCGGTCTAGAACATCATTTTGCCTTTAGTAAAGCATCTAGTTCTTGCTTCACTAGGCGAAGATTCTGGGTCAAGCCCAGAATGACGACATTTTTATGCCAAATTTTTTATTTCTTTCTTATCCCGAACTCAGGTAATTAATTCATCTCTTAAATAAACTGATAATCAACACCATAGACTTGAGTTAACAAGGTTTCTGGTGCATCTAAAGCTTTTGCAGCTTTGGGCGGAGTTGGCGTAACTGGCGAATTTGCGGCCAAATAATTTGTCATCGCCTTATGCAATGTGTGAGTAGTGTTTTTAGCATTTTTCACGCCTCTAATTCTACATAACATATCATCAGGATCACCATCTCTTTCACACGCTGAAACCGTATACATTTTGTTTAAATCAACGGGTTTGCCACCAATTTTCATTTCTTGAATACGATTTCCCATTTCTGCGAAAGCTTTAAAGCTTACTTCCATTCCTTTAAATTTGATAACCCAGCCTCCAAATCGTTTAGAAGCATCTTGAGCAAATACATTATTTAACTCTTTTTCGAGCCATGTTTTTAATTGCTCTCCAGTAACACTTCCCGTTCTAATGAAACTATCAACAGGTAGCATATCGAAAATATAGCCATTGGTAATGGGGATATTTCCTGTTTTATCAGGAGTTGTATTTGGTGGACAAAACCTAAATCCATTAGATAAAACAACATCAACGTCTTTTACTTGCCATTTTATCGCATCTAAAACCATGGTATCGATTGGATTTTCAATTACAAAATAACGGTATAATGGAATAGTGCTGTATCCTACAACTTTGTGAATACTTTCGGCAAAAGGTTGTTCATTTGCTTTTATGATTGCGTTTACTTGCTGATCTTCAGCTAATTTTTCTGAGCTAACTTCAACCAATTCATAGGAATCATTAACTACTTTTCCATTTTCAATGGTTAAATCTAGTTTACCAACGAAAGATCCAAACGCGCCAGGTTCAACAACTTTAGCATATTTACATTGAATAGGTTTTCTTACGCGTTCATGAGTGTCTCCACCTAAAATATAATCAACACCTTCAGATTCAGGTAAATTGGCTAAGTGAATTTGCTGAGAAAGTCCGAGATGAGCTACTACAAGTACATACGCACAACCTTCATCTTCACGTAAAACTTTCACATAATGAGCAATATTATCTTCTGGTTTTGTGTAAATAATCCCTTTACTGTAATTCGGAGACTGACGCTTAGGAACCAAATGATCGGTATAACCTAAAAAACCAATTTTTACTCCATTTACTTGCCAAATATGATAAGGATGGAAAATCATCTCTCCTTTTTTTCCGTCACCTAAATCGTGATACATATTTGCACACACTTTTGGCGCATTTAATCTGCCCAATAATTGCTGCATGGCTTTTTTATAATAGATAACTTCCCAATTTCCAGGAAGATATAAATCATAATTCATAGAATTCAAGATAGGAACCATTGCTTTTCCAAGCGTGCTTACCGAAAGTTCACTTCCTTGAAACATGTCTCCTGTGTCAAGAATAAATGTATTTTCAGCAGCTTTTGCTTTAGCATCTTTTAAGTACGTTGCTAAATGTGCATAACCGCCTGTTTTACGAAAAACAGCTTTTTCATTTTCCCAAAATAATTCATCGTGTGGATGAATTTGACAATGAACATCAGTGGTCTGAAGAATGGAAACAGTAAATTTCCCATCCTTATCAACGTTTGATGTTACTTTATTTTGACTTAATTCATTGTGATTGTTTGCAAATGCTTGTACAGGCATTAAACCAGCCCCTGCTCCAACTACTCCTATTTTTTTTAGAAAATCTCTTCTGTTTGATGCCATGAATACTCCAATTAGATACTTTATTTAGAATTGCGATGTGAGATAATGGGTTCAAAAGGCCCATATTTATGTTGTCTTATAGAAAAATTGTCCGCGTAAGGACCATAAGGATGATCGATAGGTTTTTTAGTTAAGTCCGGAAAATCAAGTGGTGTCTCAATGTGAGGTCTGAATTGAGAAATAACATAAGCGGCAACATCCCAAGCTTCTTCATCAGTCAATAATGGTTTGTCGTATGTTGCTCCTAAAGGCATATTGAATTTTGCATATTTGGCGAAATTAGTAACTCTGCTCAAACCTGCCCCATCATTATAACTATGTTTTCCCCATAAAGGTGGATAAATATATTCATCACCTGTTTCTGCCATTAAACCTTGTCCGTCTGCTTGATGACAAGTTTGGCACTGAGCAATATAAACTTGTTTACCTTTTGCTTTATCAGCTGCTCTATTTAAAAAAGAAAAAGATTTTAAACCTGAACCATACGCTTTTTTGCCTTTTTCCACATCAGATCCAATGTAAGTTATATAGGCTTTCATAGCTTGCATTTCATTGCTCAACGAATCTAAAGGCTCACCATTTAAACTTCTTTCAAAACAATCATTAATCCGTTTGGTTACATTTTCAACAGAACCACTTCTGCTTCTAAATTTTGGATATAGTGAAGCAACTGATCCATAATTATTACCAAAAGCTTTTGTTCCTGCATCCAAATGGCAATTTTGACAATTTAATCCATTAGATATTTGTTTAACTGAACCATTCGGGCCAAGATATTTTGCAGTATGAGCAACTAACTCTTTACCGTACTCAACTTTCTTTTTGAAGTCAGCATCGGTAATCAAATTAATCTCTTTTGCTTGCCATAAATCAGCAGCATTCACTTGTTCATTTACTTGACTTGGAACTTTTTGAGCTTCAATTGTTTGATTCTCATTATTACAAGCATTTAAAAAAACGAAGCTTACTATTCCTAAAACCTTAAATTTCTTATAAGTCATCTGTTAATTAATTGAAATTACAATTTACTTAGTGAGGAAGTGATTCTCTAAAATAACCATAAACCCAAGTTCCGAAAATTGCACTTAATAAAGTAGCTGCAATCACAGTTGTACCTGCTCCAATTTGTGCAAATAAAGGACCTGGACAAGCGCCTGTTAGTGCCCAACCTAAACCAAATAACAATCCACCAATAACTTGACCTTTGTTAAATGTTTTAGGATGCAATTTAATTTCTTCACCATAAATGGTTTTGATATCTAGTTTTTTAATCAACCATATTGATATCATTCCAACTAAAATAGCTGAACCAATAACCCCGAACATGTGAAATTCTTGGAAACGGAACATTTCTTGAATTCTGTACCAAGAAATAATCTCAGCTTTAACGAATACAATTCCGAAAGCTATCCCAACGGCTACATATTTTAAATTATGATACCATTTGTGCTCTAATTGGGATTCGTTAACGCACATGGTGTCAAGAGCTCTTTGTTCAAATTCTTTGGTTTGTTCTACTACGTTTTGCATAATCTCTTTTCTTTGAATTAAATTTCTTTGTTTATAAGCCTAAAATAATAGGTAGTAAAAAATTGGCCATAATATAACCGCCAAGGAAAAAACAACAAGTTGCAATAACAGATGGCATTTGTAATGTTGAAATACCCATTATTGCGTGTCCACTTGTACAACCGCCAGCATATCTTGCTCCAAATCCAACTGTAAAGCCTCCAAGAATAATCATAATGAAACCTTTAACGGAGAATATTAAATCCCATGAAAATAATTGAGCTGGGATTAAGCCGGAAATATCAGTAATACCAAACAGTAATAATTCTGCTCTTAATTCTGGATTTATATTGATCGGACTTGCAGACATAAGTGCTTGCGCCGCAATAAATGCACCTAAAAGAACTCCTAAAACAAAGAATAAATTCCATTTTTCTTTTTTCCAATCGTATTTAAAGAATTTAATATCTGCAGGAAAACAGGCAGCACAAGCATGACGCATAGATGAGCTAATCCCAAATGATTTATTCCCTATAATGAGTAGAATAGGAACGGTAAGTCCTATTAATGGGCCTGCAACATACCAAGGCCAAGGTTCTAAAATGATGTCTAAAAAGTTCATAGTTTTGTGTTTGTTTAAGTGATTGTTTTTTTATTCTTCTCTTATAGATTTTTAACTTAGTAGATATAGTTCTAGCCTAACAATTAACAAATTGCATTTTACCTTAACTAAGTTTTTTTTATTTTTTCGATTAATCTACCGTGAAATCAGGCTATTCTTTATAGTTTATTTATTATAATGAGCCTGAATATTAGCATTTAATCTCAATTGTAAACTTTTATTTTACGTGATTCCTAACGTTCTGCCAGGTTCCGCCGTTGATTACATCTTTATGACCTGATGCCTCAAGAATTCGTTTTGCTTGACTGCTTCTGTTTCCACTTCTGCAGAAAACAATAATATTCTCTTTGCCTTCAAATTCTCTCATTCGAGCAGAAACTTTGTCTAAAGGAATATTAACTGCGCCAGGAGCTGAACCCATTGCAAATTCCTCAGGAGTTCTAACATCTACTAAAAAAGCTCCTTTTTGGATAACTTCAGTAAGATTCTCATCCCCTGATCCACCACCGAATAATGAATTTAAAAAATTGAGCATAAGCACTCCAACAATGACTAAGATTCCGATTTTAATGTAATTTGATTTCATTTCTTTAGAGATCTTTTATTTGAATAGTGTTTCTTTTAATAGGATATAAACTCCCATTACTAAAACAAACCATCCAAACGCAGGTTTTAAGGTGTTACCATCAATTTTCTTTGATAATAATGATCCAATAAATATCCCAGAAATTGCAAACGCTGAAACTGACAATAAAAATGTCCAATCAATTTGAGTGGCACTACTTTCGCCTAAAAAGCCTAACAACGATTTAGCAGCAATAATGGCTAAAGATGTTCCAACAGCTTCTTTCATAGGTAATTTACTTAACACTACTAGAGCGGGAATGATTAAGAATCCACCACCTGCTCCTACTAAACCAGTTAAGATTCCAACAACAACGCCTTCAATTAAAATCAAAGGGTAATTGAAAGATTGTGGCCCATCAACATCAACAGATTTATTACCATTTTTCTTGATCATGCTATAGGAAGCTGCTATCATTAAAACGGCAAAAAGCACCATTACTAAAATACTTTTAGTTACCAAGAAACTACCAATCGTCATAATTTCGCTTGGTATTGCAGGTACAATAAATGCCCGCGTAGAATAAACAGAAATAATTGAAGGAATACCAAATACAATTGCGGTTTTAATATTTACCAATTTCTGGTTGAAATAGGAAATTGAACCAACTGCACTTGTCAGACCAACGATAAATAATGAATAACCTGTTGCCAACACAGGAGGCACAGCAAATAAATAAACGAGTACTGGTACAGTTAAAATTGAACCGCCACCGCCAATTAAGCCGAGTGAAACACCAATAATAATAGAAGCTAAATAGCCAATAATTTCCATCTTTAAATCTAATCATATTAAGAGTCAAATACCTTTATTGACTCGATAATTAACAGGCTAAGTTCGCGTAAAAAAAATGCGTATTCAGTTACTTTTGTTACAATAAAAGTTTTTTTTGCTTTTTTTCAGTTGAATACAGTGAAAGTTGATCATACTTATATTTAATTATATCTCTTATCACTTTATTTTTTAATGAGATAGAACTTTAAATTAATTCTAATTATAAATGATATTTATATCTCTTATAAATTCAAATAAGTATCAAATAACACGTACACTCATGCTGATTTTGCGAGTCTGTGCTTTAAACAGGCTCAAATTTAAAAGACTATAAAAGCCGAAATGCACTTAAAGTGCATCGTTAGTTTTTATTTGAAATTAATTTATAAGTTGAGCTTTATCTAAAAAATGTATTTCGACAATATAATAATCGATTTCACTCGATTTGAAAGAGTGAAATCCAAAAAATTCGACTTTTTGTAAGTAGCTCAGTGTTTATTACCGATTACTTTCATCAAAAAACTCATCTTAAGTTTTACAAAAGTTTAGTTAGCTCAATTTTATTTCTACCTAAACTAACTAAGCCGTTCTCTTCTAATTGTTTTAATAATCGTGAAACAACAACTCGAGCTGTTCCCAATTCATTGGCTAATTGTTCATGCGTAATTGAAATAATTGAAGAATGCATGAGTTCTGCTTTTTTCTTCAAGAGCATTAACAAACGCTCATCAACTTTTTTGAAAGCGATTGCATTTATAATTTCCAAGAGTTCTTCAAATCGTTTGTGATAGAGACGAAAGATATAATCGAGCCACTCTGGATAATCTTTAATGAACTCAGAAACTTTATCCATTGGAAGAAAAAAGATTTCTGCTTCTTCTTCTACTTCTGCTTTTACTTTACTCTTTTCATGATGCATTCCACCCAAGAAAGACATTATGCAGGTCTCGCCTGTTTTTATGTAGTACAAAAGAATTTCTCTTCCATCTTCATCTGTTCTAATCACACGTATTGAACCTTTTGAAACTAATGGAATTGAACGAATCGAACTATTTTCGCTAACAATGATCTCACCGGGCAGATAACTCTTAACAATGGAGTTTTCTCTAATTTTATCTCTTAAATCAGGTGTGGCCTGAAAGTTTAACTGATATAATTGACTAGGCACTATGTAATGAATTTTGGTAAATGGATAATCTCTTCATTTTAAGCTTGTAATATACTCAAATCATTTGTGATTCAATGTCTTATGATTGAAAGCGATATGTTTAAAAGTTTAAATTTCCATCGATTTTACTGAGTAAATAATCATTGAGCTAACTCTAAAAAGAGCATTTAGATATAATCATCGGCGATTGCACATGATTTGAAAAGATGTAAAATAAGCTAATCGGGTTTTTAAAGTTGACACAAGATTGTTTTACCCAAAGTTTACATAGCACCATTTAACAGCATTAAGTAACGATCAATCTCTCAAAAACCTTTAATTACAACATTTCAACTATTTAATTCATCCTTATCTTTTGTATTTTCCTATCAAATTGAAAATAAATAGTACAATGAGCATAATTGAATTAGAACACGTCAGCCTCACATACGAGTCGAAGCCTATTTTAAACGATGTGAATTTCACTTTAGGGAATGGAGAATTCGTTTATTTGATTGGGCCGACAGGAACAGGTAAAAGCTCATTTTTAAAAATGATTTACAAAGATGTAGAACCTGATGCGGGCAGAATTAGAGTTTCTGATTTTGATTTAAACACCATGAGAGATAGTAAAATTCCCTATTTACGTCGCTCTTTAGGTATTGTATTCCAAGATTTTCAATTATTGCAAGATAGAGATGTATATGAAAATATTGCATTTGCCATGCACGTAGTTGGAGCAAAATCCTCACATATTAAGCAACGTGTTTTAGAAGTCTTACAAATGGTTGGTTTAAGTCAGAAAAGACATGAAATGCCAAGAGATTTATCAGGTGGAGAGCAACAACGAGTTGTAATTGCAAGATCTTTAGTAAATGAGCCAAGAATTATGTTGGCCGATGAACCAACAGGAAATCTAGATCCATTCGCAACCATTGAAATCATGAATTTATTGAAAATGATTAACAATCGCGGGATGTCTATTTTAATGGTTACACATAATTATGATGTAGTTCGAAAATTCAAATACCGTACAGTTAAATTAGAAGACGGAAAATTAGAGGACGTTGTTTTTAAGTAGTTCATTATTCCCTATTTTTGATAGTTATTTTTATCAAAATGAATAAATGAAATCTCTTTTTTTAAAACTCTCTCTTTTAGCGATTGTTACACTAAGCCCGAAGTTCACTCTTTCTGCTCAAGATAAAAGTGTAGATACGACTAGCTACCAAATTAAACTCCAATTTGTTTACAATCAAATAACTTTGTTTGATGTGAACAATATTGAAGATTCACTGATTTTAAAAAAAGGTGAACCATTGATTAATAAAGATAAGTTTATAAACTATTTTGCGAAATACAGAAATACTATATATGAGCATATAAATATTGAACTTAGAGGTAATAGTAAAGTTCAGCAGATTGGCACATTATTACGTTTTCAAGGTAAAGACAAAGACCAAAGAGATGCATTAGACGCTACAAGATATTGGAAGAACAATGTTTATTTAGAAACTGAAGCAGAAACAGAGATTTATATTAACGGAAAATATATTTCGAATGGTTCAAGTTTTGTAAATGTTAGACCTTATGACAAAGTAACGGTCAAAAATAAATTGCATAATGAAATTAAAGAAGTTAAACTAAAAGAGAAGTATAAATCACTTTTCGAAACACAGACTGTTAATTTTTCAACATTAAGATCTAATTATTGGTAAAAAGCTTGGTTTCCAGGTTTATATCAATTAGAAAAACGTGAATATGGGAAAAGCGCTCTTTATTTTAGTGCCATTTCTTTTGGTCTTTATTACACAATAAGCAATTTATCTCAGTATAGAAATTATCATAACAAGTTTAATTCAAGTGCTTCTTTATATAACATCACTACAAATCCCATTACAATTTTAGAGCTTAGAGATCAAACATTTGCCTATCAAGATAAATCGAATTCATACCTAAAGAAAACATACACTGGTTTTTTATCGACATTGCTGTTTTATGGGTTTACACTTTGGGAGTCAAGCCGAAGTCCTAAAGGTGGTTTCTTTAAAGCCTTAACAATTAACCCTTATACAGACTCTTTTGACGATGCAAAAGTTGCTGGAATTCATATTGATTACAGACTAAATGGAAATTAATATGATTCGATTGATTACGCTTCTTTTAATACTACTTTTTTCATCTTGTAAATATGATCACTTTGAACCTGAAAATGAAAATGATTTTTACAACGGATTTAATTTTTTGACTGACTATTCGATTGATAACATTGAATTTATTGATAATTCATTAACATATACCATTAATTGCCAAGATACTTTATTTACTGTGTTACTTCTTGAAAGAAAAATTAATGATGTATGGCAACTAATCGACACTGTTAATTCTTACAGTTATACTTTTGAAAAAGGGGATTTCATTTACCACTTAAAGGATACTTCTACTTATTTTTCAAGTGTTTATGAATCTCGTGTGATAAAGAAAGTTGATATTACCTCTATTAGTTTAAGAGATACATTAAACTATTCCTATAACATTAAGGATGAATCATATAGTAAATACTTAGATTTAAACCCATTAACTGCTTACAATGATTACAATTATCTTGGAATTGTTGAAAAAACTAGTGTTAGTTCTGCTCGTATGTTTTTTCATGAACAAGTTACTGATTACATGGAAAGCCCCCCTAAACGTTATACAGCAAATCTGTTTTTTAGATATATGTTTTATTTACTTAAAAAATCACCTAAAGCATTAAGTATTGGAATTAAATTTAAAAATGCAAGTACTTTGTCACCATCATTTAGTATATCAGAAGTATTTACCAATTCATCACCTTCTTACTTTATTATTTTTAACATGCAAAATGAAATTAATCAAGTTGACTTCTGGGGGGAAGAAGCCAGTCTTTTTTTAATAAATAATTATAATCAAACAACTTTTGAAATAACTCAATTTATGCCACAAATTGTATTGCCTATACACATAAAAAGAGATTCTCTTGTAAATAGTAAGTCCTATTTTTCATACTCTGTTAAACCATTTGACTATGATTCACTTTTTATTGATGTTATTGCTTATCCAGAAACTAATTATTTTTCTAACAAATTTACTGATAAAACAAAAAATCCTGAATTAAGTTATACTTATTCTAACAGAACACGTATTTATTCAAATACAGGTACTTTTGTTTATCAAACAAATCAAACATATGGAGATAGTTTATTATACCCTTTCTATGCCTGTATTATTGCCTATAAAAATGGTTTTATTAATGATCCATATACTTCGTTTATTAAATTTTATTAGGATATGAATATCAGGTTAAATAAAATATTATTACACAATCCCAATTTATATGTAGTGCTATTTTGGGGAATGTTACTTTTTTCAAGTTGTCTAAAGAATCCTACTCAGCCGCTAGATAACCCGAACGACCCAAATAACCAAGAATTTAAGCCTTCAGTTACTACAAATAGAGGTTATAATTTAATTGTAGAAGAAGGGAAATTAATCGGAGTTAAAGTTCTTTGGAATAAAAACGACTCCTTTTATGATAGTTTAAGTATTACTAAAATTTACAAAGAGAACATTTTATTTAAAAAATGGATTACCGATACTCTTGAATATTATAATGATTTCGACTACCAGCCTAACATTAATTCTTATACTTACATTCTGAATAAAATAAAGAATGGCAAACTCTCTGAAAATGATTCAATACATGTTGATATTAATTCTTCTTCTGAATTTTTGAGCGTTGAACTTGATAAAAGCGGCTATTTTTCAACCCCTAAAGTAAAATTAACTTGGAGTCTTCCTGAATTCACAGTTGATTCAATTCATGTAAATCGGATAATATTTGGTAAAATAGATACTGTATTTACGTTTTATGATCGAGCAATAGAACTTATTGATTTGGGCTCATTTGAAACGCATGTAAATACGTATGAAGTAATAACCTATTTTGAGAATTTTTATCAAAAAAAATCAATCGATTACACTTTTAGTTATCCAAAATTACAAACGCCTATATATACAGTTGGCGGCGGTCTTGAAATTGACTTTAGAACTCCATATGATAAAAGGAAAAACTATATTATCTACTCATTTTATGATAAAGATGGTATTTCCCCCCCTCTACTAGACACCATTGATGTAGTCAATAAGGTTATCGCTGATATTCCAAATGTGTATTTCAACTATTCTCTTAAATTATATTTAGTTGATAATGGTGTAATTATTGATTCTTTATTTACTGAAAAAACAATAATCTAGATGTAGAAAATAATTATCAACTTGTACTAAATTCTAGTGATATTCAAGCTATTTTTTATCCTTTTTATACTAAAAATTTATCTTGTACAACTATTAACGAATTTTATTTAACTAGAATTGCTGTTAATTCAAATTCTGATACGACTTGGACTGAAGTAATAGATAATTGTTCAGACATGTTATATTCATTTTATCTATATGATATTTTTCCATTTAGTAATCATACTAAATATTCTTATAAAATAAATATTAATTACCTTAAATCAAATCATACTTATGAATTTATTTTACCTGAATATCTAGAAGTAGATTTTGAAAAATTAGAAATATTAGATGTATATACAACTATACCGTACGGAACAAAAATTACTATAAAACTGGGTAATACAAGTCAATTTCATGTTGTTAAATTTATTCATATTCGAGACAGAATAAAAACTGAAAATCATTTAGAATATAATGCTAACACAAGTGATGTTAGATTAGTAGATGATACTTTTTTAATCGACATCCCTTTTTTTATGCTATCAAACGAATTAGAATTATTTATTACCTACAATTCTACATCTACAGATACCATTAAATTGGAACCCTATATATTAAAAAATGAGCGTTTTTTCTCTTCAAATATTGCACCTGATGAAAAAGTTATACCAAGTAATAATACTACAACACATGGAATTATTCCGACCATAAATTCTAATAATGAGTTTAATGTTTATGATGTTTATCAGCCATCATTACCTTCAATAAAAAGACCAAATTACAAACTAATCTTGCCTTTTATACCTGATAGTGTCATTGCATATTATCCTAATCAGTTTTTATTAAAGCATGATCACAATTGGCATCTTTTAAGACTTTCACATACAGATTATAGCATAAAGAAACTTCGGGATGGTAATAATGCTTTTTTTAACACAAATTATTATGCCGATGATAATCTTTATATTTCTGATAACGATAGTTTATTTATTTATAAAGTTTTCAAAGATATTGACTCTCTTTTTATATCTAATACAGTGCCTTTTAAAAATCAAGCCACAACAATTTGGCATAAATTAATCAATTCGCTATTTGTTTATGATCAAAAAAATAGAAGTCTAAAACTATTTGATTATAAACAAAATATTTACAAAGACTTATTTTGGTTTACTTCCATTTATTCGTTTATGAATCCTATGGATAGATATTTATTTGCTTCATACGAATTAAATACAAAAAAAATTTATTACTTAAATCTTTTTGATGAATATATATACCCTTATAATTTGCCAGAAGCTATTCAAAAAAAATATTCGAATTTTCAAATAAAAAACAATTTGGTTATTGGATTTACTGAAAGTTCAACTGATTTTTGGATTGACCCAAGTAAAAGTGACTTTCATTATAAGCATACAATTGATTCAACATTTCGAATTCTATCGTATTACAATGTTTTAGACGATGTTAGTAATGGTCTAAAAGCTTATGATTTCCACTTTGGCTTAAGAAAGAAAAATTAAATGAAAAATCAGATATCGTTTTTTCTTATAATCCTTTTTTATGTTTTTTACCCTAGACTTATTTTAGGTCAAGACTCTCTCTCACAATCATATAAAGCAATTTTCAACTTACCAATCGATTCTGCAATTATTATTAACGGAAATGATTTTATTCATTACCATTCTGGTGATACAGTTACCTTAGATTTAGGGTATTTGAACTTGCAGTTTATTTGGTTTAATAAATTTTATCATACAGGAATATTCACTTTAAAATCAGATAGAATTAATCTTTTTAAGATTCTAAATAAATACGACGGCCAAAAAATTAGAGAATATAAAAGAAAACTTGCTAGAGCTTATTGGAATAATGCCGGCGTAGTTATAAGTGATACATCAACAAAAATATATTGGAATGAAGAGTATATTGGAAATGGAATTGCCTTTTTTCCCTATAACACTGGATCGATTAAATTTGTTAGCGAAAAAAATATAATTCGCAAGTATAAAATCAACTCTAATGATCCATATTTCCAAAAAATCAATCACTTTTTTGATCCACCATCACGAAAAATTTGGCAGCTTTATCTTCCTTGAACTGTTCAATTCTTTAGAAAAAATTATTTTAAAAGTATTAGTTTTACTTTAGCCACACTGGGATCAATAAGCAGTATGTATTTATACAATAATAAGTTCGTCGATACAAAAATGAATTACGATGAAGTTTATACATTATATAGCGGTACCGAATCACCAGTTGAAGTTGATTTTCTTAGAAAACGATTAGAAAATCTTCAATCTAATTTAGATACCTATCGAAATATCTTTTATGGTTCATTACTTGGCTTAGCAACAACCTATGTTTTAAACTACCTTGACTGGAAACATAATGAGCCTTTTAAAACACAGCCAAACATTAAATTTGACCCTTTTATCGACATATCAAGAAATTCTAAGAATGGAAATGTAATACCACAGGTTGGAGTTTCTGTAGAATTTTAATATCAATATTTTAAAAATCAAAAACTTACTCTCAAACTTCCCCAATTACCAAAAAGCTGAGCTTGAGCAGGATTTGTGTTATTCGATTGCTTAAACGCTCCAGCAATTCCTAAAGGATTAATAGAAAAATCTACGTTAAAAGCACTCTCTTTAGGCTGAACGTAGGCTTTATCTTTAAAATAATTGAACATAATGTAGTATCCGCCGGCTGCACCTAAACTGCTTACTAAGAAATAGGGATTAATTGTTTTGTCGGAGATTTCACCAAAAAAGACATATGAAGCTCCCAAGCCTGTTAAATATCCAGCTAAAGATGATAATCGAATGTAACTCCCCTGATTATCCGAAAAATCATACGATTGTGATATTCGATTTCCATAATACAAACCAATTGAGGAACCAATGATTGAAGATGCAAACATAACTTTATTATCGTTACGAGAAATTGAATTCCCAACAGCATTTGCAATCAATCCACCAATAATCGTTGTGCTATACATTACAGAAACATCACCAACAGATTTATCTTCATTCATGGTTAATTTCGAACCCATAACTATTCCTAAACCTGTTCCAGCTAGTGCCATTATAGAAGAAAAACGAACTGCCTCATCACTTAATACCATTGAAGTTGCAAATCCGGTATAAAGTCCATAATCCATAAATAGTCCAAGTGCTTGAGCTCTACCGTGTGAAATACCTTTATTTCTAGCATAACTATAACCCAACATCATTTCAGTAAGTGAAACAGCTGCTGATGTTAATACAATACCTTTAAACGAAATTTTATCATCTGTAATTAATC
>Ga0210025_1001259_pt1 | contig 28197 bp, 18 predicted proteins | sample CryGeyme20150102_FD_183989 | JGI IMG/M metagenome (GOLD analysis project Ga0210025, IMG submission 183989) | Groundwater microbial communities from Crystal Geyser aquifers in Utah, USA - Crystal Geyser metaG 2015-0102 (SPAdes) (version 2) | ecosystem: Environmental > Aquatic > Deep subsurface >... | reverse complement strand
GCTTGATCCGCACCGCGCGTGAAGTCAACGACGCCAAGCCACACTGGGTCATCGACCGCGTCAAGGCCAAGGCCGCGCGCTTCAAAGAACCCGTCATTGGCTGCCTGGGCATCACCTTCAAGGCCAATATAGACGACATGCGCGAATCACCCTCGCTGGACATCGTCAAAGACCTCATGAGTCAAAACGTCGGCAAGATTCTGGTCTGCGACCCCAACGTGCAACCCGGCAAGGTGAGTTTTCCGCTGGTGGACTTGAAACAAATCATGAAAGAAGCCGACATCTTGCTGCTGCTGGTGGACCACGCAGAGTTTGTCGCCATCGACCTCGATACCGTCAAAGACAAGGTCGTCATTGATACGCGGGGCGTGCTGCGCTGAACCCTTACCGCTACAGGATTCCCCTTTGATTGAAGCTCTCATACTGCTGGGGTTCCTGGGCTGCGTTTTGCTGCTATTGTTGGTGGGAAACCGCGTCGCCAAAAGCAATGACAGCAGCCAATTAGGCTTGTTCAGTTACCGCACAGCGGCGTCGACACCCCCCAAAAAAACTGGTAATTCGCATGCGTGACCTGATGGTCCTCGGTTTTACGCTGGTTTTTTTTACGCTGAGTGTTCGCAACACCTACACCGCCTATTTACTTTGGGGGTGGGCTGGCTTAATGAGTGTCAATGCCTACCTGTACGGTTTTATGGCAGCAGTGCCCTACGTACAGTTGTTTGCGCTCATCACTCTGTTAAGTCTTGTTGTGCGCAAGGAAGATGGCTTGCGAAATTTTCAAACAACCAGAACAACCAAATGGTTCATTGTTTTTGTTTTCCATGGTTTGCTGTGTGCCTTGTTTGCGTACCCTGGTTTGACAAGAAATTGGGAACTGTTTGGTAATGTTTTCAAAACGGTATTGTTTTGCGCGCTCATGCCTCTGTTAGTCACAAACCGCAACCGCTTACATGCAATTTTGGTTATTTTTGCCCTTGCTATCAGCTTTCATGGCATCACTGACGGCCTCAAGTTTCTTGCCAGTGGCAGCGCACACCGCGCCACCGGTATTGCAAAGTTTGGTGACAACAATCATTATGCTTTGGTGCTGCTGATGGCGTTGCCTCTTTTGAATTTTCTGTTTCAATATTCGGCCATGCGCATCACGCGCTGGGGTTTTGGCAGCGCAATTTTTCTGACCGTTCTGGCGGTAGTTGCAACTGGTTCGCGGGGTGGCCTGTTAGGCCTTTTTGCCTTGGCGGCTTGGCTTGTTCTCAAGAGCCGGCGCAAGATGCTAGGCATGGTTGTTGTCAGTATCTTTGCTGTGACAGTAATGCAGTTGGCGCCAGACTCATGGTCAGAGCGAATGGGGTCAATCAAGGTTGCCGAACAAGACGCGTCGTTTATGAGCCGGGTCACGGCTTGGAAAGTCAGTTCGGCAATCGCGGTGGCCAACCCGGTTTTTGGCGGTGGTTTCCGCGCTGTTCAGTCACACCCGGTGTGGGCACAGTTCAAAGATTCACCCGGTTTGCTGGGCTTTATTGACACACCAGTTACCCGCAGCGGTGTTGCTGCACACAGCATTTGGTTTGAGGTACTGGGTGATCTTGGCTTTGTAGGTTTTTTCATTTTTGTAGGTATGCTGTTCAATGGTTTGCTAACACTCAGTGAAGTCAATCGCCTTGTCAAACGGGCAGGCCCGGCATGGCAGTGGGCAGCAGATCTGGCCAACATGATGGGCGCCACCTTGTTTGTGTATGTTGTATCGGGTTCAGCGCTCAGTGCTGCCTACTTTGAATGGCCTTACATTGTGATGATGCTGTTGGAGGTTATAAACCAGCTGCTGCGCAAGACAGAGGCGTCTGCTGCGCAACATGAGGCCATGGGCAAACATGCTTAAACCCATTTTCAAAATGTTGTCGCATGGCAAGCTGACCGTGCTCTTGTTTCACAAGGTGCCGTACGTCCGAAGTCTTTATGCACCCAATGAAGTCGACCTGGCGTCCTTTGAGCGCGTTCTGCTTACAGCACGCAGATTATTTAACTTTATCCCGCTGGAAGATGCAGTGTTGGCTTTGCGGGCGGGCAATTTACCGCCACGAGCCGCTTGCATTACCTTTGATGATGGCTACGCAGACTGGCTGGATGGCGCCGTAGCGGTGCTGGCGCGCCTGCAGTTGCATGCCACGTTTTTCATCACCACAGAGCAATTCGCAGGCATACCGATGTGGAATGAGCGTATTCTGCACGCCATAGCCCATGCACCCGCATCTTTAGACAGCCTTGAATTGACCGGCCTGCCGCTACCGCGATTGCCGTTGAACAATATGGCGTGCAAGCAACAAGCCATTTGGCAACTTGATCATTTTTTAAAGTACCAAGCGTTGGCAGTGCGGGAGCAAGCCTTATTGCAACTAGAGCAACTGACTGGCGCAGCCATGCGCGCTGTACCCGCAATATCTGCCGCTGACGTGAGAGCTATTCACAGCAAGGGTTTTGGCATTGGCAGCCACACGGTGTCACACCCCATCTTGACTCAGTGTAGTGAAGCGATGGCGCTACAAGAAATGGTGCAGTCACGCGAGCAACTTGAAGCCATCGTAGGCGGCAAGGTCACTGCTTTTGCCTACCCCAACGGCGTGCCCCAACGGGACTTTGACCCCACCCATATTGAGATGGTTAAGCGCGCTGGCTACACCTGTGCCCTTACCACTCACTTTGGCGCTGCCAATGATGCAACGTCAGTTTTTCAGATACCCAGGTTTACCCCTTGGGGGCCAACTGCAGGCAAGATGACTCTGCAATTTGCCCGCAACTTGGTAGGGCAACCCAAAACATTGGCCGAGCCGCATGCAGATCAAAATAGAGTGCTGATGGTGGCCTTTCACTTTCCGCCGCAGGCGGGCAGCAGCGGCATTTTGCGCACACTCAACTTTGTTAAATACCTGCCTCAAAACGGTTGGGCGCCCACGGTACTCACCGCCAGCGCCCATGCTTATGTTGAGCAGCGCAATGACCTGGTGGGTGCTGTACCACCCCGCACGCGCATCTTGCGCGCCTTTGCGTTGGATGCCGCCAAGCACCTGTCTATTGCCAACAAATACCCCATGCTGTTGGCCCTGCCAGACCGGTGGGCCACATGGTGGGTGCGTGCGGTGGTGCTGGGTCTGCGAGACATTCGCAAGCACCGACCACACTTGATCTGGAGCACCTACCCCATCAGCACCGCACACCTTATTGGGGCCACACTGGCGCGCTTGTCTGGCTTGCCCTGGGTGGCAGACTTTAGAGACCCCATGGTGAGTGCAGGCTATCCGTCACACACGTTGCAGCGCAAGCTGTGGACGTGGCTGGAAGCCTATGTATTGCGGCACGCCACGGCCTGTGTGTTTACTACCCAGCGCGCCGCCAACGCCTATGGCGAACGTTACCCTGCATCAGCAGCCAAGTGCATGGTGATAGAGAACGGCTACGACGAAGACGCCTTTACTGGTGTGAAGCCCGACCGCTTTGGCACACCACCAGAAACCTTATTGATGCTGCACAGTGGATTGATCTACCCGCAAGACCGCAACCCGTCGACTTTTTTTGCAGCCATACAAGCTTTAATTGATGACGGCACGCTAGATCGCAGCCGCCTGCGCATACGTTTCAGGGCGCCGCACCATGACAATGAAGTAAAAGCGTTTGCCAAAGCGCATGGCTTGGAAGACGTGGTCGATATTGCGCCCCCTGTACCCTACCGCCAGGCCATTGCCGAGATGATGGGCGCCGACCTGCTGCTGGTGTTTCAGGGTAGTTACTTCAATGCGCAGATACCAGCGAAGATATATGAGTATGTGCGGGCAATGCGGTCCGTGCTGGCTGTATTGGATCCCACTGGTGACACAGCCGTGCAACTGCAACAGTTTTGCGGGGTTTTTTACGGCGACATAGCCAGTCAGACGCACATCGCCGCCGCATTAACGACGTTTTTGAATGCCACGCGGTCGGGGAACATGGCAGCGACGCTGACTGTAAATTTGCAAAAAGTAAAAAAGTATTCTCGTGAAGAGCAAACCAAATTTCTTGCAAAACAGTTCAAGATAACAGCACGATCAGGCAGTCAGGGAGCCAAGTTGAATGAACTACCGCATTGACAAAATTGAGTACAACCCGCGCGATGCCAGCCTGCTTCAGCAATGGCAAAGTCTTTTAGACGCGGCCACGAGCCCTGAAAAGATTTACCAATCGCCAACGTACTTTGCATTTCTACTCGACTCGCCTGACTCCTGTGCGCAAGTTGCTTTACTGGCCGTCAAGGACACGGCTACAGGTGAACTCATAGGCCTGGTGCCACTGCGGCGCGGTGGAAAGACGTTCAACTTCAAACTCAATTCAAACTTGAGCTGGTCACCCCGACTGCAAACAATCTTGTTGCTGGGTTCGGTCCCGTTGCTGCCAAAAGTACCTGGGCTAACGGAGACAGTTTTTGCGGCCGTTTTTGAGCTATTTCCAGACTGTGACGTGATCAGCATGACTGCATTGCCTCAAGAAAGTGAACTAAATAGAGAACTGTGCGGTGGTGCGCTCAGCAAAGATTATTTGCTGCACACCGTAGATGGTTGGCGCGATGCGCATGTCATTCCGCTACCCGAATCGTTTGACGCCTACCTTGGTCGCTACAGTTCAAAAAAGCGCTTTAACCTGAAGCGCCAGGTCCGCTTGCTGCGCGAGCACAGCCAGAACACGCTGCAACTGCACCGCATCACACAGCCCGACCAAGTACCGCTGTACATCAATGCCTGGCGACAATTGGCGCCCCCAGCACTGATAAGGGATTTTTTGGCCACCAACAAGGTACAAAGTCTGGCTAGTTACGGGCTGCTTCATGGCTATTTGTTAATGCTAAGTGGAGCCCCATGTGCGATGATCACTGCCACACATTCCGCGGGGGTGCTCCATGTTCAAAGGATCATTTATGTCCAGGAGCTGGCGCGCTTTTCTGCGGGCGTGTGCGTTTTGTATCTCGCGATAGAGGATCTGATCGGACAAGGCCATTTCAAAGCCATTGACCTGGGTTACAGTAACCCAACCCACAGCGACCAAGCATCTAACATAGTGCAAATTCGAGGCAACCAGTTGTTATTGCGCTGGACGTGGCGCAACCAACTGCTGTGTTGGGCGCATGACCGTTATACCGCTCTGATCAGTGCCGTAAAAACTATCGTGCAATCAATTCGTGCCAGATAAATGACATCCCACCGACTCACGAGCGCCGCAGCGATCAATATTTTTAGGAATGTTGTCTAGATGACCACTGAACGCGCCACCGGTCGACAAATCGCCAAAGGTGCAGCATGGCTCATGAGCTTCAAGCTGCTGGACAAGAGCATTGGTCTCATCAGTACTCTGGTGCTGGTGCGCGTGCTGACGCCCTCAGACTTTGGCCTGGTGGCCATGGCCATGGCCGTGGTCGCCCTGCTGGAGCTGATGGGTGCCTTTGGTTTTGACTCGGCACTCATCCAGCGCCAGGACACTGAACGCAGCCACTTTGATACGGCCTGGACCTTCAATGTCATATTTGGCACAAGCATTGCCGTGCTGCTGGTGGTGCTCGCTGTGCCTGCTGCTGCGTTTTACAGGGAACCCCGGCTGGAGCTGATGCTGCCTGCGCTGGCGCTTGGGTCACTGGTCACGGGTTTTGAGAACATTGGCACAGTGGCATTCAGAAAAGAACTTAACTTCAACCTGGAGTTTCGCTACTTGCTCACCAAGCGCCTGGCTGGGTTTGTTGTCACCATCACGTTGGCGCTGACACTGCGCAGTTTTTGGGCGCTGATTTTTGGTGTCGTTATCGGCAAGATGATGTCCGTGCTAATAAGCTACCGTTTGCATCCCTATCGACCCCGGTTTTCTTTGCGTGCCAGGGCTGACTTGTTCAACTTTTCAAAGTGGCTTTTTATCTCTAACCTGATCCAGTTTTTGCATAGCCGTTCAACTGACTTTGTGCTGGGGCGCACAGTGGGCAGCCATGGCCTGGGCGTGTATAACATCGCCACTGAAATTGCGGCGATGCCGTCCACCGAGCTGATTGCGCCCCTGAACCGTGCGGTGTACCCGGCCTATTCGCGGTTGGCCGGTTTGCGTGAACAATTGTGGGAACGTTTTCTGGAGGTGTTTGGCATTATTTGTTTGCTGGCTTTCCCTGTTGCGGTTGGGCTGTATTGCTTGTCGGATCTTGTCGTCGTTCTTCTATTGGGCGATAAATGGCATGAAGCGGTACCCATCCTGCAGATCGCAGGGTTCAGTGGTTTGATGGCTGCGCTGCAAAGCAATCTGTATTTGGTGATTCTTGCCATGGGGCAACCCAAAGCCAATACGCTGCTGTCAGCAGGACTGCTGGTGGTGTCTTTGCCTGCTGTGGTTTATGCCAGTTTGCAATACGGCGCGCTTGGCGCTGCCTATGCACATTGTGTTGTCTCAGTGCTGGGCTTTATGGGTATCGTGATCGTCTTTACACGGTTTACCGGCCTACCCTTGGGGCGGTTGATTGACGTCATGTGGCGACCGCTCTTGGCATCCGCCACAATGGCATTGATCTTGTGGGGGGCAATGGCATCAATCAACGCGCAATGGCCAATGCTGCCGCTTTTTGCCAAGCTGGTCGTGCTTATCCTGGTAGGGGCTACTGCTTATGCTTGCGCAGCTTTGGCGCTATGGTTTTTAGTAAGACAACCTGCCAGTGTTGAGAAAAAACTGTTGAAAATCCTCATCGAAAAATATCGGACATTTTGAAACGTTCTCTTTTGTGATTTTTATGACAAAACCTATTTATGTAACACAGCCAAGCCTGCCGCCGCTTGCAGAGTTTATGCCCTACCTTGAAAAAATATGGGATAACAAAATTTTGACCAATGGGGGGCCCTATCACCAGCAGCTCGAACAAGCGCTGTGCGAATACCTTGGCGTAAAGCACTTGGCATTGTTTGCCAATGGCACCATCGCGCTGGTCACCGCGCTGCAAGCACTGCGCATCACGGGTGAGGTCATTACCACCCCGTATTCGTTCGTGGCCACGGCACACTCATTGCTCTGGAACGGCATCAAGCCTGTGTTTGTGGATGTGGACCCCAACACGCTTAACCTTGATCCCGGCAAGATTGAGGCCGCCATCACGCCACAAACGACTGCCATCATGCCAGTGCATTGCTATGGTCATCCTTGCGATGTTGATGCCATCCAAAAGATTGCTGACAACTACAGCCTGCGGGTAATCTACGATGCTGCCCACGCCTTTGGCGTCCAATGCCATTGCGGCAGCGTGCTGAATCACGGCGATCTTTCGGTACTGAGCTTTCACGCCACCAAAGTATTCAACACTTTTGAGGGTGGTGCCATCATTTGCCCGGACGCAAAGACGAAGCAGCGCATTGACCACCTAAAGAATTTTGGTTTTGTCGACGAAGTCACAGTTGTCGCCCCAGGCATCAACGGCAAGATGAGCGAAATCAATGCCGCTTTTGGTTTGCTGCAACTTAAGTACATTGACTACGCGCTTGCCAAACGAAAAGAAATTGATAGCATTTACCGCAAGCAACTGAAGGGCCTGAAGGGTATTGAATGCTTAAATGACGCAGGGGAAATCCGGGCGAACTACTCTTACTTTCCAATCCTTGTGCAGCCAGATTACCCCCAGAGCCGCGATGCCTTGTACCAAAAACTAAAAGACAACAACATCTTTGCACGCAGATATTTTTACCCACTGATTTCAGATTTTCCGATGTACCGAAGCATGCCGTCGGCGCAACGGGGTAATCTGCCGCTGGCGACCGCTGCGGCCGCTAAGGTGCTGTGTTTGCCAATTTACCCGGCACTGACACCGGCGGACCAGCAACTTGTTATCAACATCCTGCAGGATATTTAAACCGTGGCCATGCTGAGCCGTGCGGCTGTTGAAACTATGGGCTTTGCAACTGTGGGCAACAACGTCCAGATATCGGATCGCGCGTCGTTCTACGGCATTGAGCGCATTGCCATTGGAGATCATGTCCGCATTGACGACTTCTGCGTGCTCTCGGCTGGTCAGGGGGGTATCAGCATAGGTCGGTATGTGCATATTGCTGTCTATTCATCCCTAATAGGTGCCGGAATGATCACCCTAAGCGATTTTTGCAACATTTCGTCGCGGGTTTCTATTTACTCAAGTAACGACGACTATTCAGGTGCCACCATGACAAACCCCACTGTGCCAAGTAAGTACACCGGGGTGACTCATGCCGATGTAATTTTGGGCAAGCATGTTATTGTCGGCAGCGGCAGCGTGATCCTTCCGGGCGTGACACTGCAAGATGGGGTAGCTATTGGCTCTCTAAGTCTTGTTAATAAAAGTTGTACCGCATTTGGTATTTATGCGGGAAATCCTGCTCGACGAATTAAAGAGCGTAGTCGTCATCTGTTAACATTAGAAGCTACATTTTTAATTAATAATAAAATATCTATAGATTAAATATTTATTCATAAAGTGCTGCGATGTTTAAATATAAATTAAGTATTTGCTTGATTACCTATAATCACGAATTATTTATTGAAAAAGCACTCACCGGTATTTTTTCACAAAATACTAATTTTGATATTGAATTAGTTATTGGAGATGATGCAAGCGTCGACAACACAAGAGCTTTAATAAATAAACTTTCACCACCACAAAATATTAAAATTAATACTCAGTTTAGAGATAAAAATTTGGGTATGCTGAAAAATTTTTCATCAACACTTCAAGAATGCTCCGGTCAATATATTGCTTTGCTTGAGGGCGATGATTATTGGATTGATCCAAAAAAATTACAGCGTCAGGTAGATTTTTTAGACAATAACCCTGAGTTTTCAATATGCTATCACCCGGTTAAAATTGACAATGGTGGCACCAAATTATTACTTCAAAAGGACGATCGCAAATCCGATGCATTTGATGTATACGATCTAGCTCATGGTAATTTTATGCATACATGTTCTGTTGTTTTTAGAGCTAGATTATTTGATAAATTCCCAGCCGAGTTTTATAATTCAACAGTCGGTGATTATTTTTTACATATGTTAAATGCACAGTATGGGAAAATAAAAAAAATCCCGTACCCGATGGGAGTATATCGGGTTCATCACGGTGGCGTATGGTCAATGCAACCCAATATGGATATAAAGATATTGACGTATCTTGAAGCAATGATTGGTTGTTTTGCTGACGATATTGAAGATATTCTGAAGCAACGGCATCGTGATATTGCATATCGATCATTTTGCAATCGCATTGCAGAGGCTGGGTTTAATGAGAGACTTTTACGTTGTACCAAGTATGGTTCATCACATTTTGCAAGTAAGTTAGGTGAACTTATTGAACTAGATAAGAAGAAGCGAAATTCTTTGGTGAACAGATTAAGAAATTATGTAGACAAAATAAATAATTAGAATGACACGGCATCCACATGCATCTGCAAATCAAGATCGGTTTTGTCCTGCTCTCTAAAGTGGCTGCGCCTATTCCCAGCACGCGCATTGCCGTGCTGAACATGTGCCCCTATTTACGTGCAGCGCAGTTTGACCCACACGTTGTTTTTGAACCCGACCAAAACACCGAAACCCCTGACGTGTCTGGCTTGGCACCCAAGCTGAAGGCACAGGGGTTTCAGATCATCTATTTCCAGAAAGTACATGGCGCAAGCGTTCTGGCGTTGGCGCATGAACTCCGTGCCTTGGGTATCAAGACCGTTTTTGGTGTGTGTGACCTGATTGATAAAGAGATGGCCGCAGCGACTGATGCCACCATTGCAGTTACTGAGTATTTAAAAAGTCTGTATCCACCAGAGTTTCAACACAAAATATTTATTGTGCATGATGGTATCGAGCAAGCCGCTCTACACAAAACTGATTGGGGTCTGCATACTGGCTCGCGCAGGCATCCCATCCGCGCTGTGTTGGTCACGTCGGTGGACTTGGCCCGACTACCAGTGCTCATCCGGCCACCAATCTGGTTGCAGGTGACTATTGTTGGTCGTTACCCGCCAAAGTCGAACAAATTGCAGCGGTTGCGTGAGGCGCGATGGCAGTTTGCACGTATGCAAAGTTGGCGGGAGCGTTGGCAGTTTTTGCAATTTTTATTCAACCCGCGCATTGAACGCGTCGCGTGGGATGCTGTTGGCGTGTATGACGAGATGAAACGGGCAGACATTGGCATCATCCCTATTGAAACTAAAAGTTCAAATGGTGCTTTGACTGGTTGGAGAGTGAAGTCGGAGAATCGTCTGACCATGAAAATGGCGATGGGTCTACCAGTGGTAGCCACGCCCATACCCGCATATGAACCCGTGGTGCAATGTGCTAACAATGCATACTTGGCAACCAGCAGAGAAGACTGGCTTAGGTACCTGAATGAACTCAGAAGCCCGCTACGTCGACAGCAAATTGGGTGTGCAGCCCGCCAGTCAGTACTGCATCGGTTCTCAATGCAAGAGCAAGCAAGGTTACTTATTGATGTTCTGAAAGGCCTGCTTACCCAGGGTGGCGCAACTAACGCCGAACAATTGCCCAAGTAGGATCGTTTGCAAACTCAGTCTGAATTTTTGGCGTCAAGCTGCTCCAACGCGCGTATGCTTCATTTGCACCGCCAATCCCTGCACTTGCGCTAGCGCCAAGCAACGCTCTGATCGTGGCTGCGTACCCGCCGGCCCATTCTGGATAGCCCGAGACCGGCACCTGAGCCGCAATGCATGACGCGACCTCTGGCCAATTTCTTTTGAATAGTAAACCCCAGTCTGTGATCTGTTGGCCAGTGGCGTCAAACAGTTGCAAGGTGTACGCAGCAGCATAGGCGGTGCAAAAACCGGCGGGCTCCTGGGTAAACCGCCCCACGGTAAAGCGGCTGAGCCATTGCAGATAGCTCAGCGCGGCAGGATCGTCGTTTTCTGCCAGCTGCGCCAGCACAATGGCCACATAGTCGTCCATCCACGGGCGGGTGTTGTGAAGGTCGCCGCCGCGCTCTACCATGCCGATGTGTGACAAGTTGGTGTCGTTGGGGTCGCGTGGGGGGTACACGGTGTTGTACCAGGCCAGATTGGCAGCCAGCTTGGTTTTGAAATAGGCTTTGAGCGGGTGCTTGTCTGGCAGGGCACGGCTGGCCTCACCCAAAGAGCGCAGCCCCCACGCCTGGCCACGCACTTCTTCAGAGGTAATCAGGCCTTTGGCGAATTCCCGGTAACCAGGGTTTTTGCTGGCCATGTTCCAGTTGGCCCAAAAGAGGGTTTCGTCCAGATAAAAGGCATCGCCGGTCACCAGATACGGTATGTAGGCAAATGAGGCCTGGTGGTTGGTGTCTGGCGTCCAGATGGTGGTGCCGTTGACAACGCCCGGCACGGCGTCTGCCGCGCTGGCAGTGCCAAAGCGCACAGTGATGCCGGGGTGCGCGTCAATGCTAACGGGTTGGTCGGTGGGGGTGTCCCGGTAATGGATGGGCACACCGGCTGCGGCGTCTGCGTTGGCCAGCATCACGGCGCGCTGGCGCGGGTCTTGGCTTAGCAGATATAACGCTGTCCAGCGCGGCAGGGGGCCAATGTCTGCCCGACCACCGGTGCTGGGGAAATACGGTGTCAGCATGGCCGGGCCCATGGGGCGGGTGTCGGTCTTGGCCAGGTTGGCGGCCTCGGCGGCTAATACAGATTCGGGTATCTGCACCGACAGATCGTAGTGCCAGGTGGCTTTGCTGTCCAAAAAGTAGCGCATGTTGTGGCGGACCTGGGCCTGTGGCTCGGCACCGGTCCACAGCACCTTATGCCAGCGGGCGTGGTGGTTGTGGGTGAAGGTGGGTTGGTGGTGGATGGTCTGGCCGCCTTGCAAAACCGTTAGCTCGTAGGTGATGTTGCCGGGGTTGGGTGCATAGGTCCAGTTGTTTTCAATGACCATGTCGGTGCGCACGCGTTGGCCGCCTTCCAAAAAGCGGGTGTGCAGACGGGCGGTGAGCTGCGGATGCCGGGTGCCTGTGGTGGTGTCAACAAAGGGGGCCACAACGGTGTATTCATGTGCAACCGCGCCACCCAGTCGGGGGTTTTGGCCAGCGGCAAGCATGGCGTTTAGCACCGGGCGGGGGGTGGCCTGATAGGTGCGCGGGGTTTGGTAGGTTTGCTGGTGCGTCACGGCCTGGACAGCAGTGCCGGCGTAAACAAACTTGATGCCAAAAGCGGGGCTGTCAGATCTTTGTGTGGTGATCCACAGTCTTTCGTACCCACCGCCTTCGCCTGTTTTGGTGGCCCGATAGTTTTGGCTGCTGGCATTGATCAACGCCATGAAGGCTTCTGCAATTTTGGTAAGCGATGGATATCCGCCACCGGCCTGTGCCGCTGAAACGGTCAGCGTGTATTGCTCTGGCGCGGTGTCACCCAGTTGCAGTGTGATTTGCTCGCCCGCCAGGTAGGGCGTGCCGGGGGCGGTGCCGGTGCGGTTGCCAAAGGTGATAACAGACATTTGCGGTGAATAAACGGTGGCGACCAGGGTGAGGTCAAACGCGCTGGTGTTGAAACTTGTCGCAGCTGGCTTGCTGGCCGGTGTGGTGGCGCGATAAAGGTTGACCACACGTTGCTCTTTTCCAAGCAAATTGGACAGCTGTGCGCTTAGCACGGCAAAGCGCACCGAGCCATCGGCATGGCTGCTGGCTTCGTCCATTTGCAGCGGCACGCTATTGCCAATGGCATCGCGGGCTTCTAACTGGCTGCCTGCTGGCAAGTCACCAGACTTGAAGGGCTGGCCAAATGTGATGGGCACACTGGTTTGCACTGCGGATGCGGTGGATATAACGGTTAAGTTGGTGATGGGCGGCACAGCCGGTGCAGTGGGTGTGGTCACCGGTGGCGTGACCTGGGTAACTGATGTCGCAATTGTTATGGGGTTAGCGCTGCCCCCTGCCCCACCACCGCAGGCGCTCATAAAAAAGACTACAGCAGTGCTTAGTTTGAGGATGATGTGGCTTGATTTAGACATGGTGTGACGTTACTGCTGTTTCGTGTGCGAGGCGGGTAAGAAGAGTAACCATTGGTAGCAGTTGGAGCAAGTCCGGGCAGACACGTATGACGCAAGGGCGGTTTAGTTTAGTGCGCCGGGTTTCGTGCCATCAAGGCGGCTATTGCCGTTGAAGTCCAGGTTAACAATTGGCAATGACGGGATGTTGTCTGGCGCTTTACGCCAGCCCAGGTTCAAAGCGTCGGGGTTTTCCAGGTAAGTTGTTGGCAGTGCTGGGTCATTAAGCTCTGATTTGATTTGCGCACCGTCTCTAACACGAATGCGCCCATCAAAGAGGTTGCCATAGGCTCTGGCGCTGGTTGGTGCGCCACGCGCGTCAATGCCAGCGGTGTTGATCAGTGTGTTGTGTGCCAACAAGATGTTGTTGGAATTATTGACGTCTATGCCAAAGTCATTGCAATGAGCCACGATGTTGTTGGCAGCCAGGCCGGCGGTGTGCTCAACAGCGCAGCGCTGGTCGCGGCAAAAGTCTTTGCCTGTGGTGCCTCCACCAAATGAAATGCCCACCCGCACACCGGGTTGCGAGATGTCTTGCTGCGTGCAGATGACCAGGTTGCGCTCAAAGCGCCCACCACTGCTGGCACCTTTCATGAACACGCCGTAAGAGACTTGATTGCCAGAACTTTTGACAAAGTTGCTGACAAGGTTGTCTGACACCCGCCAGTGGTTGGCACCCACCAAGTCAACCAAGGTAACCGGATTGTCGGTTTCACGGCGGCTGCGGTTGGTCAGGGTGTTGTACTGCACCAGGCCGTGGTCCGGCCACAGCTTGTTGTTGCCATTGATTTTGAGGTGGGCGTTAAAGTCTTCAATCAGGTTGTTGCGCACCACCGTAGCCGGCGCAGCGCCATAGATATGAAATGCGTGTTCGCAAGAGCTGTGCTGTTCACACACGCCACGTATGTGCATGTTTTCAAACACCCAATAGGGCTGCGAGACTCTGAAGGCCACTTCGGTGTTGAATTCAAGGATAACCTGGCCGGGCTGTGCCGCACGCACGGTAATGGGCTGGCTGGGTGTGCCGGGGGCGTTGGTGTTGATACGGCTATTTAGCCTGTAGTGGCCGGGGGCAATGACAATGGTTTGGCCAGGGCGTGCTGAACTGGTGGCCGCAATGAGGCCATCTGCAGTGTTCACCATGACTTGCGCTGTTGCGGGCAAATTGGCCACCGCCAATGCGTTAACGGGTATGGCAGTTGGCAAGGTTTCAATGGGTTGACCCGTGGGCCCGTATTGCTGCGGCGGCAGCGTGACAGCTTGTTGGCCTTTGCCCAGGGTGGGCAAAGGGCCGGCGGGCACGGGGCGCTCGTACTGGCGTTGCAGCCAATGCAGGGGCGGCAATGCCAGCGTTTCAAGATTGGGGTGGCCTTCAAGGCGGCGCTTGGTGTAGCGGATGAGTTCGCCGGGTGTGCGGTTGGCCAGCAGGTCCGCCTGGCCAAGCCAGACGTTTTCGGCATGGCGGCTCAGGTCTGGGGTGATGCTGTCACGGTATTTAAACCACAGCGCAGCCAAGGCAAGTGCCAGCAGCAGCACGCCTATGCCAAGGGCGATGAGGGTTTTGCGTATCATCAACTGATCAATTCAAAGTAAGGATGGGTTATGAACACAAGGCTGCTTCAGCGGGTGGGGATCTTGTTGGGTAGCCTATTGTGCAGCCTGGCCATGGCCGCGCAGGTGCTGCAGGTGGGGCCAACGCGCAAGGTCGCCAGCTTGGCAGCGGCATCTGTGGTGGCCAAGAGTGGCGACACGGTCGAGGTAGACGCCGGCACGTATGCGGCTGATGTGGCCATTTGGTCGCAAAGCAATTTGATCGTGCGCGCGGTGGGTGGCCGGGTGCGCTTGCTGGCCCTGGGCGCTGCGGCAGAGGGCAAAGGCATTTGGGTGGTGCGCGGTGGCGCCATGGCCGTGCAGGGTTTTGATTTTGTGGGGGCCAAGGTGGCTGACAAAAATGGCGCGGGCATTCGGTTTGAAAAAGGCCAACTCAGCATCAAGGATTGCACGTTTACCGATAACGAAAACGGCATTTTGACCAGTGGCGACAAAGACGCCGAGCTGTTGATTGAAAACAGCGAGTTTGGCAACAATGGTTTTGGTGATGGCTTCAGCCACAACCTGTATGTGGGTGCCATCAAGAAGCTGACAGTCACGGGCAGCTATTTTCACCATGCCAAAGTGGGGCATTTGCTGAAGAGCCGCGCCGCAGAAAACCATATTTTTTACAACCGTTTGACGGATGAAACCGGTGGGCGTGCCAGCTACGAGCTGGAGTTCCCCAACGGTGGGCTGGCTTATGTGGTGGGCAACCACATTCAACAGGGCTCACAGACTGAAAACCCCACGATGATTTCGTTTGGCGCCGAGGGCTACAAGTGGCCGCACAACGAGCTGTATTTGGTGGGCAATACTTTGGCCGATGACCGGCCCAGCAACGGCAAGTGGCTGGCCGTGAAGCCGGTGGAAGCTTCCAAGCCGGTAGCTGTGGTGGTCAAAGCCATGAACAATCTTCTGGTGGGTACAGGTGGCCTGGACGCCGGGGTGGACGCAAAACAGGCCATCGTTGACATTCGTAACAACCTGAACGTGGATTGGGATGTGTTTGTGCAGGCATCGCGGCAGGACTACCGTCTGGCGAACCCGGCTAAGCCACCCCTGAAGCCGCTAGACCCTGGCACAGCCAATGGCGTTGACCTGACCCCCAAGCGTGAATACGTGCACCCCAGGCAGACGCGGGGGGTGTGAGGGCTCTCAACCTTCACCGTTTTGCCCAGCGTCACCCTGCTGCTGCATGGCCTCTTCCATACTGGCCGTGTTGGCCACCAGCTCAAGGTGGATCAAGATTTCTGGTTCTCGACGTCCAATGTAGCTTTTGACTGCCGGATTGGCCAGCAATTTGGTCAGGTAGCCTTTGGCAACCACCAGGTTGAGTAACTCTGAGCCGTAGTGGCTTTCGGCGTCTTTGTATTGCGTCTGTACCTGGCTCATCTCTTTTTCAAGCTTGACGAGTTGCTCCAGGGGTGGGGCTTTGCTATCACGCTCCGGCGGCGGCACATCCGCACGCTGCTCCGGCGGGGTGGCTTTGAGCAATGCCTCCACATGTGCCACGGTGATGGTGTTGCTGGCCACCATCAGCTCCACCGCCTCCACCTGGCGGGCGGCTTTCATGTTGCGCAAGATGCGCGTCACATCCGGGGTGAACTGGTGGTCTTGCAGCAGTGCAATGGCTTCGGGGCAAATGCCTGACAGCAAATTGATGCGCCGGTTAATGGAGCTCAAATTGACATTGAAGGCGCGCGCCAGGCGCTCTTTGCTCACGCCCCGATCAATGGCGCGGCGGATCATGTAGGGGCGAGTGATGAGGACTGAGGACTCAGGACTGAGCAGCTGCGTCTCGCTGGCGCTGCACGGATGCGCGTAAGCCGCCGATGATTTTGGCCACCTGTTGGGCAAGTGCAACGATGGTGTCGAAATCCTGCTGGGAGATGTAGCCGCAATCCAGGGCCACGTAGAGCTGCGAGCGAGCTTCGGCACATGATCGCCTTGGCGATGACCAAGAATTTGTGGAATTCTGGGCGTGACCCTCGATCGAATCCCTCTGCGATGTTGGACATGATTGACACTGCAGACCGCTGAATCTGGTCGCGCAGCCCGTAGTCCTTTGCAAAAGCCCCCTTGGTTGTGACGCCATAAACAGCGGCGACAAGCTGGCGAGCTTTCTGCCACGCGATCAGGTCTTCGAAGCGATTGATGGTCATTCTGTTTCTCTTGGGATTTTGTGTATTGTCAGGTTTTGTTGCGTTGGCAATCTCTCAGTCCTGAGTCCCCAGTCCTCAGCACTCACCCGTTTTCATCACCATCCTAGGCGCGTGCAATCTCCAGCGCAGTGGTGAGCGGGATGGCACCGCGCTGCACGCCCTGGATCAAGCGCTCTTCGCCCTGCTCCAGCAAAAAAACGATGTCGAAGGTAGTGCTGAGGACTCAGGACTGAGATCGCGACATGTCGCCATTGCGTGTGGAAGGGTTTTGACACCGGCATTTCTCAGCACTGAGTCCTCAGTCCTCATAGCTAACCTGCTCACATCCACCACCAAGGCCGGGATGTGGGTTTCGCCCAGAATCCGAAAGGCGTTCAGGCGCCCTTCGCCACATACCAGGTGGTAGCTGAGCTTGCCATCTGTGCCCGGGCGCTCGGTGACGGTGATGGGTTTTTTAAGGCCAATGCAGCGGATGTTGTCCACAATCTCTTCAAAGACCTTCATGTTGCGGTCGCGCGAGTTAAGCACCTCAATGCTGTCCTCAAAACGGATACCCGCACCGTTATGGTCATAGACATGGGTGGCAATGAAGTCAATGTTTTCAATGTGAAAGTCGCCATCGCGAATGACCCAGATGGCTTTGGATTCGGCACTTTTGCCGTCAGCAAACAGGCGTGCGTTGCCGCCACGGGTGCGGATGGTGAGTTTTTTTTGCATCCAAAGCGTGACGTCGCCATGGTATTCACCCGCTTGTATTTCAACAATGTCGCCGTCTTTGGCGAGTTTTGCCGCCTTGGCAATGGTGCGAATGTCTTCAAACGGGCCAACGCGCAAGATGCGTTGTGTGGGGGCTGCAGCAGGTGCGCTGGTGTCTGAGTTGGTGCCAAGGGGCGTTTTGACCAGCGCGGGGGGCGGGGGTATGACAAAAGGGGTTTTTAGCAGCGCTTGGCGCGAGGGCTGGTCAAGCCAGTTGCGCAGCTGCGCCATGACGGGCAGCGCAACCCATTCAAGTTTGTTGTGCCCTTGCAGCCGCCGCTGGGCGTAGTCCATGAGTTCGCCAGGGATTTTGCCAATTTGCCCATAAGCCCACCACGCTGCGCCGGAGGCAAGGGCGAGCAAGGCGATTGCAATGGCGTGGCCCTGACCCCGCGGCAAGCTACTTGTGCAGCTTGCCGTCTTCGATGATCACCGGGTACACATAGCCCGCGCCAAAGTCTTTGTTGTTGCGCAGCACGCCTTTGATCTGCACCACGTCGCCTACTTTGACCTGCTCTTGCGTGGTGAGCAGTATGTCATCAGAGCCGTCTTTGGCAGCGCCTGAGCCGTCACGCAGGTGCACCCAGTTTTTGTTCATGATGTTGGGTGAAAACTTGACTACTTTGGCACGCAGCAGCACCGGCTTGTCTTTGAGCGCGCTGGCTTTGGTTACCAGTTCAGCGACCGTGTAGGCGTCGGCGCCGGTGGCTTTGGGCACTTTGACGTCGGTCAGCACCGGGGCTTTGGCGGCTTCACCGTGGGCGGCTGCCACTTGCGCTTGTTGTTGCGCTGCGGTCAGCTTGGGTTGTTCAAGCTTGCCAAAGAAAATTTTGGTAAATTTTTTCTTGAGTGTTTTGCTCTCAAAATTGTCCATTTGTTCAGCATCAACGATGGTGACCGTTGCACCTTTGATCACCGGCGCTTTGCTGACGGCTGTCCAGGTGTCGCCCGTTGGCGTCTTGAGAAGCATGTAGGTGTAGTCTTCAACGTCTTTGACCTCAAGCACCTGGCCTTTGATCACCACCGTTTCCGCCCAGGCGCTCGCGCCCCAAAACACGCCGGTGCACAACATCAGGGCAATCGCAAAAAAACGTTTCATAACAATCCAATCGATGGGTAGGGGAATGCTGCGCCACGCAGTCAAAAGCGCATTCTAGGGGTGACCCGAAAGCCCCTGATTTGACGTGGCTCAAGAAAGCAGCAGTTGCATCAGACGGGGGTTGGCACCAGAAAGTCGCTGCTGACGCGTGCGCCCAGGTCATTGATGCGGTCGAGAAACTGTGTCAAAAAGGCGTGCAGGCCGGTGGCCAGAATCTCGTCGATGCGGCCGTACTGCAACTCGGCGCGCAGTTTGCCGGCGCGGCGTTGGGTCTCACTGGACTGGTCGTTGGCGATCATTCTCAGGTTGCCCACCACTTCGTTCAAGCTGGCGTGCAGGCTGCGCGGCATGTCGGGGCGCAGGATCAGCAGTTCAGCCACGCGCTCGGGCTTGATCACGTCGCGGTAGACCTTGCGGTACACCTCAAAGCCGCTGACGCTGCGCAAAATGGCGCTCCAGTGGTAGAAGTCGTACTCTTGGTCTTTCTCGTTGGCGGTGCCGTAAAAGTCGGTCTTTACCGCGTGAAACTTCACGTCGACCAGCCGCGCGGTGTTGTCGGCGCGCTCCAGGAAGGTGCCCAGGCGCATGAAGTGCAGCGACTCGTCCATCAGCATGGTGCCCACGGTGACGCCGCGCGACAGGTGCGAGCGGAACTTGACCCATTCAAAAAATTGCCCGGGGTCGGATTCGAACGCGCCTTCCTTGAGCATGCGTTTGACCTCCAGCCAGGTCTGGTTGAGCGTTTCCCAGACTTCGGTGGTGAGCGTGCCGCGCACGGCGCGGGCGTTTTCACGCGCGGCGCTCAGGCAAGAGACGATGCTGGAGGGGTTGCTTTCGTCCTTGACCATGAAGTCCATCACCTCGCGGGCGGCGATGTCTCCGTGCTTTTCTTTGTACGACGGCAGCAGTTCGCTGATCGACAGCAAGCCTTGCCACCCGGCTTGCGCCATGGCGGTGGACTGCGGCAGCAAGGCGGTCTGGTAGTTGACGTCGAGCAGGCGCGCGGTGTTCTCGGCCCGCTCGGTGTAGCGGTTCATCCAGAAGAGGTGGTCGGCGGTTCTTGACAACATACGGGCTTTCTATTGAATAAATAGCGGGTTGCGCTTTTTCTATAAGGGCTTCAGGCCTATTTGCCTTGTGATTGCGACTGGCTGGCCGGGGCTAACGTGGCCTCGTCTTCGAGAATCCAGGTGTCTTTGGTGCCGCCACCTTGTGACGAATTGACGACCAGCGAGCCCTCTTTGAGCGCCACGCGGGTCAGGCCACCGGGCACCATTTGCACCGTTTTGCCCGAGAGCACGTAGGGGCGCAGGTCGATGTGGCGCGGCGCAATGCCGCTTTCGACAAACGTGGGACAGCTCGACAGGCTGAGCGTGGGCTGGGCGATGTAGCCGCTGGGGTTGGCCGCCACCGCTTTTTTGAAGTCTTCGACCTCGGCCTGGGTGGCCGCAGGGCCGACCAGCATGCCGTAGCCACCGGCGCCGTGCACTTCTTTGACGACCAGGTCTTTCATGTGCGCCAGCACGTAGGCCAGGTCGTCCTTGTTGCGGCACATGTAGGTGGGCACGTTGTGCAAAATGGGTTTTTCGCCGAGGTAGAACTCGATCATTTTGGGCACGTAGGGGTAGATGGATTTGTCATCCGCCACGCCGGTGCCTACGCCGTTGCAGATGTTGATGTGGCCGGCTTTGTAGACGTCGAGCAGGCCCGCGCAGCCGAGCGTGGACTTTGGGCGAAACACGTTGGGGTCTAAAAAGTCGTCGTCAACGCGGCGGTAAATCACATCCACCCGCTGCGGCCCGCGGGTGGTGCGCATGTAGCAAAAGTTGTCTTTGACAAACAGGTCTTGGCCTTCGACCAGTTCCACGCCCATTTGCTGCGCCAGGAAAGCGTGCTCAAAGTAGGCGCTGTTGTACATGCCGGGGGTGAGCACCACGACGGTGGGCTCGGCGGTGGTGGGCGGGCTGCTTTCGCGCAGGGCTTCGAGCAGCAAGTCGGGGTAATGGGCAATGGGGGCCACCCGGTGCATGGCAAACAGGTCGGGGAAAAGCCGCATCATCATCTTGCGGTCTTCCAGCATGTAGCTGACGCCGCTGGGTACGCGCAGGTTGTCTTCGAGCACGTAGTATTCGCCCTTGCCTGCCGCATCGGGCGCGCGCACCATGTCGATGCCGGAGATTTGCGAGTAGACCTGGTTGGGTACGTCCACACCCATCATTTGCGGGCGGAACTGGGCGTTTTGCTCGATCTGCTCGCGCGGGATCAGCCCGGCCTGCAGGATCTCTTGCGCGTGGTAGATGTCGTGCAGAAAGCGGTTGAGCGCGTTGACGCGCTGGGTCAGGCCGCGCTCGAGCATGCACCATTCTTTGGCGGGCACGATGCGTGGAATCAGGTCAAACGGAATGAGCCGCTCGGTGCCGGCACCGTCTTCGTCTTTGTCGCCATAGACGGCAAAAGTGATGCCGACGCGGCGAAAAATCATCTCGGCCTCGGCGCGGCGCTTGGCCATCATGTCACCGGGCTGGCGCGCCAGCCAGGCGTCGTAGATTTTGTAGTGATCCCGAATCTGCTCTCCCTTGGTGAAGAAGGCGTAGGGCAGACTGGTGTACATCTCGTCAAATTTTTGCATGGGAATCTTCTCCTGACCCACAGAGAATAGCAAGGTTTGGGCCAGTTTCAGCGTTACGGCGCGCGGTGCTGCCAATAGCGCTGGCCACTCTGGCGCTGGCACTGCGGTGCAGCAGCACGCCAGGATTGCCAGGTGATGGCACCGCAATGGGGCGTGTCGGCAACTTTGATCTGGCGTTGGGCATAACGCACCATCACAGCGCCTGCCGGATGACCAAAGCGGTTTCGGTAGCCGGCTTGCACCAAAGCAAGGCGCGGCTGCACTGCATTAAGGAATTCTTCGCTGCTCGACGTCTTGCTGCCGTGGTGCGGCACGACCAACACGTCAGCACGCAAGGGCGCACCCGCGCGCACCAGCTGCTGCTCTTGCGCCTGTTCGATGTCGCCCACCAGCAGCGCGGTCTGTGCGCCGTTGCTGATGCGCAGCACGCAGCTCATGGCGTTGGTCTGCTTGACGACGCCGTAATCGGCGGCTTGCGGGTGCAGCACCTCAAAGTCAACGCCGTCCCAGTGCCAGCGCTGGCCGGCCAGGCAGCGCTTGTCTGCGGCTGATGTGCGCGCCTCGTCAACCGAGGTCAACAGCGCAGCGCCTGGGTGCATTGCCCGCACGGCAGCACCACCGCCCGTATGGTCGCTGTCGCGGTGGCTCAGTACCAGCGTATCAAGGTGTACGCCGAGCGCGCGCAACAGTGGCACCAGCACGCGGTGGCCGGCGTCGCTCTCAGCGCTGTAGCGCGGCCCGGCGTCAAACAGCAGCGCGTGCTGCGCGCTACGCACCAGCACCGCACTGCCCTGGCCGATGTCGGCGGCGAGCAGTTCAAATTGGCCCACTGGCGGCACCGGCGCTTGCCACAACAGCACCGGCAGCAGCAGGGGCACACCACAGGCGCGCAGGCTCGGTGGCAAGCGCAGCACCAGCAAGACACCACCGAGCACCCCGGCCAGGCCCGCCCAGAGCGGCGCCTGCGCTACCCACCACACCGCCCACGGCCAGCGGGCGAGCCACTGCAACCCGGTCGTCATCACGCCAGCAACCCAGGCGGCAGCGTCCCACAGCGGGGGCAACAGCACGCCAAGCATCGCCAGTGGCGTGAGCAGCAGCGTCACCCACGGAATGGCCAGCAAATTGGCCAGCAGCCCGACCAGCGAGACCTGGCCAAACAGCAGCAGCGTCAGCGGCAAGAGCGCCAGGGTGATCACGCCCTGCTCGCGCAGCATCATGGCAAAATAGCCTCCAGCCCTTTTGGAATAAGTGCCATCAGCTCTTGAATCAGAAGCAAACAACACCCCGACAGCGACAAAACTGAGCCAGAAGCCGGGCTGCAACAACGCCCAGGGGTCGGCCGCCACCACCACCGCGGCCGCCAGCAACCAGACTTGCGGCCAGGGCCAGCGCAGGCCCAGCAAGCGCAGCAGCGTGACGCTGCACAGCATCAGCACCGTGCGCTGCGCGGGCACGCCCCAACCGCTAAAGAGCGCATACGCCGCAGCCAGCAGCACGCCGCCCAACAGTGCCGCGTTGGCGGCCGGCCAGGCCAGGCACAAGCGGGCTGAGTAGCGCCACAAGCGCCCGATCAGTGCGGCGGCCAGCCAGGCAAACATGGTGATGTGCAGGCCCGAGATGCTCATCAAATGGGCCACGCCGGTGGCGCGAAAGACATCCCAGTCGGCGCGCTCAATGGCGCCCTGGTCACCCACGACCAGGGCGGCAATCAGCCCGGCGGTGCGCGCTTCGGGTAAGGCGGCGTAGATGCGCGAGCGCACCTGCGCACGCCAGCGCTCCACGGGGTGCTGCCAGGTCTGCGCCAGCAGCAGCGGCGCGGGGTCGGTGCGGCCGCTGCGCACATAGCCGGTGGCCTGCACGCCCTGCTCCCACTGCCAGAGTTCAAAGTCAAAGCCGTGCGGGTTGATGGCCCCGTGCGGTGCCTTCAAACGCACGGTGAGCTGCCAGCGCTGGCCCGGCTGCAGCGCAGTGGCCAGGCTGTGCTGCGGGTCCTGGCGCCCATCGGCGGCGTCGGCGGGTGCTGTTGCGCGGTTGTACCAGGCCAGTTCCAGCCGGCGCGGCAGGCGCACCGGCGCGCCGCTCAGGGTGGCGGCGTCAACGTCAAAGCGAAAGCGCACGCCGTTTTCAAACGGCTGCGCCATGGCGGCAACGACACCGCTGACGGCAATGTCGCGCCCCTCCAGCGCACCGGCCAATGCGCCATCGGCAAAGACGCAAGCGCGCCAGCCGGTCACGCCAAACACCAGCAGGCAGGCACAGGTGCAATGCGCCAGCGCAGACAGCCACTGCCGTTTGCCGCCAAGGTACAGCGCGGTAAACCACCCCAACATCAGCGCGGCCAACGCCAGCGCAAGGTAGGCACGCACCGGCCAGAGCTGCGCCTGCTGCAGCTGCGCCGCGCTGCCCAGCACCAGGCCAAGCAAGCTGGGCCAGCCAAGGAGTTGTCTAAACGTCTGGTTCACCCAGCAGGCTTTGCATTTGCGCCAGCAAGGCGTCGCGCAGTTCGGTCAACGGTGGCATTTGCATGTAGAGCGCTTGCAACTGGCCCTGTGCCTTGAGCTCGCACAGGTGCGCCGCCAATTCGTGAATACGTTGATGCAAGACCAGCAGGTGCTGCGCCCCCGGGTGCCCCCGACGTCGCTGCAGGCCGCCGCCATCGAGCCACTGCCCGACCCGACAGTGGCTTGCCTCGAGCTGCGGCAAAGCAACTTTTTCACCCAGCAGATAACTCTCCAGTGCCACAACCCAGGCGCGGTGCTCGACGATCGCAAACAGCAGCGGCAAATCTTGCCGTGGCAACACCGCCACGTTGCGCCATGCGTTGTGGCCCCGCCACGCTGCAGCCCAACCAACCATATCGGACGCGGGCATCGGCCGCGCGACGCCGTAGCCTTGCGCGAGCTCACACCCGAGTTGCAGCAGCATGTGACCGTGCGCTACCGTCTCGACGCCCTCGGCGATGACTTCACGATGGAACGAATTGGCCAGGTCCAGCACACCGAGCAGAATTGACAAGTCGTCGGCATCGTCGAGCATGTCGCGCACAAAGCTTTGGTCGATCTTGAGCACCCTGGCCGGCAAGCGCTTGAGGTAGGTCAGTGACGAATAGCCGGTGCCAAAGTCGTCGAGCGCAAAGCTCACCCCCAGCGCCGTGCACTGCGCCATGACGGCGCTGACACGCGCCATGTCTTGCAAGGCGCTGGTTTCCAGTACCTCGATCTGCACGTCATGCGCAGCCACAGTCGGGTGAGCTGCCAGGGCAGCGCCCAGGTCTTGCACAAAATTGGCCTCTTGCAACTGCCGCGCGCCCACGTTGAGACTCACCGGCAAGCGTAAGCCTTGGGCTTGCCAATCGCTCATTTGTTGTAGCGTCGTGTTGATCACCCAGCGACCCAGATCGACCATCAACGGGTGTTCTTCAATCAGCGGCAAAAATTCGGCGGGTGCCAGCAGGCCACGCTGCGGGTGTTGCCAGCGGATCAACGCCTCGGCCCCTACCACCGCAGCGCTGCGCATGTTGACCTTGGGCTGGTAGTACAGCACAAACTCCCGGTTGTCGTAGGCCTGCTGCAGGCGCTGCACGCCTTCAAACTGGCTGCGCAGCTGTTGGTCTTGCGCAGCGTCAAACAGGTGGTAGCGGTTCTTGCCAGCCTGCTTGGCCACGTACATGGCCTGGTCAGCCTGGCGCAGCAGCTGGTCGGCGTCAACGTCCTGGCTCTGCGGGTACAGCGTGACGCCAATGCTGGCCGACACAGCCACGACGCATCCATTGATCGGGAACGGCTCTGCCACCGCGTGCAGCAGGCGATCCAGAATCGGCACGCTGGCGTCGATGCCGTCGATGTCCATCAGCACCGCGACAAATTCGTCGCCACCCAGGCGCGACAGCGTGTCGCCGTCGCGCAGCACCTGCTTCATGCGGCCAGCCAGGGTGAGCAGCAGCGCGTCACCGACGGCGTGCCCGTGGACGTCGTTGACCGTCTTGAAGCCGTCGAGGTCAAGAAACAACACAGCCAGCTCCCGGCCGCGGCGCTGCACCAGCGGCATGGCCTGGCGCAGGCGATCGGCCATCAGCACCCGGTTGGGCAGGCCGGTCAGCGCGTCAAAGTGGGCCTGGTGCTCAAGCTCGTATTCGTGGCGCTTGCTTTCGGTGATATCGACATAGAGCGTGACAAAGCCACCCTGTGGCAGGGGCGTGCCGCGGATGTCGAGCACGGTGCCGTTGGGCAGTGTGCGCTCGAGCCGGTGCGGCAGGAATTGCCGCGCCATCGCAACACGCTCGCGCACTTGTTCGTCAGCGTTGCCCAGGCCGTAATCACCGCGCTCGGCGTTGTAACGGATCACGTCTTCGTACATCAAATCGGGTTTGTTCAACAGCGCAGGTGGCAGCGCGAATACTGCGCCAAATTCGGCGTTGAACGCCACCAGCCGCAAGGCGGCATCGACCACCGACACCGCACCCGGAAAGTTCTCGATGATGGTGGCCAGCTGGTCGTTTTGCTGTTGCAGGCGTGTCTCGGTCAGTTTCAGCGCAGCAACTTGACACTGCAACTCTTCGGCCTGGGCGTCGAGTTCGTCCTGGTTATCGCGCAGCAAGGTGGCCATCATTTGCTGACTATCGGCCAGCTGGCTGATTTCAGTCACCCGGCTGTACACCTGTTCACCAGAATCAAAATCAAGGCGCCCAATGCGCTGGCTGTTGCGCGCCAGTTGTTCCAGCGGGCGCGTCAAGCGGCGTGTGCCGCGGTAGGCGATCCACATCGCCAGCAAGACACCGCATAACAACGCCAAGGACACCATCAACAGCATTGCGGTCCAAGCGGGTGCAAAGTCTGTTGCAGGTGCCAGCACCATGACCCACAGCCGTTGCTGTCCCAATGCGTAAGGCCGGGCGCTGACAAGCCAGCGCGTGCTGTTGTGTAGCAGCGGCAACGCGTGCACAGCCATTCGACCACTTTGACGCCACTGTGCCAGTGCGGCGGTCAGTGCCGGTAAGTCCAGTTCAGATACGGGTTTGAGAACCTTGTGCAACCACTGCGCCTCGGCCACCCCGACAGGTGGACGCGGCAGCGCCAATACCCGCTCGTCGTCGGTCATCACCAACGCCAGACCACGCTGCCCGACGCTGGCGTGCATGGTGGTCTGCGATACGTCGCGCAGCATCAAGTCAAAACCCAGCACCAGCGTGCCGCCGTCTTTCAGGTGCATGCGCGTTGCGGCAGTGATACCCGGGTCACCGGTGGTGAAAAATGTGTAGGGTGCGCTCCAGAACACACCGCCGTCGTTGGGCAAGGCCATCGCGCCCTGGTACCAGGGGCGTTGACGCGGGTCGTAGGTTTGGTCAGACCAGTGTGTCTGCGGCTTGGCGTCGCCACGGTGTTCAACCAGCAATTGCCGCGCCGCGCCCCAACGTTGAACGTCTGTCATGCGGTTGCGCCATTTGTTGTCGCCCAACTGCAGCAGGAGCCAACCCTGGCCGGCGTCGGTGCCTGCAACGACCGAGGTAATGTTGGGTGAGGCCTGCAACACCGGCTTGAATATGGCGTTGAACGCCTGCGGCGAGTCCAGCGACGGCGCTTGCCCGTCGAGCCAGCCCTGGCTCATGGCCAACAGCTTTTCTGGCGGTTTGAAAACCTGGCCCAGGCCCGATTCCACGCGGGTTGCCGTCAGGTCAAACTGGTCGCTGGCAATCTGGTCAGCCAGCGGCAGCAGGGCAAACCAGAAAAAACTTGCCGACACGATCAAGAAGATGCCCGCCACCAGCACCCCTGCCCGGCGCATGACAAAGTTGCGCAAGGGCTGACCGGCGTGGCGTGGAATGCTCATAGCGGCGGCGATGATAATACGCAAATCCGCAACAACCAGACTTGCTTCGCCTTCAGGTGCGCCATGGCACGCGGCCCGGCATAGATGCGTAGTGCTCTCATTTTCGGAAAAAGTGTCTTAGTCCAGCCCTTGACGCACCCCGCTCGGGGTTAACATTCGAGCCGCTCTGGAACCAAGGAATATCATGAACGCGCTCAGTCAATTAAAAATTTCCACCCGCCTGGCCATCCTGGTCATCGCGATGGGCGTTTTGCTGATGGTCATCGGTGGCACCGGACTATACGGCATGGCCCAAAGTGACGCGGCGGTCGAAGAGGGTTACAAGGACTCAACCGTTCAAGTGGCAAAAATCAGCAATATCAAATACCTGATGATCCGCAACCGTTTGATGATTGCCAACGCAGTGATCGAACAGTCACCCCAAAGCGCCGAGCTAGCCGGCACAGAGGTACGGGCCAGCATCAACCAAATTGATGGTATCTGGGCTGACTACATGTCGGGGCTGATGACCGCAGAAGAAACCACTATCGCCAGAACGTACGAAGAAAAACGTAAACAATTTGTGCAGGATGGTCTGCTGCCTGCACTGACCACCTTGAAAGCCAACGACTTCGACGGTACGCGAAATGTTGTGGTGGAAAAAATTCGACCCTTGTTTGATGACGCGCTAGCGGCCGCCGTCGCGCTGGAGAAATTCCAGCTCAAGGAAGCCAAGCAAAGGTTTGAGACGGATAGCGCCCGCTACCACACCATTCAGGCCATCTCATTTACCATGATTGTGATCGGCTTGCTGTTTGCCGTTGTCTTTGGCTATGGACTGGTCCGCAGCATCACCGCTGCCTTGCAGCAGGCCATTAAGGTCACACAATCGGTTGCCCAAGGCGACTTGACGCAAGGTGTTGAGGCAACTGGCCGCGATGAAATTTCTGATCTGATGCGCGCGGTATCGGCCATGCAAGCCAGCTTGGTCAAGGTCGTCGCCCACGTGCGCCAGGGCAGCGAAAGTGTCGCCACCGCCAGTGCCGAGATCGCCCAGGGCAACAACGACTTGTCGTCCCGCACCGAGTCCCAGGCCAGCGCGTTGGAGCAAACCGCCGCCAGCATGGAAGAGC
>Ga0210025_1001253_pt1 | contig 28299 bp, 16 predicted proteins | sample CryGeyme20150102_FD_183989 | JGI IMG/M metagenome (GOLD analysis project Ga0210025, IMG submission 183989) | Groundwater microbial communities from Crystal Geyser aquifers in Utah, USA - Crystal Geyser metaG 2015-0102 (SPAdes) (version 2) | ecosystem: Environmental > Aquatic > Deep subsurface >... | reverse complement strand
AGCAATTGAAGAGACCGAAAAGAGCAGAAAATTTCATCATAAATTTGCCTTTTCGTCGAATACGAAAGCAACTTTATATACCTAAAATAGTTTCTTAACCGCGCCCTCCCGCCCGATTGGCTACCCAAGTGTGAGAGCAACCCTAGCGGTCTGCCCTCTCACCCGGGCGCCTCGGAACGGAGAAAGGTCGGGCCTAGTAAATTGCCGAGTTTCTCCAAACCGCCCTACCTAGCCAAACGTAGCCCTAGAGAGCTGGCATAGTCGAGAGAACGCGGTAGCGTTCGCTTGTACATACTCGGCTACTCCTCAACTTAACTCTACAACAAGCGAGCACGGTTGGACTGGTTCAGTCTGTCCTCGGTCCGTTAACACAAACACAAACACAACCTTCATGACTCTGGTTCCGAGCAGGAGTTGCGGGGCGGGCGGGAAAGTGTTTTTAATTTTTATTCGCGTAAAATTGTCGATGCTTTTAAGTAACTTTGCCAAGTTCTATTGAAAGAATTAGTCAATCGTACAATTTTCAACTTGCCTCCACAAAACCAATTCTCCAAATTCTTGGCTTGACATGATTTGAGAAGGGAAATCAAACGACGATCGGGACATACCATCCTACGTTTTCTTACCCAACATCTGCGAAGTCGAAGTAGGAAGAACGAGTGAATCCATACACCTGCGACGGCTACAAACTGTGCAGGCGACCAGTATGAGACATCTGGTAGTGCTGCTGCTGCAGCTGCAGGTCCTTTTGGTAGCAGCAACAACAACCACAGCTCGTGGTATTCCAGCAATGTCTAAGCGAGAAGGGGACAACCGTATACGGGGTACGATTGCCAGGAGAAAATTGAGTACTAGTCATGCCAATATATTCAGTTTCGAAAGGAGAGACCCTCTGATATCTCAAATACAGCAACCCTTTGAAGGAGGAGCAAGATCACCTGGGCTTGGCTTGACTTTCGAGGCTCCAAGGATGACTATCATGGCGAAGAGATCCTCAATCAAAGGAAAAGGCAGTAAAGGAGGTAAGAAAAGTATTCCATCAGAAAATCCTTCCTACAACAATCCGCTAAAGGATTCACCATCAGGTGATATGCTGAATCTTCCCACGAAAACATCAGGATTAAAGTACAAATTAGGGAAGAATAAATCAGGGGGAGGGCAATCAAAAACATCAAGCACAACAGTCAAAAGCTCGGGAACTGCCTATAATGAAATAAAAAATAAAAGCCTGTCTAAAAAGTCCAAATCGAATGACAGCAGCAAAATGACGAAAGGGCCCAAAGTGACTCTTCCTCCCTCCGAATCTGTCACAGGAGGAATGGACGATTCGCCGAGCCCAACACCATACCACACACCTTCGCCCACGCATAAACCATATTCAGCCAAATATTCCTACTCGTCCTCCAAGAGCACGAAGAGTATGATGGGAGGCGGAATGAAGACTAAGCCGCCTGCACAGATGCCCACGCCTGCACCGGTATCTTGTAGCGTGAATGCAGCTGGAAACACAGGATCCATGGACGGCGATGCCTTCATGTACGACTTCTTCTATCAACTTGAACTTGCTGAGGAATTATCAGCTGCAGAAGTTGATGATACGTTGTTAGTGGAGATAGAACAGGCCATGGCAAACGCCCTGATTCCCGACCTATTTCCTATGCAGTGTGGAACCTTTCACCGAGTAGGAGGAAGAGGAGGACGACGAAAACTCCAGGACTCGCCTCGGTACATTGGTCTCACAACCAGACCACCTGATTTTGTATTGAGAGGATGTAAGTTTTGACGAAATACTGGAGCTGCATGGGTGATGAATTGGTTTGCATATCATCAAGATTCTAACACGTTTTATCTATACAATTTCCGAAGTCCAATGCGAGGGTAATCCTTCTGAGCCATGCTATATTCTGAGCGGTGCTACCACGGTGTATTCTCAAGATTTGTCACGGGATGTCATTCAACAAGATGTCGCTGTCGGAATTCAAGAAATATTTGACAGTGGTTTGTTGACGGAAATGTTTGATGAGATTGTGGGAGCAGTACTCCTTGATAGCAGTCTAAATCCTGCTACGCCGATACCAACGTTTGTTCCTCAACCTACCTCAGCACCTGATATATTACCCGGCACAGTAGCCCCGACCGATGCGCCAAATGTGAATCCGGGTACCTTTTCGCCAACCTCACAAGCTTCTAGTCCCACAATTCGACCTGTGCCCACTATAAGCTTGAGTCCTACAACTATATTTAGACCCACTGGCGAGCCTACTCCGTTTCCAACTGGTCCCACTGTACCTCCTCCTACCACAGGCTCGAATAATGATGACAGTGATCCACCGTTGTTCCCATTATGGGCTTGGATTACCTTGGGGGTGGGCGTGGGCACGCTCATCTTAGTCTGCCTATATTTCAACCTTGCGTCGAACCAAAAGCCGACTTTGGAATCGGACAAAAACAAGCATAATCGACTCGAATCCAAAGACTTTTCGACGGATGATGATATCAGCTATGTCCCTCCCGCCGGACCCTTGGATTCGAACCAAAAGAAGGATTCCTCGGCACCAGGTAGCAATCGCTATCTACTAAACACAACTTCAGGAGATGAGAACAGAATCAGTATGAAGCCCGACGGAGAGAATAACATGATGAATTCTCCGACGACCGTCGTCATCTACGAAGAAGAAGAAGAAGAAGAAGACCAAGAGGGTGATGACTCCGAAGACGGTGAACAGGATGAAGAGGAAGGAGGAACCATTCTAGGCGAATTCCAGGTCGTTGCAACGACTAATGAAAACTTAGGCAGTGAAAGCGACGCAGGAGATGAAAACGAAGAAGATGAAGGTGAAGGCGATGAATATGACGATGATGAAGGTGAAGATGAAGGTGAAGAAGCTGAATACGAAGACGAAGACGAAGAAGGAAGTTCCTTTGAAGAAGAGAGTTACACTGAGGAAGGTACGTGCTGAATGTTGTCGTTCTTGGCGGTGGCGATGACTTGCTCAAGCTGATAAATCGCATACTCAACAACTAAATCAATCTTAAAATCCTAAAATGCGAAACACGCAAATTACAGAAGAAGCAGACGAGCAAACATACGAAGAAGAAGTTCTGGAAGAAGAAAGCTACGAGGAAGAAGACGAGGAGGAGGAGGAGGAAAACGAACGCGAAGCATCATGGCTAGACGAACTTCAACAAGCTCAAAGCGGTCATTACCCCAGCTGGCAACAAAATAAGAGCACAAATCAGTCTCTGTAGCAATAAATATTTCAATTTACATCTTTGAATAAAGCGTCGCAGGCTTTGATTGAAGATATAGAATTGGGCTCTCAGGGACAGCTTAGCCTGATTCACCAACAGGCAGGCAATGGAGACAATGGTGCGAGGGGAATAGCAACTGAAGTCTCTGATGTCATACTACCGACACGCAACAGAAGAAAAGCTAGCGCTTTCGTGACTTCCAACTCTGATGACGCGATACTGCTTATACCGGGATGCGGTGCAGCAGCAAATGGACGGAGTGCGCAACTTGGGAAGTCACCAGGGATTCGTTGCCAACGAGCCGGTGGAAGATGTAAAGGCGTTGCGCGCCTAGCCTACATTGAGCGTTCCGCTATCACTTTCATGCTTTCTCCATATCGGATCGAAAGCGGTGTCGGTGTTAAAATCATAGTAATGTAGTAATACAGTGCACCAATTAGCAGCATTATTTGTTTTGGTTCTTCATCACCACTCCCGTGGCGGTGCCGGCGAACATTGCCTATAACGGCACCTGGTCGACAAATTTGTTCACCCGGGTGTAATGAATAATTCACTGGAAGTGACACTCTTGCAGAGAGCGTGACCGATCAAGCAAAGATGAAAGCGTTTAACCACAGTTAATAACGCAACAATCCCATTCAAGTCGGCAGCAGATAATAAGCACCGAAGCACCGCATCCAGAACCATCATCATCATCTGATATAGTACAAACTACATACACTGCTCTACTAACTAGAACAATTGCACTGTTTTTATCACAAATTTTGGAAAGAGCTGAGTTACGATTGGTCGCTAATTTGGGCATTTTGTACTGGAGCAAGTCTGCAGATCCAATAGATTCACAAAAGGATCCAGTAACGTTAAGGTTCCTGTTGCTCAAGTCACAAAACAACAAATAAATACTCTAGAGCGCATCGTTAAGTTCTAGACTCTAGACATCACAAAAGATGACAGACGACAGCACAGATGGAATCGCCTTGAACGTCTCACATGGTTCGGGTGATGAGGAAGAAGATGACGATTACATTCCTGAGTCCCTTCGGGCATTTGTCATGGAAGCGGATAAGGCATTGCAAGATCAAAAGGCAGATTTTTTCAACGAATTAGCACCCAGCCCGAGAAATACGTCAATCGAAAGCGCCGACGCTGAAATTCAATTGGGATCTATTCAATCTGAAATGGAAAGGGTAACCATCCAAGATAAGAATGACGCCAATGCCAAGAAAGCAGAGATGGAGCGCCTCGAGAAACAACGTCTAGAACAAGAGAGACTAGCAAAGGAAGCTGCCGCCAAGGCAGCTGAGGAAGAAATGTTGGCGGAAGAATCTCGAAAGCGAGCTGAAGAGGAGGCAGAGCGTCGTCGTATAGAAGAATTGGAGTTACAAGAGCAAATGGCCCGAGAGACGTTTCGTCTGCAAAAGGAGGAAGAGGAACGGTTGGCCGAAGAGCAAAGGCAGAAGGATTTGGAAGAGGCTAGACAGGCAGAAGAAATTCGATTGGCTGAGATACAGCAACAAAAACAAATTGAGGAGGAGCAAGTTCGTATTGCTGAAGAACAACGACAGAAACAGTTGGCTGCTACAGCCGAGCAAGAACGATTGGCCAAGATACTACAACAACAGAAGTTGGCAGAAGAAGAAGCCGAAAAGGAACGTCTCGCCAAGCAAGAGCAAGAAAAACTTGTTAAAAAGGCAGCTGAAGAAGAACGACTTTTCAAATTGGAACAAAAACGACTTGCCGAAGAACAACGTCTCGCTAAACTGGAGCAAGAACGACTTGCTAATCTGGAAAAAGAACGACTCGCGAAAATGGTGGCTGATAAACGAGCGGCAGCAGAAGCTGCTCGGCTGCAAAAGCAACAAGAGGAGGACGACAGAAAAGCAGCAGCAAATGCTGCCCGAATGCAACAGGCCGAGACTGATAAGCAGGCAGCCGACTTTGCACGTCTTGAAAAAGAAAAACGCGATGCTGAAGTTGTGAAGAAGGCGGCCCAGGAAGCGGCGAAAAAGAAGGCAAGTGGGGGGCTTTCTGGGTTTTGGGGTTCTCTCAAACAGACTGTTTCGGGTGACGGGGCGAAAGTTGCGCCGGCTAACATGGATGAAGATGCTGGTATTCTATCAGCGCCCAATTGTCTTGATACAGCCGAACCGCAGGACATGGAAACGGACGACGGGTTGGCCGCTGCCATGCTAGGTTTGAAAGTTACCAAGGACACAGCAGAGGCACCTCATGTGGCAGCTACCGTATCTCCTATTCCCACTCAAGCAAACTATACCCCACCGGCAAATGATGCACAGAAATCTCAAGAGAAAACTCCTGCTTCGTCTGCCAGCTACAAACGATCGTCTCCTATGGTTTCTAGCCGGCTATTCGCACCTACTTCAGCGAGCAAAGCACACGCATTAGCGAGCAAAGCAATTGCTGGAGACAAGTCGCCTTCGGCGCCGAGTCGTCTCTTGAAATCGCCGGTAGCTGCAGGTACTTCCTATGGAAAAAGAGCAGCTAGTAGCAGAGATTCTAGCATCCCCAAACCTGCAGTTCGCGCACCCACAAGCGGTGGTAGTCGATTCATGCAGCCTACAGTTGCCAAGCGCGCCCACGAACGAGAGGCTGCTAAAGAAGAATCGCCGTCTAAAAAAAGAACTGGGCCATCGGGCATTACTCGTCCTGAAGTCCCAAGTCGTCTCCTGCGAGGAACGGCTGCTTATACCATGCGTGCCAAAGAATCAGTCAAAGTCGCCTCGCCTTCTTCGCTTGGACAGAAACGGTCTAACGATGATGCAGTGGCTCGTGCAAGAGCTCGTGTTCATCAACGGAAATTGGCAGAAAAGGCAACAGAAAGTTACGGCAACGGCAGCGACAACGACGCAGGTAGGAACGTCAACTTTACTGTCGGGACCAAATCTCCTAGCAAAACCAAGCCTCCCCGAGACAAGAAGCAAGGTTTTGGTTACAGGGCACCAACAGCGCATTTTGCTTTGGCGACATCATCCGCCAAGTCTCATCAGTATCAATCTCCATCAGCCGACGCGACATTGGCGCAAAGCGACGATATTTTTGGCCGAGCCCTCCGCAGGGATGTTATTTCTCCCTCCAACTCTTCGTTGAATACTGGAGATAAAAGGCTGACCATTCCTAAAACACCTGCTTTTGCAACCACTAAACTTCATGGAAAGCCAAAACGAGAAGCTAAGATAGAGGAGACAATGTCGCTGGCTCAAAGCACGGAATTGCTAGCTCGTCAGCTTCGTACGTTTGCGCCAGCTCCGTCGACCAGCAGACCCACAAAATTAACTCTACCACAGGCTCCCAGATTCCACACCATTCACAAGCGACCATTGCCCAAAAGTTCCGCCGAGATTGAAGCCGAAGAACTTGCCAAATTCAAGAATTTCCAATCGCTACCATACAGAGGCAACGAAAAGGCGTTACACACACGAAGTTCTGCCGGCCTGACGAAAGTAAGGAAGCGAAATCTGACCAAGCCTGTTCCTTTCAACCTCAGTGGTGGAAGTGGCAGTGGAGCTCGCCCAAAGGTAACTCAAGACAACGAAGACAATGATCAGGGTACTAATGGAAAGCGCACGAAAGGTTTCCGAGCAAAAGCCATGCCGGATTTTTCCTTCAGCGAAGTCAAAACTACTCGAGCACGGACCGTTACCAAACCGGAACCTTTCAAGTTTGCTGTCAGCATGAAGAAGGAGAATCCTCCAAGTAGCACAAGCAATGGCCGCAGTCCTCGCGGATTCAAAGCTCGGCCTCTCCCGAAGAAAATCCTCGAAAGTCCTACAATTCCTGTCCACGAAGTGAAAAAACCAACGCCGCCGCCGAAACCCGGTCCACCTCCAGTTTTTGGAACCAAAAAGCCCCGCCCTCTTACTACTCCCGAACCCTTCAAACTGGAGTCAGTCCAACGTCATGATATCTATCAGGAGTTGCTCCAGGAAAAAGTGGCCAGCGAAAATGAAGCCATGAAGAAGGGCATGTCCCCAAAAGCTTTACCGCTGCCCAATACTACCTACGAACCGTTCTCTCCTCAACTCGGGTAGCTATTTTACTAATGAATCAGTCAGTCCACGCGGCATGCAAATAAATCTGAAAAGTACTAGCAATAATTGCAGTCTACTTTTGTCCACTACGCATGCACCAATACAAAGAAAATCAAGATACAAGTGCGTGTTTCGAATTAATTTTATCGATGCTGATATTCGTAATGGGTAGATAAGATTAGATCGACGCGTCCGATGAGAGTCGGATTCGATGTTGCCAGCGAGCTGATGAGAAAGTTTTTAGGGATAGACCTTTCCTTTTGATCAAGATTTTGATTAGTGCTTTGGTGATGTTCTACATTGATGGATGACTGAGCTATTATTCTATACATATAATTCACAACCCTCCATCCTGAAAATATTATAGATCCGCATCATCGAATATATTTATGTTTTTAATTGTCTCGTGTCATTCCGTACATCTTTTGAGTGGATCGAACACGAGCGGTAGGAACTTCCAAAGACACTTCGCAGCACTTGCTCAAAAGAACGTCCACAGCTTTCTGAGCATTCTTTTGAAATTCAGCTTGCAACTCTTGAATCTCCTTGTTGGTTTCCGTTTGCAGCTTCTGAGAAGCACTACCTTCAGACCCACCCTTGGACAAGACCATGTTGTTGAATTCTGCTTGCTTCTCACCTCTGTATGCATCGATCAATTCCGCAGCTTCGGCCTTAGCTTGCTTCATGCGATCGCCGCGACCTATTTGTGAATTGCGTTTGCATTGTTGTTTGATTGTGTTACAGTGTAGTTCGAGCGGAGCGAAAGCGGAAAAAGTACATGGTGAGATGACGGCACATGGCATACCACATGGATACAGTCCACGGCATGGATTCAGTTCGCACAGGCTTTCCGAAGTTGATCTAAGCATCACTGTGATAGAAATTATCCTTTCCAGTGCATCCATAATGGCAACTTTGACTACTTCAGCACAACGAAAGGAGCCGGCAGCTGCAGCGGTAGCAGCAGTGAGCGGATAATATTATAATATCCTCCGCCACCAGCCACAACATCGCTTAACTTTTTCCGGCTATGAACAAAACTTGCGTTAACTTACCAACACGAGCCTCCGCAACAATTTGCGACGCCCGAGTTTCGGCCGCCATGAGCTCTTGAATTCCAGTTCCAGATTGCATTTTGATGTATTAATAATAATTGGCTTGATACGCGGGTGTAGTCTCGTTCTTAGTAGAAGTGGATCCTCGTCGGTGCTGCACAAAGTAGTAGACTAGTAGAGAGACCAGAGTATCCGTAATGAAAAGGAGGACGGAGCGCATCGAACCGTTGTTGTGATGAGAGCCTGCCGAACCTCACGTTATTTAGAGAGATTCAGAAAGAGATCGCTCAAAGATCAAGTGTGCAACTTATCAGTAAGGATATTGCTAAGTTTAGAAGAGAGGTTAATATTCGAATTGCAAATGAACGCACGCCTATCCAGGCAGACAAAGACAATTCCGCCATTATTTTTTATTCATACAGTAGTAGACTAGTAGTCCAATACCAATACTAGTAGTAGTAGTAGCGTAGCTAGAGTGGCTCGTCCTCGATAGCTATCAGCTTGTATCCTTCCTTATACAACCCCTGCTAGCAGTTTAAAATATTTGTCCAACCACTGACACAACCATGACAGTCCTTCAAGAGAAGAAGACGGGAAACCTAGAGCAGTATCAAGCGAATCGAACACAAGAGTCAGAAAATAGTATTCTGGTGCAGAAGCAAGAAGTATCATCATCATCATCATCGCCGCCACCATCCTCCAACAATGACCACGCCATGGCATCGTTTGTTCGGTCCAACCTCAAGAAAGAAATTTCTCAACAGGTGGTGCGCAAAAAATTGGCCAAATTGCGACATCTGGTACTGAAGCAAGCTATATCTCCCGAATATTTGGATTCGCTCTTTCCTTCCCTATTGGAACACTTCGATCCTCAGCATGTCATCTACAATGGAGGGATTGCCAATATTACCGAATGGAAAATTTCTTGTTATTTGGAAGTTATGGAAGGGGGTGTTCCAACGGCCAACCCCAATATAAAGTTGCTGGACTTGTTTCGGCCACTGTTAGACGAATGTAATCAATTGTTTCTTTTCTGGTTTCGACAGAAAAGTGCTTGCAACAACAACAACAATTACAAGAAGAAAAAGGAGGATTTGCAGTGTTCTCGCCTCATGACGTTCATAACGCGATATACTCCCGCACCAGGAGAAGAGGCTCTATTGAAGGTATGCTCGCAAGTATTATACATTATTTAGACCTAGATTTGTTTGTTTTCAGATTTTTTACAGTCTCAATTGCTTTCCGATACTGCGCGACTGACTTGCCATTGAACTATTTCGAATTTCTCGTTATCTAGCATGTTGATGGATCTGGAAAGGTGGACGGGTCTGTGGTAGTTGCTTTGCCAATTGACAGATGGTCGGCGCCCGAAAGTGTCAACTCGTTTATTGGTCATGGCGGAGTAAGTAGAGGCATTTTGTTTACCGAAAGAGCAATGGAATTGGCTTTGTTCACGTCGCTGAACAGACTTTTATCTCATTTTTGTAAATACTCGTTTCGTTTAGGGTCTTACATTTTGGGACGGCAAAAACAGAGAAACAAAAGAACCCAACGAGATCCATTACGAAACAAGCAGCGGTGATTTGGCATTCATAGATCGGTAAGAACAAGAAATTTCTTGATTTGTTTTGTTACTCCCTGAAACAGCAGCTGACTGACGGCATTCTTTGACTGTTTGTCTTCAGAGCCGTGTGGCATCAGGCGGATCCAATTACAAAGGGTACTCGATGGGCCCTTGTGATTTTCTACAAAGTACATGACTAAGTATTGAAGGTTTTCTTAGTTGTGTTTTGATTTAAACTGCGTGGCAAATGCCTGATTCTGTAGAGATCTTGCGTAATGCGTTTTCTTGGGTCATTTTTCTTGAGATGGACTTATTCGATGGGCGGTCAAGCTGCCCTGCTATTTAGAGCAAATACTGCCTGAAGACCTAGAAAGGGAGAGAGTTGATATAAAGAATCCTGTCGGTAAAAAAAAAGGATTTCTATGCAATCCATTAGAGTTGTAGACAGCAATACAATAGAGAACTCGAGTAGACAGGAAGCTGACTTGAACACTAGAAATCATGATTGCAGCATACATTAGAGAGGGTTATCTGATTGAAGCTCCTAATGAAAAGGCATTGTTCCATGGAGAGGCCCAATTTTCTTGTCTATGAATTTAATTCTAGCGTTAAAAAAGTTTACTCCCATCCTTCATCGGAAGACTTGATGACGTAGGCGGCAACATTGGCAATATCATCGTCTCCAAGACGTCCTCCAAAGGCAGGCATAGCGTTCTTTCCGTTGGTCACTTGGCTGATGATGGCCTTTTCGTTACGTCCTCCTGCAAGATAAGATTCAAGGGCTTCCTTCTCAAGAGTCTTTTCGGGCATGATGACATTTTGTCCTCCTGCGTGGCATGCAGCGCAGTTGGCGTTGAAGACGGTCTCTCCAGCATCAACATCAGCAGCAATGGCAGGTGTGGAGGCAACACCGAAGGCGATGGCTCCAGCGGCAGCGGCCTGTCGAGTGGGGAATCAAAAGAAAAACAGTTTTAGTTAAATAACATCAAACATCAAGTAACTAGTGAGAATTTATTGCATATGAGTATTTGTCCTCAACAACAAAAGAGTGCGGAGATTCAAACTCAAAATGCGGCCCAGAAGTTGCGTGCCAACAAGAAATTCAGTGGATGATGAAATTAATCTGCTGCAGCCCCCGTGCAATTTTCCTCCTGCAGGAGGTGCCGGGTGCCGGCCACGATCTCCTCACGACCCTCCGATCCAAGACCCAAGACTACAACAAAAACATTTCATTTGAAAAGCTTTGGAAGAGCAATGCAATTCGTACCTTTCCGATGTCTCCGGCCTTGATGGAGAAGGCAGAGGCGGTGGCAAGAAGGGTGGCAAATACGGCGATCTTCATCTTGATATTATTTTCTTGCTGTTAGATTCACTGAACATGAAAAAGTGTTAATTTACACTCGCACGGCGCCAAAGAAGGAAGGGGCGTCCTTCGTCCTTCCTTCTCTGCTTAGTTGGAGCTTCTTTGGATTTTTAGGATAGATCCTTCTCTCTCCAAATACGTCAGGGTGTCAAGAAGCAGAGAAGATCTTATCTGTTCAACTTAGACCTACTAGTAGTCCACTAGTACTGTAATAAGCAAAGTAGGTCAGTCTGTCCTGCACACCGTCCTTTTTGCCGGTAGTGATGTGTGATGTCTGCTTGTCTGTCTGCCTGTCTGCCTGGCACTACCTGGTACTGTAAAAAGCCTCAATAATAACTCGTACTCTAGTAGTGAAGTAGAACATGGCCTGGCGTTTCTCTGATAATCAGAGCGCTTTGGTTTTGAGACAATGTTGTTGTTCGTTGTTTTGCTTCTGATTAGCCTCTCCGTCTACAGTTTGTATCACTAGTAGCTCGTCTACTCTCTAGGTACGAGTAGGCTACCGATGTTAGACTAGATATTTTTAGGAGGAGGCAGCAGAATAATGAAAAGTGAAGAAGGTAGCTAGCAGTGGATTTCTTCTGTCCTTAGAAATTTCCTGATCACTCCTCTTCGTCCTCCAGTAGAAGGCAACTGAAGGTGTGACAGATTCCAACAGAAATCGCAGGTACAAAGGCGGGAGGTCACTATATATTCTCGAGATTTGAAAGCTTCCTCGTTGTCTATTTGATTACCTTCTGAAAACTGTCAACAGCCGCGGAAGACTAGCTAGTACTAGTAACACGACTCTAGCGCTTCCAGCGTGGCAGCGCATCACAAAATCATGAGCGGATAGATTAAGGTCAGAGGCACGTGCTGTGGACCTGCGGTGATTGAATGGTGAAGTTCCTTATACTCGATGTTCAAAATAGAAACAGAACTCGGCAGAACCTGGAGAACTAGCCTACCGGTACAGTAAAAAATTCAGACGATCGAAGACCTTGCATTTCATCACAGGTATCTTCGGCAAACCAGCATAGAACCAGCGCGGTCATCGAGTGTTGTCAATAGTTTCGTTCTGCTCTCTAATTTAACAATTCAATACCAGTTAATACTCATAGATTTAAGAAAAATATTTGAGTGACAAGAATGAAAATTCGGCAAACAAGACGTTCGAAAGGTCAACCAAAAATCACCATCCAACCGAAGGTGCGCAAGACACTAACATTAAACTCAGCACCAGAGTAAGTTAAAATTGTCATCAAACAAACAACAATTCAACTAAAACGACGACGTTGGCCACTATCATCTACCCGCCCTCTCGTTGTTCTAAGCTTGCTGAGCAATACTAGTTATTTGAGCCACAGACAAATACGGCAGTACTGTACTATTGAAGAAGGGTCATCTTACTACCGAAGACAATAACTCGTAGAGATTGCCACGACTGACCCGGTAGAATCAACAAGCAACAGTAGGCCAGTTTGCATCATTGCACAATCGCAACAAAACAACCACACAAGCACCGCATTATGTTTACCACTGTTCCAATGCGATCTTTAATGGCGGCAATCCTGTTAGGCTGCAGCTGTCAGCTAGCCACGGCCAAACCTAGAGCTAGTAGAGTGTTGTTGGATGGGGATTCCAATTTCGAATACGTCGCTACCACGGATGTTTCCTTTCTGTAAGTGAAAGATGAATTACAATTAAATGACAACGGAATGATCACGAAAAGAGCTCTAGAAGCTGAAGTCTGTGTGTCGAGTTCACCTGATGTAATCTGATTTATCTATTCGCACCGCTTATGTTCTCTGGGTTCTCACGTTCTCACCGTCACTTCTTTGGTAACAACTGCTTTTCTCTTCTCCTATCTGCAACAATTTTTACGCATAAAACAATATGAAATTAGACTGAACTTGGCATTAGACGCTGCAGAAATGCGCAAATCAGACACGGATATTGACACAAAGAGTGAAATTTACTACAAGGGAAAGAATGCTTTTTACCAAGAAGAAGACGGCAAACAAACAGTTATTTCCTTGGCGGGTCTCAGCTTGGCATCCAGTGGGGTCATGAGCGGCGATCCACTCTACAATATCTACCGAAATGCCTTTTACGATTTGGGTATCGAAAACGAAAATGATGAAGCTGGAAACTTTGATGGCCATCCTGTCGAAGAGTATGCCAATACCCTTGTGGTGGACCTGTTCGAACTCAACAGTACACGTACAGAGACTGAAGGAGCCATTGTTCTCAATGTGTGGATGGCTGTTGCGCACGAGCTTCACTCTGTACTTCGAGGGTGCCAATCTAACAACCAGGATGAAATGAACGGAGCTTTGGATCGTGCCACTGCTCTGTGGATTGGTGCGGACCAAATCCGAGGAGACAATTTGGAGGGCCACTTGTTGTACAACCTAGCCGAGTTGGCAGGAGAGCTCTTTGGTCAAGACGACGGGGAATCTAAGGTCAACACTGAAATTATGAAGAAAATCAACGACATTCAATTCAACATTGCGTCTGGAACGTGCGGTCAAAATGGTGGATACGTGGAAATGAGAGATATGATTCGTAGGGTCACGGCTCTCATGACCGTTCCTCTCGTTCAGACCTTGATGCATCACATTGTGCAGATTGAAAACGAAGGAGCCTCGGATATGGTGGAACTCTATGCTTTGGCTTTGCTGCCGCGTGTTGCTGCCTGTGAACCCAATAAGTACAAGACTATGTTGAACTGGATGGTATTCAACAGCTTGACGATTGATAATCAATTAGATGCCATTGAGAATGTCCAAAGCATTTTGAGCTGCTTGGGTGTGACTTGTGCTGACGTCGGGAGTTACTTGAACGGCAAGGTGCCTCAATGTAATGATGATATCGTTTCCCAGGCAAGCCCCCCAGCTTTGGCTTCGTACCAACCCACTGTTGATGTACGCGACAAATCCTACATTGACCGTGACATGCTTCAATTCCAATTGCTCATGGAATGGGAGGCTTACGATGCTGCCAAGGATTACTACCTCTATGGTGCCAACAGCAAATACAGTCTCTCGGAATTAGCCACGAACAAAGCTGGTGCCACAGACAGTAATTTGTACGATACCTTTACGCAGTATTACGAATCCCAAAATCTACCCAACGCACATGCCATTGTCATGGACATTCTCGATGGTGTCATCCCTTTTGATGATAAAGCCAGTGACGATCAAAAGACACAAGCTGCCATGAGTGTCCTTCGGAGTGTCGTCATGTACGTGGCTGCCATCAGTGAGTTTGAATCCGCCGTTGCCGAGTGCGAAAGTGCATCATCGAACGCTATGCAATTCTGGGATGGGGGTGCTGCCTACTTCATTGGATCGGTTGAAGGCACTTCAGCCGGTGGCGTGAAGAAGGAAGGTCAGCTCTTGTACGGAGCCGCCAAGCAGCTTTGCGATCCTTTTGGGACTTGTGAACCTGATGATGCTGCCATCAACAAGGTCATACTACAAGGCTTGAACTTTGGAAAGACATCGCTACAGAATGGCAATTGCGCTGCGGCCAAGCAAATTCTTCACGATACTATCGAGCCTTCCATGCTCATTCCTCTGGTCCAAGGTACTCTGTTTTATGCCGACAAAGCCAAGACTTTGTTGACGGGGATTGATAGCGGAGATTTTGCTTCCATGTTTGGTTATTCCAGAGGTGTCCTTCCCTTCGTGCAGCAGACCATGCCAGCTAGTGCCAGTGTCGTCCAAAAGAACACGCAGTTTCAGCTTGCTTCTAAACCTTTGCCAGATGGCTTCGATGCTGTCTTTGCTTCTTTCCGAGATGCCCTGCAACAAATGGCTACAGACTGTAAGGCTGTCGGAAGGCTTGCATCGATCGGTGGCCTATGTGTAAACGACGATGGCTCTTCACCTTCCACTGGCAGCACAACAAGCACGACTGTCCCCGCCCCTGTGCCCGCACCAGACAACACGCCAACGAACATTGCCGACATTGCATTTGGGCGTTACACCTTTAGCTCCATGGACGCCCCTAACCTCGACTCACGGTTGTCGCTCGATGTACGGGATATTCGCGAAACAAATGATGTTAAAAATGCGGAGCGCACTTATGTGCAGGGTCGCAATGTGCAGGAAGGCCTTTACGGCCAAGTAAGCTTGATGAGTTTGTCCGAAGTTAGTTCGCAAGCGCACCTTTTCATGAACGATGATCCCATCTTCAACTTCTTCCGCTATGCTTTGTACGACGAATCGACCTTCGAGAGCAGTTCTAGCAATGCGAGCTGGCCATTTGCTGACATGGTGGTGAGACTGGCTCTTAGCCCTGATCATGGAAATGATGCAGAGTTGGCCTCTGAGGCATCTGTGATTATGAACGTTTTCTTCTTAATCCAACACCGGCTGTACCGTGCAGCCAGAGAGTGCAGGCAAGGATTAAATCCCGCCCATTTGATTGATTCTGCCGTTGCTCTATGGATCGGGCAGGAACAGCAAGAGGGGAAGTTCGGTTCTGGCTACATGATGTACTCGCTCGCCCAAGGAGCGGCCCAAGCCTACGGCCTGCCTGAGGAAGAAGCTCCTGTAAATAAAGATCTCATGGACATGTTTAAAGAAGCGCAGGTTTTGGCAGAGTTTTGCCCCAGCCAGCAGAATAGCTTTTTGGAGATGCGCGTTTTGTCTTCCAGAATCATTCAAAAATTCTCTGTCATTTTGGTGCAGCGCTTGATGTACTTCATGGCTGAAGATAACCTTGACCACACAGAACTGTATGCCCTCTCTGTCATTCCTCAAGCTGTTTCCTGTGACTCGGGCGTGTATCAGGAGCTCAAGGGAGCCTTAATTGACTCCTTCTCCAGGGATGCTACCATCGATGATCGGTTCTACACGCATATGGGAAAGCTTCTGAAGTGCATGCGTGTTACCTGCGGTGACCTTGGTGATACCAGTAAAGGAAGCTCACATTTGCAAGATATTGTTTCAAATGTTTGCCAGAAGCTTGACGAAGACGATCGCAAAACAGCACTAGCTGGGTACAATCCGACTTTCACTGTTACCGAGGAATCTCAAATTGATCTCGATATTCGACAAATCGGTCTTTTCATGAAGACACGGGCCTATGAAGCCGCCTCTGAGTATTACATGTACGGAGGCAATAGCTTGAAGACAGATCGATCGTTTTTATCGCTTCAGTATCTTGCCACTGCTCCTGAGCGCTCTGTCGCAGGCGCTGAGTTCTCTAGGTTTACAGCATACTTTGGAAACGATAACAACTACGCTGACACAGGAATTATGACCGCTCTTCGACAAGAAGGTATCTACGAAAGAGCCTCTCGCTTGCAGCTCAGCGAAGCTGTAGAGCGACAGCTTCAAACTATGGTGTCTTACATGGCAGTTCACTGGATGTTGAGCTCTGCCATTGACGCTTGCCAATCTGGCCAGGAGAGTCAAGAATATCTTGACACAGCTGTCGCATACTACGTCGGTTCTATGGAAGGAGCAGATGGTGGAGGTGTCTTCGGCGGTTACGGTGTTCTTTTGTTTGGTTTGGCGAAGGAGCAATGCCTGCATTTCGATACCTGTACATCATCGGGAGATGCTATGGTCAACCAGAAGATTATGCAGGCTTTCTCAAACATGCAATCGCGTTTGTCTTCTAACGACTGTACCTCCGCGGCCTCCTCGTATAACAATGACATCATGGATTCTATACCGGTACCCTTGATTCAAGGAACTCTTTATTACGCGTCTGTAAATGAGAAACTCGACGCGCGATCAACAAGCAGGAGCATCGCAGATGCATCCGTTCTTGCTGCTTCTGTGTTACCAAAGGTCAACGCAGCCAATCCGTCAAGCGCCTCGACCATTCAGAAAAACATGGCCTTCAATCTAGACCAGCGTCCTGTTGCCGATGGAATTCACGCTGTCTTTAATGCATTTGCCCAGGCAATCAATTCTATGGGAATCGATTGTAACGACGTTGCTGTCCTTCGACCTGAATCAAGAGGCGTCTGCAAGGTTTCTGATGAATCTGACAGGCCAGCCCCCGACACTCCGACTAACCTTGGAAACGACCTTTATGTCGCCACGACGTATGTACAAGACCGAGCTAATATAGCAATCGACGTCAAGGAAATGGAGGATGCCTTGAAGGATGGACGGGAAGACTTTGCCAAGCTGATATATGCCGAGGGCAAGAATTCTGAGATATACGATGATAATGGAATGACTGTTGACCACCGCAGTGTCGCTGCTTTTTCGTTAACGGAGGCAGAAAAGATGGTCAACGAACCACTCTTCAACATGTTCGTCTATGCTTTACAGGACTCGTCTGGCCAATTCATGGGTAGGAATGCCAAGCTGTACGCAGATTCCATTGTGCAGGACTCGTTCAATGTGAAAAACGTTGAGTCGAAGACTCTTGCTGCTGAGGCCGCTGTCGCCTTGAATATATGGATGTACCTAGCCCATACTCTTTACCATACTCTTGACGAATGCAAGAACGGATTGCTTGCCAGTGACGGTGGCATTCATGCGATTGATGAAGCTGTCGCTTACTGGATTGGGGATGGCCAGGTCACTGGCAGTGCTGGACGTGGCCATCTCCTCTACGCACTTGCCGAAGAAATGGGAGAAGAGTTCCAGATGGATGAAGTGGGGCAAGTTCGAACCAATACCAATATTTTGCGGCTCTTTCACCAGGCCAAGATTGAGTTGTCTCTTCCCGATGCCTGTGCTGACCCAGGCACGTATAAGAAGCTCTACCATGTTGTCAACAAAATAATTTCCCAGATGGCCATTCCTTTGATCCAAGGATTGATTCACAACTTGCGTCGAAATGACGCCGAACGTGTCAAGCTCTACGCATATGCGACTGTGCCCCTCTTTGCCTCTTGTAACACTGCTGACTTCAGCTACCTTCGAAGCAAATTGATCTACTCATCATACAATATAGTCGAAGTCGAGCCAATTATCGACCGTATTTTGAAATCTCTTCCTTGTCTGGGACTGCAGTGCGCCGATATTGGAGTGCACGTATCGGAAATTGAATCCTCTTGCAATGATCCTCCTGTCCTTACCTCCCTCGCTGGCTACAAGCCCGCCAGTGATGTTCGAGAATATGCCCAATTGGATCTTGATATCCGAGAAATCGACATACTCATGCGCATGGGAGCATTCGAAGCTGCTGAAGATTTGTATACCAATGGAAAGCATACAATGATAGATGGCGAGGCAACGAACGGAGTTTCAAGTCTCAGCTTCCTGGCGACCACCACTGCCCGATCGGTCGTCCCCCAATACGACTCGTTCGTGCGATATTTTGACGGAAACGAGAAGTATGCTGATGCGATTGTCCGCGATGCTCTCACAAACAGCGATTACAGCAACGAAACCCGGCGTTTGCTAGTAACAAGGACTTGCCAATACATGATCATGTTTATGGCCGCTCTCCAAGGCATGCATGAAGCTATCGGCGAGTGCGAGGCCACCTCAGCTGCCCGCGATACAACTGCGGCTGTCTTCTGGGACAGAGCTGCTGCTTCTATCATTGGTCACATGGAAGGTTCAACCAACGGCGGAGACGAGGGTGGAATGCTTTTCTTTGGACTTGCTAAGCAACACTGCGAAGAATTCGATACTTGCTCTTCCAAATCTCCTCTCACAGCTGAAGTCAACGACAAGATCACGTCTCTACTTTACGCTGGTCGCGGAGCAGTACTCGGGCGTAGTTGCTCTGAGATACGCAAGGCAACAGCAGAGTTGGAGCCGCTTCTCCTCGTGCCACTAATTCAGGCTACTCTCAGTGCTTCGGAGAGAGCCATGAATACCGGCATAAAACAAAAGGCTTTGAGCGCAGATCAGGTGGAAGCTTACATTTTTGCTAACGCTGTGTTACCTCTCCTTGACGACATCGACCGTGTTTCCGCTGATACCATCAAAAGAAACCTCGACCTAGCCAGCACTCCTGCTCACGGCGCCCTTGGCGCTATTGTTGAGGGATTTTTCTTAAACTACGAAGCCCTTGGGTTGCACTGCAAACAAGTTGGATGGTCTGACGACGTGGACGCCTGTAACGGCACCTACGAGGAGCCTATGAGTACTGGGACCATCACTGGTATCGCCGTAGGATGTTTTATCGGATTACTGACGCTTGTCGGCATATTCTGGTTGTTGCGCTTGAAACGAAAGGAAGGCAAAGACGCGTCCGAAGATGACCCAGTTTTTGTTGCCTCCAAGGGGGAATTGAACCACACTGAAGACTTGCTAACAAAATCAGAGGCGCAATCTACTATTTCACAGATTGTTGAGGGAGGCTCGGAGGAGATTCCGATGGTCAAATCTGAAGACCAAGAAGTGGTTTAGATCTAAAGTTGAGTTGATGATGAACTCGTATACATTAGTTACAAGCTTTATATATTTCTATTAATAGCGAGAAGTCTTGAATCTAATTGCATGCTGTATAAAGGGGCCAGTTGTTACGGGACTAGATCTTGTTGTTAAGGCCAATCTTGCGCCACGAGGAGCTGCTTGTCTTTCGTTTGGAAGAAGACTTCTTTTTCCTGCTGGACTTTTGGTTTGGTGTTGCTGGCACTGGTGAATAAGACGAGTCATTGTCTTCGTCTTCTTCTCGTGGCGAAGGCATTAGACTGAGACGTATTTTGGGCAAAGGTTTAACCTCAATCAACATAGGTTCATCTGGTTCATTGTCAACACGTGGAATAGGCGCAAACTCGTCAGTGTGGGATAATGCTTTCGGCCTTGCCTTCGGTCGTTTCGAAATGCCAGGCTCAGGAATGAGCAAGTGCATGCTTGGTGTCGAGGGACGATGCTTGTTCATTATCTGGGGACTCTGGCTGTCAAAGGTTGGCTTCTTGAGCATATCCTCAAACGAAACAAGCCCTGATTCCTTTTTGGGGCGCGTATTTTGTCTCGTACGGATGGGAGTGTCTATTTTCTTTTCTTCGCAAGGTGTTGAGCCAGAAAATGAGCGACCTCCTTTCGGACTGTCAGTTCCGTTTAAATTTGGCTGGCTAGTTCCCATAGTGTCAATCACGCTACAGAATCCCGCCATCAACCCACCTTGAACTTCTCCATATCGGGAAGTGACTTCATTCAAGACGAGCTCAAAAGCTCGGTGAACAGCTGCTTGATTCGACATGTCTTTTCCAACCGGGCGAATCTCTGCGAGTACGGTCGCATCGCATGCATTATCCTTAATAGCCCTCAAGAGAAGTCTTATCTTGATAGAAAAACCTCGACGGGGCATCCTTTCCGAGACAGTCAAAGCCAACTTCTCGGAATCATCGGCGTCTACAATCTGCGTCTCGGAGAGTCGAACTTGTGTGCCATTACGCATCCTGTCAAAAGCAGTTGTGCGATGGGCACCGCACATACTGCCAGTCGCAATTAAAGAATGCTCCGAAGCATGCCTCTCGAGCTCTCGGGGCGTCGCAGGTGGAAAAGTCCAAACAGTATGTTCGAAATTTGTATCGCCTCGGTCCTTTTCCCACCTAGCAATGACTGGTGATGTTGAATCCAAAAGAAGTACACGGCAAAGCGGGAGCGGCAAGGGCAAGCGGACCTTTTTTGCGATAGTTCGAACCAAAAGCTGACCATGAACAAACTGAGGAACTCCCCGCTCTGTGTCTCCGCTCTTTTTATTGTCATTTGTAGATGCTGCTTGGCCTCGCATGTAGCTTCGCCCTGGCACACGCCCCCAGCTCTTCCGACCTTCTGGAAGGAATGGAGATGTGATCGCATTGATGTCTTTTGCAGCACCAGAACCTTCGCCGCCACTGTCGTCCAAATCTTCAACGTCTGATGAGTTGTACCCAGAGGATCTGCGCCCGCTTTTTCGTTTATCACTACCGACGCTGCGGCGGCTTGAAGCCAGAGAAATATTCGAAGATGGTGTGTCACGAAAACCGCGGGCTGCTGTTGGAGACATGGCACTGTCAAGCACTCGCCCACCGAGAGCAGAAATAGGAAGTCCGCCACGAACTCCCAAACGAGCTGTCTCTCTTTCCAGAAGCAATTTCAATCCGCACACCAAGAGCTCCGCTTCTCGGAAGTTGTTGGCTAGGAATATAAGCGATGTACCTGCCACGTCTTGCAAGGAAATAACGCGTAAATGCTCTGTCTGATCTTGCGGATTGAATTTGATTGGGACGAGCGGATCATGAGACAGCACGGTCAAATCTGTCAGTGCTACAGAGTGCTTATTGGATAGCTGTACATTTCCTGTCCTCAGCTGCCCTAGTGTTGTTCCTTCCTTTTCTGTAAATAAGGCAGAATCCAAGGTAACCTCTTCTGATTCGACGGTTACCAAGTCTCCTTCCTGTGTTGAAATTTTGCTGGAATCGTCACGGCGCGCTCGCAGAGTACTGCTCTTATTGGAGACTGCACCTTCACCATCACTAAGCTTGGAAACAAATCCAAGACGCAGAGATCCCACTTCTGGCAACATGAGCCATAGCGTTCTTCGCTCGCGTCCCGTTCCACCAGATCGAGACTCTGTGTTGGGCAAGAGACGTTGAACTGAAACTCCACCATACACGAATTTTTTGAATTGTGTTTCAAACGTCTCGCAAGCCTCTGTGTCCTTCTGGTTAAGTGTGGAAAGGAAGTTGAAAGGATCGGGTTTGCTCGACGAGGAAACTTCTCCCAAAGTGGAGCGATCGTAGTACCAAGGATAAGGAGAATCCTTTCGGAGAACTTCGGGAGGCCGTGGTAGACAGGACATCTCATGTGTGAATTCGACCGAGTGAAGGGCAGCATACAAGTCTTCGGCCTCGGGAGGAGTTGGAACTTTTCCACTCAAAATATCATAGGCTGATACATTGCGACCGCAAGTGAATTTGTAGGTTCTGCTGTTGATATCGTTTCTTACGAATATTCTGGAACCTTCGAGGGATACGCCCACGTAGAGTCCTTGAGATTTTGCGTAAGCAACGATAGGAGCAATTCCGACTTTGGATTCCTTGGCATCATCGTTACTATCAGCATCATTGTATTCGTCATCCTTGACGACTACACCTCCGCCGCAGGTACCCCCAGCACTGGCCGCTCCATAAGCTTCGCGTCCCATACCGGCAACTGCTGCTCCAATATTACCTCCTATCGTAAAAGAGCCACCACTACGAAAGTGATCCAGGGATTCTTGCGTTTGCAAAATAAAGATATATTCGGCAACTTCCAGTCCAAATTGAAGACCTAGACCAAGTCCCCAGGTACCAATTGCACTCGGGGCTGACCAGGTGCCATCGCTCAAACGAGAAATAACAATTCCGGATCCACCATGCACCGACACACCGAGTACCACCTTGGAAGCTCTAACAAAGGCAAGCCCGACAGCCTTTTGAATCATCCCTCGTATGGTGGCAGCCTCTACGTCTTCCGTCCGGTCCACCTGCATAGCTTCTGCGGCCATTTTGCTTCGTAAATCCGCTAGTTTGGTTGCCCGTTCTTGTTCAAAAGCATCCAATGGTATACTGGCATGAGAAGGGTCTTGGTGATTGTTGTTATTGTGGGCCGCAGCAGTAGCGTTGGGGCCTAAAGAGCGTTTCGGGGGCAGCATACTTCCGTTACCCAGCAACCAATCCGTGCCGTCGTGTACTAGCTCTTCCCAGGTGTCAGGATTAGGCATACTCATGTCGGCCGTGGGAGCAAGTCTTTTGACGAGGCTCGAGGCAAAATCTACTTCATCATCCAGTCGAAAGCTGGGCACTAGCAGCCCTGTATGATGCATAGATTTTCGTTGTCGGGTCCGTCGAAACACGAAGACGACAGGAAGGGGTTCTTCGCCAGAAAAGGCACCTCGATCATCACTGTACATGTATCTATCAGCTTCGCTTTGTTGAACACAAATATTGACAGTCGATGGAATTGGAGGTCCCTTATGCCAAGATTTGCCCGAGCTGGTGGGTGGGGAGACAAAGGCAGATTGTGTTGGGTCCACAGCTTCCGCCAATACTTTTCGCAGTCCATCGTAGGTGATGCGTACACCTCTGCTTTCGGCATGCAAAGCATGTTGGACTGCCATTTCAGCAGCATCTACAGCATTGTCGTCTGCTTGGTCGGAGGATTGTTGCTGATCAAACCATTCTTGTTGAAAGACGGCAGCATATTGAATTGCATCTTCAGGCATGATTCCAGCTTTGGCTGCCTGAGATCCAGGCATGACACTTTGGACGTAGGCTCGGCCGTTAACTTCTAAAAAAGTCATCCCCAGATTAAGCTTGGCAGCTTTGGCAGTGTTGGCTGTATGGGGAGTTAAAACCAGGGTGAAAAGGACGGACTTCCCGGCATCGTCTCCCAGGAAGAGGCTGCCGTAGATATCTGACCACACATTCGAGCAATCTTGCGAAAAGCGATTTGCAAAGCTCATTTTGAAGCGGCTCTATTGTGTCACTGTGTAGGCTGCTAGGTTCACTGTAGAGAAGATGTTGCCAGAACCACCGATCAGACTTTGAAATGCAAGTGACACACACAACTAAAGTCCCCTCTTTAAGAATGCCTCAACTCCCGAAAGTCTCAACTCCACAAATCGGAACACACTTGTTGCTATACGCTACAAATTTATAAAAGAAAGCTCGAATGAAGCTGCCTCTAATCTGTCGCTCAAGGTCTTGTAATAAACTTGGCAATGGCAGACTAATGTAATGCTCGCTTTTTAAGGATGATGAGGTATGAGGTTGCTGGATGCACGTAACCAAGGAGATGGTCAATCATGTGAGATGAGAAAAATTTCGAGGTGGAAGGTATCGCTTTGACGTTTTGGATTTAGGCTACATGCCAATGTGGTTATTTTAAGTGTGCGCTCAATTTGTTGATGGCGAGGATTACTACTCTATGATATATCGTCATTTAGGGTTTAGGTTCCATGCTTCAACTGACTGGTGTGGACACAAGCCAGCAGCAGGCCTAAAATGTAGCTAGAGTAGTAAAGTACTACCCTACTACTACTACTACGACTACTCTACTACTCCTAGGGAGAGTGGGCCGCGAGGGGCAGACTAGCTAGTAGTGGTACAACACCACTCGAGTCGAAAACCAGGTAGATGTGCAATGGAGAGCGTGTGCCGGCTGTTTTTTCAGATATCACGTTTGCTCCTATTCATTAAAATCAATGCGGTACATTTCAGGCCAGAGCTTTCCGGTTATCCACAAATCTTGCACACCCTCCTCCCTAGTAAAAATGGCAATTCCATTCAGCACATCAGAGTTAGGAGGTTGCCTCGAAGCCAAGTCGGACAAGTTGTATTGAGTCAGCACTTCTCCCGTTGCCGGGTCAATTCGCAAAATAATGTCGTCTCGCCATACATTTGCCAAAATCGTGTCCGTTGTAGCATCCCATTCAATTTCGTTGAGATTGTCCATGAGCACAGGCTCGATAGATGCACCAAATCGTGCTTTGACGGGAATTCGTTCCACTTCTTGGAGGTTACGATCCCAAACGTGCAAGTTGCTGGATCCGTCCGTCACAAAGAACTGATTGCGATCGGCATGAAACGTGATGCCCCATCCCTCGTTTCTTGTTGTTGAGAATTGAAATTCCGTGACCACTTCCAGGGTATCCGCCTCAAAAATGAAACCACGTCGTGACTTCCAAGTAATGTGTATCAATCGTCCCTGACCGCTGTTGGTAGTATAATAAGCCAAACCTTCTCCAAAGACACTGGCGGGAGATTCTTTGAGTAGCAATACTTCACCCGTTTCAATATTTACATGACGAACATCACTTTGACCGTAGATACCCGTGCTCTCGTATACCAAATTCGGATTCAAAGGATCAAACGTCAGTCCCTGTGTGAAAGCATTGGTGTCATGAGGAATGGTTTCAAGAATGTTATAGGAATTGATTTCTCGCGTAATTCGGGGTATTCTTGTTCCTGCTGTTGGAGCATTGGTTGGTAGGGTGGTCGTCGGGGGATCCGTAGTGGGCGATAATGTTGAAAATAATGTAGGTGGGTCCGAAAATTCAACAACGATTATTTCATCATCTATCAACGCAGCATTGGTGACATTGTTCGACGTAGCATTATTAGTATTGTTCAACGTTATATTAGTGTCATTATTTTGAATACCATCAAATAAATTGGACAAGGAGTTGTCGGACAAACCCATCATGTCGTTGTTCAATTCATCCATGGAATTGGCACGAGAAGAATCGGTATTGGACGTGTCAGTAGTAGTAGCAGTAGGTGCGAGAGATGACGCTGATGAGTAACCACTGGTTGAGTTCATGTTATTCGACGCTGCTAGAAAGCTCTGCTCTCTATTTGCAGAACTTTCTGCTATTGGAACATCTGTCCATCGACTATTCTCACCCGTAAAGCTGCTGCTACTGGTGCTGCTGCTAGTGCTAATGTTGTCCTCTTTCTTTTGGGTCACCGCAACAGGCACGGCAATAACTACTATTATAGTTGTCACTACTAGAAAGCCTAGCAAGAGTTTTCGCCTTAACGACATTTTGCCACGAGACATCTCTGGCTCTCCGACGGCAGCCATCGTGGATGAACACGTGTATTGACTATTGACTCTTCTCTTGCCAAACACCAGGAAAAGGAAACTGTCTTTCTATTATTATTCCTTTGCCGACGAATAATGAATTGCGTAGATCTGCAATCACGAGATTCCTCGCTAAAATTTGGATTGGATATTATTTTTTGTTGCTTCTTCGGCTGCTTGTGGCCATTTCGGTGTTCACTTGCTGGCTCATCACTGGCTTCTTATTTCTTATTCACTCCTTCTAGTCTACTGTACTGGAGAAGTCTGGCTGGTGGCTGCTGTGTTCTACTACTAGTACTAGTCTAGCTAGCTAGCAGTGGATTTCTTGCAAGGCAGGTGGTGGATTGGATCGTGCTTTATTCAATTTTTGTCAACCCTTTTTAAAAAAGAGTCGTGCGGGACTGCAATACTGGAAACTTCCACTGTACGTAGTACTGGTCTACTCTAGTAGTAGTAGTAGGTAGCATGAATTACTCGTCTTGTGAACCTAACAAGTAGAGTAGAAATCAAGATGCCTTGCCCAAGCTATTCAAAACTAGTAGCTACAGTACTACTACTAGTAGTAGTAGCTATCAGCAAATACTGACATTTTTTTAATAATCAATCATTGCATATTGCGCTTATAGGATCTATCATTGCTTTTTTGACAGTTGTTCTGCTCTTTCCTTCAGTTCGTTAGCCTTGGCCTGCAAACGCTTAGCTTCACTTTCTAATGCATTATACTCATTCAGTAAAGCTTGCTCCTCCTGTTGCAACGTCTCCCAGTCCTTCATGCTTTCCTCTTTGTTCTTTTCAGATGAAATGGAAGCCTTTCGTTTGCGCATAGCGTGCCTCAAATTATTTTGTTTCTTCATGCAGATCTTTGCAACATGTTCGCGTTCATCTGCTACTTTTTTGACTTCCAATTCTGCTCGCGAGAGATACTTAGAGTTGACGTTGATTTGCTGTTTACTGTTAGCTACGCGGCGTTTTGCTTGCCGCAGCGCTTCTCTCGCTTGCTTTTCGGATTGGAGTGCCAAGACACGTTCTGCTCGTGCATTCTGTAAATTTTTTTCCGTTTGTTGATACTGCAGGATTGCCGATTCTAATTCAATCGTTTTATTTGCCAAGGAGCTTTCGACGGTGTTTAGTTCCTGAATGATGTTGTCGACTGGATTTCCCAATTTCAATCCTAGCAGCGAACGATCCGTTGATATATTCCAATGTTTTAAGAGACTGACAGCATCTGTTGATAAAAAGGTGACATTAATGGTATCTAAAGATGCCTCTACTCGTTGCATTGTGACATTTTCGAGCTTGGATTTTATTTTGCTGGCTTCTTCAATTTGGACCAGGAGTCTACAAATGAATCGATTGGTTGAATTTTCGTTCGAAAAATCAGGTGAGGTGTCGACACTAATACCAATTATAAGCAAATTCAATCCCATCCCATCTCAATCAGTAACATAAACTTACCCTTTCTCTAAAAGTTCGCTCTTTTCCAAGAGCTCAACGTTATCGACCAGTTCTCCAGCTCTTTTAGCAGCGTCCATCGCTCCGCTAAAAACAGTGCCAAGATCAGCTGCCTTTGTCTGGTCTTCCCGATGCGACAATTCATGAGCTGCAGATTGTATAGACGCGAGTGTGGTAGCTGTGGTTCTCCGTAAAAATGGCATGGCCACATTGTCAAATATATCTCTGACTTGAGGAGCAGCAGCCTCGGTAAACTCTTCCATGCTTTTCTGTAAGTCTCGACTCAGAGCTTCTGCCCGGATCTTTCGATTGTATCGTTGCCGCTCCCTTTTGTCACTGAGAATCTGCCAGGCAGCCGCAATCTCGGAAAAGTCTGCTGTTTCTGGTCGTCTTTCGTCAGAGAAGATAGCATCAGGGTGGCACTGTTTGGCTAAGATAACATATTTTCGTTTCAATTCTGATCGCGAATCATTCATGTTGGCACCCAGTACATCATAGAGAGTCCTTTCCCTTTCTTCAAGTGATACTTTCTCGGACCCGGCGTCTTCATTGCTCGAGGCAGCGCTGTCAGTCGACGAAAAACTTAATGATGACCTTAACGTGCCGATCTGTCGACGGTGGCTGGATCCAGTCTTTAGTCTCAGTAAAAGCTGAAAGCCGCAGCAATCTCGCAGTAATAAGGACGACTGCAGTAGCAGAAGCACGACGAGCTGAGACTTCCCTGTCGGCGTCATTTTGCTTCGTATGCCATTTACTTGACTATGCTTGCGTTATTGACCTCAACTTCGGACTTCAGACTACTTCTGTTTTATTTGTTTTATTGCTTCATTCGAGAAGTATTGAAAATCCTATCTAATACTAGAGCGCATATTTGATCCCACTGTCAAGAGAAATCTTTTGGTAACCCGGTAGGTCTTTTGTGGTCACAGTCAGGTCGGATTGAAGATCTTATTTGACCACATAGCAACAATGTGTTATCACCATTCCCGGGATATGGAAAAATCCCGGGGCTGTGTATCCAATTTTCTGGGATATCCATATCCCGGGCTTGTTTGACGATTTAGTGATCACCAATTCAGGGATATTGAAAAATCAC
>Ga0210025_1001248_pt1 | contig 28386 bp, 25 predicted proteins | sample CryGeyme20150102_FD_183989 | JGI IMG/M metagenome (GOLD analysis project Ga0210025, IMG submission 183989) | Groundwater microbial communities from Crystal Geyser aquifers in Utah, USA - Crystal Geyser metaG 2015-0102 (SPAdes) (version 2) | ecosystem: Environmental > Aquatic > Deep subsurface >... | reverse complement strand
CCATCATATTTAACGTTTAAATTAGTTAGCTTACTTTTCATTTCATCATCAGTTGCAGTTAGAATATTAATTCCGGTTTGTGTTTTAACTTCTGTTACATAATCAATTTCTGGCCATTCATCAGCCAGATCAAAATCATGACCGCGAGCCGTAAACTTTGTAGTACCAAAAACTTCAGTTGCAATGGTACGATATAAATCCTGAACGAAAATCATCCCGTCTTTATAATCAGCATAAGCCCAATAAAATTCAAGGTTGGTGAACTCCTGGAGATGTTCTGGACTACTGCCCTCGTTTCTGTATGCCCGACCAATTTCAAAAGTTTTGATATAACCAGCGGCCATAAGACGTTTTTGCCATAATTCACCAATTGAAATTCGTAAATAAACCGGCATATCAAAATCATTGTGGTGCGTCTTAAAAGGACGTGCTTCGGCACCACCAGTCGTCACTTCGAGCGTTGGAGTCTCTACTTCAAGAAAACCATGATCCTTCATGAAACTGCGGATGACATCCCAAAATTTTGCCTTTTTGAAAAATATTTCGCGAGCTTCTTCATCTTGCAATAAATCTAAATAACGTTTACGAAAACGTAAATCTTCATCTTTAAGACCGAAGTGTTCTGTCGGAATTGGCTGCAATGACTTAGTTAAAATGCGCCAGTTTGCAACTCCAACTGCTTTGGTCTCACGCTTTGTTACAAACGGCACACCCGAAGCCTCAATAAAATCACCAATATCAATGTTATTAAAAAATAAATCAAACAACTTTTCACCTAGGGTTTCCTTGGAAAAAAATAATTGTAATTTTTTAGTCCCATCAAAAACATCAGCGAAAGCCATTCCCCCATGAAGGCGCAAGGCCATTATTCGACCTGCAATAGTGACTGAAGTATTTGTTGTTTGTAATGATAGAAACTGTGATAATACCTCGGCATTGGTATGAGTAGCGTTCGTAACAGCAGTATATGGGTTCATACCAAAAGCTAATAAGGCATCTCGCTTTTTTCGTCTCTCCCCCATCACCTCGGCAAATGTTGACATAATATTAGTATAGTAACGATAAATTGATTTTTTTGCAAAAGCTAGACCATAAACTATTTCCTTTTTACTGTAATTGTTGCAGAATGCCCCAGGGTTCTACCCTGGGGATGAATGCAACATTGAAAAATGAGTCGCCGGTGGGCGACACCTATACAGAAAAGAACCCCCGGTTCGTTCCAGAGGGACGCTGGCGAATGCCCCGTCCCTCTGGGACGGGGTTCTTTACTTATTAACGTTGATGATTAAAAAAATCTACGGCACTGTTCCCCATCAAAAAACAAAGGGTGCGATTGACAAAAAATAAGCCGATTGCAAAATTACCAGCGGGGCGAGCTTTAGCTCGCCCCGCTGGTAATTTTTACTTTACAAAAATTATTCTACTTTCAACACTTTGTACTTCTGCACACCAGCTGGTGTTTCAAAAACGAATTCTGTCCCCTTACTCTTACCCATTAACGCTTCTCCTAAAGGTGATAGATAAGATAACTTTTTATCATGAATGTTAGCTTCCTCTGAACCAACAATGGTATAAGTATGTGAATTATTTTCTTTATCTTTTTGAATTGTAACTGTAGAACCTAATACAATAACGTCACCTTTTTTGTCAGTGGCCACAATTTTCGCCTCTTTGATAACTTTTTCCAAATGAGCAATTCGTTCCTCAATGGCCGTCTGCATATCACGAGCTTCCTGATATTCAGCATTTTCTGATAAATCTCCCAAACTACGGGCATATTCCAATGATTCGGCAACTTCCTTTCGGCGAACTGTTTTTAGGTGTTCTAATTCGTTTTTAAGTTCATTAAACTTTTCCGCGGTCAAATAAGATTGTTGATCATTCATATGCAAAATTAATGTACGTCAATTATACTCACTTACTCCCTGCGGTCAAATGTTGATAAATTATCATTCAGGAATATCATTATCTGATTCAAAATATTCTGGATGATGACTGGCCATCCAATCAAATACCTGTCCCATTACCCGAGTTGCACCGAGAGTATTATTACTGGGAGCTTTTTCCATCAGCAGGACAAAAGCATACCTCGGTTTTTCATAGGGCCAAAAACCCGCTGCCCATGAATTAACAAAAATATTTCCTTCGCCAACCTGAGCAGTCCCTGATTTAGCGGCAATTGCTACATCAGTTCGTTCTAATGGTCTCGCTGTACCACCCGGGTAATTTACTGTTTTTCGCATTCCTTCATGGATAATCTTTAAGTAGCTTGGATCAAGTTTTAAATCAATTTGGTCGCTTATTTTTCCCAGTACAACATGTGGCGTTAATAGTAATCCACCATTGGCTAGAACCGCATAGGCACGCAACATCTGGAGGGGTGTTTGTTGGAAACCATATTGCCCAATAGCGGTAAAATATGTATCACCGAGACGCCATTCATCGCCAAAAACTTTTTGTTTCCATTCTGGACTAGGAACAGTTCCTGTTGGTTCGGTGGCAATCTCAATACCAGTCTTATCACCCAAACCGAAAAGATTAAAATATTTATCCATTTTTGTAATTCCTAATCCTGGTTGGTCACCAAAACCGCCACCAATAGTATAAAAATAAACATTAGATGAAAAAGCTATTCCTTCACGCATTGTCATTTGACCTTGAACCCGCCAGTCTTTGTAAACAGATGGTTGATCTGGATTATAGGGATTAGGAATAGTAATTTTTCCATTACTGACAATTATTTTATTAGGGTCAATGATTTTTTCAGCTAGAGCGCCGTAAGCTACAAATGGTTTAACAATTGAGCCGGGAGTATATAGGCCACTAACGACTTTATTCAAAAAAGGAAAACGATTGTCATTATTATAACTGTTAATTTTTTCTACATCATTACCGTCAGCCATTACTTCTGGATCATAAGAAGGAAAACTGGTCATAGCTAACATTTCTCCTGTATGGATATCCATAATAGCGGCTGCTCCACTACGAAAATTTGCCTGTTTGGATGAGGAAGCAATAATCTGATACATTGCCTCTGATAGACCAGCATCAATTGATAGTTTAAGTTCTCCACCAGCGACAGACTCGCTAATAACATGTTCGCCAACCATTTTACCAAGGGCATCAACCTCAACAATTTTCTGACCATTTTTACCGTGCAATAAATTCTCAAAAGCACTTTCTACTCCAGTCCGGCCGATATATTCAGTCCGATAATAAAAACCATGTTTGTCCTTCTGAGGATAACTAACATAACCAAGTAATTGTCCTAATCCTAATCTATCAGTATAAGCCCTGACCGGAAAATCGTATCTATCAGAAAAATCTCGATCATTCCAAATTAACGGTTCACCATTACGGTCATTTACCACTCCCCGTTCAGCTATTATTACTGTTTTACTAACACTATTATTATCACTAATAGTACGATAGTCTTTCCCCTGAATAATTTGTAATAAATAAATCTTAAAAAAAAATCCACCCGCTATTAAAAGGAATAAAAAACCAACTAAATAGATATTATTAGTGGCGACTGGTAATTCGCGTCTACCCTCCAAACGTGTCATATTGGAGGCGGGTAAATTGGATAAATCTAACAAGATTTCATCAAAGTCAACTGGTCTTTTTTTGTTTTTAAACCATTTCATGCTCTGTTAGTATAAACTATAAATTTTGGCCTTAACCAAACGGTAATAATAATCCAAAATAAAGAGAAAATGGTATACCAGGGTAATGCTCGGAACGTCATAAATTGAATATCTACCAATAAACCAATTAGTAAAAGTTCAAAAGGGGTGTATTTATATGAATACCATAGCAAAATTGGTAAGCTATACCAAAAAAAACCAATATACCAAAGAATTGTCATCACCAAAAATAAAACTGACCGAAAAAATAAATTCATTAAGATAATTAATTAGTTATTGTCACAGTAGAACTAGTTTGGCTAGAAGATGCATTTTCAGTTGGTGGCATGACCAATTTTTCTTCTGGCACTGGCACTAGAAGTAAATTTGAAGTAATAGTCTTAACCAGCTTATCGGCTACGGCAAAAGTATGGGGAGTAACCGGTGTCCGACCAATGGTTAGATATTTTAAACTTTGCAATGAAGCTCCCGGTGAAACATAACCATATTGTTCTGGTTGGGTTGGTGAAGTACTAATCTCGCTTACCGTACCATAGACACCAGAATCAATCGCTGGCAATATTACCAAATTTCCCCGTTGTAAGGGAACTCCTGGCGGAACAGTGATTCTTATTATTCCTCCTCCCATACCTTCCGTATAGGTATAAATATTAGGACCAATGATATAAGCAGTAGCAATAAAATTAGGAGTTGATATTAAAGTTACTAAAGAAGTGTCGTTATTTACTTTAGTTACTATTCCAATTACCTGATCTTTTCCCAAAAAAACTGGCACATTTTCTAATACCCCTTGATTACTACCCAAATCAATCAATAATTGATCATAAGGTAATTGATTAGGACGAGCCACAACTCTAGCTAAAAATCTCTCAGCGGGAACAGAATTTAAAAGTGTGCGAAAATCCTGGTTTTCTGCTTGTAATTTATTGATGGTGTTTTCATTGGCCTGATTGGTCGACAACTGCACGCGTAATTGATCCAATTCAAACAAAAGCGCCTTCCGATCACGAAAATATTGTGGAAATGAACCACTTGACTCAGTCATCCAAACTCGCAAATCATCAAACGGTAACCAAAACATCTGTACCGCCCCAGTTAAAATTCTTGGTACAGATAAAATAGTTAGAGTTAATACTCCCAATATAATTATAATTAGAAGGGCAAGTTTAATTAGAGAAATTCGGCGATAACTCTCCCTCTTTATCAATGAGTATTTCTTCATACAATGCAAAATTTTCAATTACAATTCCTGTACCACGCACCACGGCCCGCAAAGGATCTGGTACAATGATAACCGGCACTTCAATCATTTCCTCTAAAAGAGCCCGCAAACCTGGTATTAATGCTCCACCACCAGAGAGATGAACACCATGTTGCATAATATCTGACATCATTTCTGGTGGAGTAATTTCCAATACTCTTCTGACTGCTTCTACAATACTATCTACTTGTACTGCAATCGCCTCTCGGACATCACTATCAGTAATCACTACCTCACGCGGTAGTCCAGTGATCACATCCCGTCCACGCACAATATGTTCTTTACTTCCTTCTTTACCTTTGTGTTCAATTGAGGCCAACATGATTTTAACATCTTCCGCTGTTCTCTCTCCCACATAAACCTTAAATTGGTCACGAATATAACTGGTAATGGCTTGACTAAGATGATCTCCAGCCGTTCGAAGATTTTTGGAAACCACGATGCCATTAAGAGCAATCACCGCAATATCAGTGGTTCCACCACCAATATCAATAATCATACTGCCAATGGCTTTGGAAACTGGAAGTTTAGCTCCAATAGCTGCCGCCATTGGTTCTTCAATCAAAAATACCTCACGTGCACCAGCATTTCGGGCAGCATCTCTAGCAGCTCGCATTTCCACATTAGTCACTCCTGACGGAACCCCAATTAAAACTCGTGGCGCTAAAAGCGTATGCGTATCGTTACGAACTTTATTAATAAGATAACCAAGCATTTCTTCAGTCACTTCAAAATCAGAAATCACTCCATCAACCAGCGGACGAACGACATCAATGTGTCCTGGGGTACGACCCTGCATGGCCCGAGCATCATTCCCAACTGCTACTAATTGACCAGTTTTTTTATTAATGGCCACAATGGTAGGTTCGTTTAAAACAATCCCCTTTCCTTTCACGTAAATTAGGGTATTAGCAGTGCCTAGATCAATTCCGATATCAGTTGATAGTGAATTAAAAATCTTGTTAATCAACAAACGGAAAGTATTCATGAGATTATTTCAAAAACAAGTTGAGAAGTTCCGCCTCATTGATTAATTTAATTTCACCAGTCGCCCTCGTTACCACCTCAAATATACCAGCTAACTTGTTCTTTTTACTAAGCACCACCCGATAAGGAATACCCATCAAATCACTGTCAGCAAATTTTTCACCAGCGCGATTCTCTCGGTCGTCATATAACACTTCCAACTTATTTTCAACTAATGAATCATAGATACCATCAGCCCAATCGCGCACTTCCTCATCATCATTATTGAGCGTGATCAAGTGAATTAAAAAAGGAGCAATGCTTTCTGGCCAAACAATTCCTTTATCATCAGCCAGTAAATCAACCACCGTGCCCATCGCTCGGGCTGGTCCGATTCCATACGAACCCATAATGACTGGCTTAGAGACCCCCGTTTCGTCCATAAAGGTCAACCCTAGAGCTTCTGAGAATTTTGTGCCCAATGAAAAAATATTACCGACTTCAATACTTTTTCTTTTTTTCAGTTCGTCTCTAGTGACACCTAAATCGGAGAGGTCAACTTGCAACAAAACTTCTTCATTAACTGCAATCCCCTTCTCTTCACAGACATAGACTAAATCTTCTCCGGCTTCAGCTAAGGTCTGAAACTCATGACTGAATTTGGTAAACGCCCCTCCCGAAGCAAAGGTTTTATAGGTTTTATCACCAATCCCAATTCTGGTAAAAATCCGCATATAAGCTAAAGCACATTCTTCATAAAACTTATGATGCTCGGTTTCGTTTTTGGAAAAAGAATAAAGATCTTTCATCCAAAATTCACGAGTGCGCATGATGCCACTTTTGGCGCGCATTTCATTGCGGAATTTTGTCTGAATATGATAGGCATAAAATGGCAGGTCTTTATAGGAAGAAACATACTGACGCATTAAATCAGTAATGACTTCTTCATGAGTCCACGCTAAACCAATTTCACCCCCAGCTTTTAATTCTGTTTTAAACCAAACATCCACTTTGTCGTCGCTCCATCGATCGGTTTTTTGCCAAATTCCCGCGTCTTGAAGGCTGGGCATATACATTTCTTGTCCACCAATGGTATTCATCTCGTCTTGAATGATACTTTTTATTTTTTCAATGACGCGCAGACCTAATGGCAAAAAGGTATAAACTCCAGCCATATTTTTATAAATATAACCAGCTTGAATCAGCAATTGAGCATTTTTTGACACCTCATCAGCTGGTATCTCCTTGCGGGTTTTGGTAAATAATTTTGATTGTCGCATAAATTAATTCTTTATTAACCTGAATAAACTTCACACTTTATTAGCAAGAAGTACCCGACTGGGAATAATAATAATGATTTTTACTAAAATACTCATGATTACCTATTCTATAGCAGAATGTAAGGAATGCAAAACAATAGGAACCGAGCTAATAATTTCCATCAATTAAAAATTACCAAAGACGTAAGACATCATGCACAGTAACGAGAAGCATTAGTAACATCAAAAAAATAAAGCCAACCAGATTGACCCGACCAGCCCAAAGGGGATTTAGTGGTCTTCTAATCATGGCTTCAATAACAACAAAGATAATCCGTCCTCCATCAAGCGCTGGTACGGGTAATAAATTGATTATTGCCAGGTTCACTGAAATCATGGCCATAAAATACAATAACGAAGTGAGACCAACAGCCGCCGCATCACCTACATAACCAACAATTCCAATCGGTCCAGTAACTTGTGAATAATCAGCAGTGCCAGTCACTACCCCCTTAATTAAGTTACCCAAACCAGCGGAAATGCCTTTAGTAAGTTTTATTGTTTGTAAATTTGCTTCCTGCAACGCTTCCAAAACAGCATAATGTTTGACTTCCACCAAAGCCAAGGCGACACCAATGGCCGGCTGGGTAGAGGAGCTACTTAATACTCCCATCTTAGGAGACACTAAGACCGTGTCGGTTTTGTTTTTACTTAGATATGTAATAGCAACTTCTGCATCATTATTTGCTATCATAAAATGACTGAAGGCAGTTGGTACTAAACTAGAAAGTTTATCTTCTCCGACCACAACAGCTAATACTTCACTATTCACTGGCAATAAACCATCTGCTGGACTACCAGGGAGAACGGCACTAATAATTAATTTTGCCTCATCTCCTTGTTTTCCTTCTTCAACCGCTGATTGTATTCCAATCAATAAAATGGTAAAGAGTAAAAACCAAGCCAAAATCATGTTCATCGTCACTCCAGCTAGTAGAACTACAATTTGTGCCCACTTCGGACGCGCGCCGAAGGCGCGCGACCGAACATTCAAATCAGCTGATTTATCAGTTAATTCCTCTGGATTTTCACCATAAATTTTTACAAACCCGCCAACTGGCAAAGCATTTAGCGTATAATTTGTTTCTCCTCGTTTAAAAGAAAGGAGCTTAGGCGGAAAACCGATCCCGAATTCATCTACTCTCATTCCGGTTAATTTGGCCGTAATATAATGCCCCCATTCATGCACCAAAATTAGTACAAACAATACAGCTAAAAAAATTACTACTGAAATAATTACGGACATAATATTTTACAAACTTATTTCTGCTTCTTTTTGGGTAAACAACAGCTCCAGATTCCGATTAGAATTATCAACGGCTTTTTGTACCTTATCCTTCAAGAAAAACTTATCATCTTCACTAATTTCATTGGTCTTTCTTTTAGCTTCAATCTCCTTTATTATTTCATCTCGCATCGCCCTTACTGTTACCCGAGCATCTTCCAATTTACTTTTAGCCAATTTTATTAATTGCACCCGTCTTTCACTGGTCAACTCAGGAAAGATAACTCGTAGTCCCATTGAATCACTGGAAACAGAAACTCCCAAATCTGCCTCACGGATAGCCCGTTCAATCGCGGGTACTTGGCTCAAATCCCAAGGAGCAATTCTAATTGTTCTGGCATCTTCAATCCCTACCGAGCCAATTTGTACAATTGGCATAAAAGTACCATAACTTTCCACTTTAATGCAGTCTAGTAAAGCTGGCGTAGCTTGCCCAGTTCTAATACCAGTAAATTCTTTTTGTAACCAATCTGTCGCCTCCTTTAGTTTTTGTTTGAATACTTCATCCATATTGTTACCGATATTTAATATTAATCTAAATTTATAATTTATTATAGCATTTTAGCATTAATTGGTCTTTTTTTATTATTTAGCGAAGATGAGTTTATTATCCTAACAACCTTGTTAGAGTTAAGCTTCATCTTGGTTCATTTAATAATGGCAACAAAAACGCTATTTCTTCCCATAACATTTTTTTACCTGCACCACGCATTTTTAAAGTTGATAAACACCATAATAATTGTTTGGTTAAAGTTGGTTTAAGTAATGAAGAATTTTGACTCAACCATAATGACAAACCAGTCGCTAAAACTGCTAAAGCCATCACATCTTTATTTTTGGTAATTTTGGTAATAACGGCCATCCGCTTACAAATTGGAAATTGAAGAAAGTTTATAAATTCTTCTGGTAAAGTTGAACTGGCCTTATTTGTGTTTATAATTTCCTGAAGCCGCGAGCGCAAAGTTGGTAGTAAGGTTGTATCAGGACGAATGATTAAAATAAATCTGCTAGTAACTGGTGGCTCTTCCAAGATCTTCAATAAAGCATTTTGTGCCTCAAAGGTAATTTGCGTAACTTCAATGATAAAAGTTTGGGTAGCTTTCTCAAATGGTGTTTGATAGGCCTGCTCAATCAAAGTGCGCACCTCAATAATAGAAAGAACCGGTGATGAGATATTTACAATTTCAGATTCTAAAGCCAATTCAGCAATATCAAAGGGAAGTTCAAGGTGTGAATTAGCAACACAAACAATGGCCTGATGTAAAAACATAGCACTATTATGTGCCATGCTTATTGTTTTGCCAATCTATAATATGACGAATAACCCGTCTGAGGTACTGCTCAAAAGTTTCATTTTGTTCATAAATAATTCCCTGTTCATACCGCCATCCATTCATATAATCAGTAATACTTTGCTTAATTTCTGGAGTGGCCCCTTCAAACCGTCCAGACAAAAGTAAGGGCATAGGTATGGGAGCAATTTTTTTAAACAGAGGATGTTTTCGTCCTCTTGGTCCAGTACCAAAAAGACCACTTTTCATAAATAAAACCCATTCTGATAAAAGTTGATCTAAACCATTATCAACCTCCTTGGTATAAAGTGGATCACCTTCCTGACTAGCTAATTTAAGAGAGTCGGCCGAAGGTAGATCTTGTGGAGTCTTAAGCGGAGTTACTGTAGCTACTGAAGCCACCACTCCATTATTAGCATCAATAGTTGGAATGTTAGATGCTACAGGAGAATTTTCTACTGAGACAATTTTTTTGGGTGCAGCAGGTGGTTTTGGTATTTCCACAATTGGTTGAGCAGGATCTGACATTATTACCTTTGGAGCTGGCGGTCGGGGAACTGGTGCTGTTTCTGGTGGTTTTGGTATCTGTTTTTCTGAAACCTTTACAGGAGACGACCAGTCAGATTGCTTTATTTCTGGAATCTGTGAAAAAGAAGATGCAGGAGGGTTAAAAGAATTTTTTAGTGTAGCATCCACTTCAGACGTTTCTTCAGTTGAAGCTATCTTCTTAATTTCTGGCTGAGGAAAGGTTTGTTTAGGAGTTGCTGGTGCTAAAACGGTTTCCGAGGTAATGGCTTTAGGAATAGTAGGTTTAATTGGGACAACATCATTATTTGTTAAAATTTTTTCAGGGCTGGTTTTGGTTTTTACCGAATTCGCTTCAATTAAAGTTTTTACTTCTTCATAAACTACTTCCAATCTTTGCATTGATTTTGTAATTTCCTCTTCAGTGCCACCATTTAATTGTTTCATGGCTTCAAGGAGTGAGGTCATATAGTCACGACCGATGGTATTATCAATTTCAATTAAATTGACAGGATTACCAACCTTATTGTTAATATCAGATTTAATTTCCCTAATCCGATTTAAACGGTCAAGCGAAACAGCGCTGGTGGCAGGTTTTTCCACTGGTTTTTTTTGAGCATCCAATTGATCAGCGATTGTTTGATGAGTTATTTGAGGAATAATGGGTTTTACTTGATTTTGCTCAGACTTAAAAGGCATCGGAACTGGAGCGGTATTAGCTTTATCATTTTTGGGTTTAATTACTTCATCATGAGTCTTTAAAGTAACTAGGGCGATTGGTGCGACTGAGGTGATTTTATTTTCTGGCTTTAATTCTACCGTAGTTAATTTTTCAGTAACAGCTGACGGGGTAAAAATTGGTGCCGGTCTTCCTGTTGAAAATCCAGGGTTATAATTAACGGGTGCATTTGATTTCTTTTTTGGTATTAGGGACGGAGTTATTTGATAAGAACGTAATCTCTCCTGAATCATACTTTGCATGGCTGGATCATTGTCACCAGTAGAATAAAGAAAAATTAAATCACGTAACTCATTGCGTTCCAAAACCGATAACTCACTCAAGCGGATTGCTTGTAGAACCATCAAAATACCTGCCTGAGAATTTAAATCAAACAAATCATTTCCCTCGCTTGTTGAAGAACGAACATCTGATACCATATTAATATTATAATAACATCACCCTGCAAAAATTAATAACTATGGTTTGAGACTTCTGTGTATTACTTTAACAAAAAAATTATCTCCCGCTTGTCACTCTAATAACATCAGTTTTGAAAGATCCAATTTCATCAGTCAATGTTTTTCCAAACTGCGGATAAGTTTTTAATAATTTAGGTAATAGATTTTCATCAGTGGCATGAGCTTGTACCCAAGAACTAAAAACTGATTGGTCATCTTCTTCTGATTTTTCTAAATAATGAAGTAGTGCTCCTTCTAAAATAACTGAACTTAGGTCGTACAAAAATTGCTGACGTTTATCTTCTGTCATATCGTCAAGACCAAGTGGTGATTTTAAATCGGTAGCTAGAATAGTTGAAATATCCATATATTTTACTTTATATCAGGTAAATGTTGATCCTTATTTTTTAATTGTTCTAAGACAAAAATTTTAGAAGTCAGCTTCAAGAATTTATCAGTTGGTTTCAGGTCAGTAAGTTGTTTAGAATTTTCGTGGCCTCGGAATTTATTCAACCAAGCCCGAACAGCGACAATTGGTAACTTATGACCACTAATTTCTGCCTGAAATTCACGAACCGAAGACTTTTCTAAATCAGCCAAATACTTTATCTCAGCTATCGTCATTTTACTTAATTCAGAGAAGGTACTTTTAGGACCAAATAAATTTGTAAACCAACCACCATCGCCGGCGGTAAAACCTTCAATGGTTTGTACCCAGAAATTAAAACTTTTTTTATAAGATTCTGGTCCGCCGGGAAAATTACTTTTGAATTGCCCCATTACACTATCGGTAATTATTGGTTCAACAGATGCTCTTGTTTTTTCAGCTTCTTTTTTTACTACCGATTCATTTCCTGACATTGGCTTTGTTATAGTTGGGTCTAGGACAACCTCTGATGCCTCTTTGTTTTCTGGTAGTAAATAACCATATTTCATAGCCACCTCTTCGGCAATTTTATTTAATAAATTAATGTTTATTTCTTCTCCGATATAAGTTTGATCAGCTGATGATTGACCAAAACCCAAGTTTATTCTTAATTCATGGTCGTCATCAATCCGGTCTCTAACCAAATCAATTACCTCTTGTTTATGTCTAGCGTCAATTTTTGCCAAGAAAGGTAGTTCTCCGGCCTTGGTTTGTCCTTCCATAATATTCCAATACACATCGTGTGGTGTTTCTATTTTAAATCTATCTGTATCAAACCTCTCCAAAGCGGCTAAGGCATTAGGATCTAATTTATCAGGATATTCTAAGATTACTCCAAGGTCATGATTTAAATCAGTGGCTAATGGACTAAAAATATCTTTAGCATTAATTTCACCTTCTGGATTTTTAATATCTGTTGGAAAAGAAAATCCCCGCTCGTTATCGTCATTATGAGTTAATGTTGTTGCTGTTTTCAAGTGTTCGTCTATGGCTATTTTTGGTGGCGGAACCATGGCTGGCGGTACTTGATCAATGGCTATTTCAGTTTCTGGTAAATTAGTTGGCCGAGTAAAGGCAATTTTACTATCGGATAGTGATTCTAATTGAATGTCATTGACCAAATCGTCTGGCGCAATTGGTGCTTTGTCCATGCTGGTCATCGGCGTTTTTGGCTGGTGTCCAGTTTTAGAAAATGAACCGTCACCAGTGTTGTCGGCAAATAAAACACCAGAAGCGGTTATAATTGGTAGGGAACTTTTAAGAATTTTTCTTAATAAAGTAAAACGTTTTTTAGTTGTTTCTGTTTGAAATGATTCGGTGATGGCGGTTTCATTTTTTTTGATGGTTAGCCACGGATTAAGAATTTTTTGATTAGCCAGTATTTCTTCGTTATCAGTTCCGAGTGCTACAGTCAAATCTTTGTAGTTTTGCAAATAGTTTCTTTTAGCTCTGATATATTCAAGATCTTTTAAATCCATTTCCAACCAAATTCCCTTTCTTTCTCTTAAAACCCAATCTTCTTCTTTCTTTGACAAATTTTCAAATAAAGCTTTGTTTAATTTAACTCGTTCCAAATTTATGATATTTAATTGTTTTTCTGTTGTTTCGTAGACAGTTTTTAACTGTTCAAAAGTTTTTGATTTTTCTGATAAATTATTTATAAAGTCAATAACATTTTGCAAAGCTTGAAGAATAACTAGTGGTGATTTTTCTTCCGTTATCATTCTTTCCGAGTTTTCATGCATGGCCTTAACGGTTTCTCTGTCCTCCAGACTAATAAGACTTGAAGGGTTAGTAATTTCCACAACCATTTTTAGAACCTCGTCATGCATTTTTTCCACAGTATTTTCTGTTTCCTTGGCGATTTCATCTCCTTCAGGTATGCGAGCGGTAGTTTCTGAATTGGGTCGTATAACCTCGGCTGGTGTTGATATGTCCTCAACCGCTGGTATAGGCGTTGGTTCACCCTGACTCTCTTCAACCGACAAATTACCATTACGCTTAGATAGGTGTTTCTTCTGGAAATCATTATTCCACCAGCCAGTTTTTCTATCCGCCTCTGGAACTGGTTTTGATTTAAGAACATCTTGATCAAAATCTTCACCTAAAGCATCTCGCAGGTTAGCAGTTTCTTCACCCCAATATTCATTAAAATTTTTTGATTTTTCCGTAACTTCTTTAGTCAAGGTCTGTAATAATTCTTCTGTCTTTGTCTGCAATGGCAAGAGCTTTTCTTCAGCTCTTTTTATAAGAATATTTTTAATACCATCATCATTTTCATGCTTTAAACTTTCACCATTAACCCTGGATTGCAAATTTGTTATTTTTTCTGCCAAATCTTTAATTTGAGAATATTCACTTTTTTCCGCTAGATTAAACTGCGCTTGCTGGGCAAATTTTTCTAATTTATCTATCTTATCAAGAAGATCGTTTACATCAGACAGTGGCTTTATTTCAACCTTTACTGAATCGACCATGGTTTCATTAGCTTTTTCTTTAGGTTCGCCATTTTTTTCACGAATTACTGCCTTAGAAATTTCATCAGACTCAACATCAGTAAAATTACTAGGATTAAAACTTTCTGCCATATTAGCATGCTGTTTATTTATATTTATATCTGGTTCATTGACATTTTCAATCGTAGTAGCAATATTTTCTTGAATTTCAGGATCAACTTCCGTTATTACAGTTTCTAACTCTTCACTAGCTGGTATTGCTAATTTACTACTTCTGATAACAGCCATATCTGAAGTAGAATTGGTTTTAGTGGTTTTAGCATTCAATTCGATCTCTAAACTTTTGTGGATATTAGAGACGATAGTTTTAATTTCTTGTACCAACTCTTTATCATTTTTATTTTGAAAATTTAATTTACCGATTGAATTTTCAACTGTTCTTTGAGCTTGCTCTTTTGATACACCAGCATTAATCATAATTTTTACTAATCCAGATGCAAATTTATTTAATTCTAGAATACTAGTAAAATTAGCTGGTGAAATGCTATTCTCAACTTCTTTTAGTTTATTTAATGGGTCTTCGGGTGCTAATATATTCTCAGGAAATTCTTCCATAACATTATTGTTATTATGTAAATTTGTTTTAGGTAATGGTATATCTTCATCAACTATTTCCAAACCCCGCAACTGTGCAAACTCTGCCACCCGATTGCGATAATGAATTAATCTATTATAGAGAACTTGAGCTCTCTCAACTTCATTATCACTAAGTGATTCATTAGTATCTTGATAACGTTTTATTATTGCTTTTAAATGATTTTTTAATTTTTCATAATTGTCACGAAAAGTACGATAACCATCTACTTCGGCATTGGTCATGCGAGATTTATGTTTTTTAAATCCCAAAGCATCACGCATTTCATAAACTTCACGAAATAAACTAACTGCAGATCTTAATAATTCCTTACAACCGGCTGGAGTTTCAAGGCTTATTAGCTTTTTATTATCATCTGTCTCAGAAAAATTTTCCATAAATAATTACTGTTATTATATACTATCTCCTATAGTTGGTATTAATTCCTTTATATACCGTGCTTGAATTTCCGCCTCAACTTCATGTCGGGAACGACCATAACGTTTGGCACTCATGGCAATTCTAGCAACTACATCGGCTTGATTGATAGGCATTGGAGCATTAGTAGAGATACTAAACGGTTTGGTCGGAGTACCCCCAGCAAGGATTCTCACATAAGCATTCCTATTTGGCACATTCATTAAATCATTAGCATTAAACACGGGCAAAAATTGACTTTCTAAGGCAGTGGCATCATCAGGACCAACTCTAAAAACAGCAATTGAGCCAACGTTACCAAAGACCGCATCACGAATATTCTGGTCTAGTTGAGCAATAAACTGGTGGGCAATGGTGAGTCCAAGTTTGTATTTTCTAGCTTCAGAAAGAATAGCTGATATAGAATTGGTAGAAATATTTTGGAACTCATCCATGTGTAAATAAAATGGTGGAAAACTTTTGGTAGCATCGTCTACCCGAGACAGGGCCGCCATCAGAATCTTACCCACCAAAATCATACCAATTAAATTAGCGTTTATTTCTCCTAGACGACCCTTTGACAAATTGACCAAAAGAATTTTTTTCTCATCCATTATCTGTCTAAAATTAAAGGCCGATTTTTGCTGACCAATAATTGGTCGCATGTAGTCATTGGCGGTAAAAACATCAAACTTAGAAACAATATAGGGTACAATATTTTCCAGTGATGCTTCTCCACCAGCCTTGGTGGCAATCTCGCGCCAAAACTGCACCACCACTGGATTTTTGGCTTTTTCTAACTTCATCCGCCGATATTTGGCATCTGCCATCACCCGACTAATATCCATCAAGGTATTACCACTTTCTGGATCTTCCATTACCAACAATGTAGCATTACGAAAATATTGCTCAAACATTGGTCCCATTGATTCCGGATTCGCTCCATACAGTTTTTGAAAAATTGAAAATAATTCATTAACCACAAAAGTCTTTTGTTCTGGTTTAGTGATGTCATATTCCAGCATGTTGAGACCAACTGGATGATCAAGTTGTGAAGGGTCAAAATAAATAAGATCATTTTCCCGTTCCTTTGGTATCGCTCCAATTACATCTTCAATATCAGTACCATGAGGATCAATCATACAAACACCATCACCACGTAAAATATCCTGAGTAATCATATTCTTCATTAAAGTAGTCTTACCAGTTCCGGTTTGACCAATAATATAGAAATGCCGTAACCGGTCTTCTGCTGTAATAAAAATATTCCGAGCAATATTACGGTGATGATTGACACCAAGCAGGGTCCCTTCGGTGGGAATTTGTGTTGGTGCGGGTGCCGTATTAGCATTTGATTGCTTAAACTGTGGCGAAGACACAATTCCATTACCGGGAAAATGAATTACCGTGGCTAATTCCGTCAAGGAAAAAGGTATTGATTGTTTTGGTTTAAACTCACGGAACGAAAACCATTTCTCGGCCAACTTTAGGGCTGATTTTTGATAATGTTTAAAAGTAAAATGATTTGCTTCTACAGCATCAAACTGATTAAAAGTAGCTTCAATTTCCTCAAGGATTTGTTCGGCGCGGACCGCGGTTCGCGCCGAAACGACAATTCTGATATTTGTTTCAACAATTTGAGAAGTTATTTTCTTGGCAAAAATTTCTATGGCTTCATTATCAACATCAAGAGTTTCTGGAGCGTCTTTTTCCGATTTGACACTTGAAAAAAATAGGTCATTCAATGATGCCAACAATTCCCCACTCATGGTACTGCGTCTAATGGCTTCACTAGTTTTCATGCCTTTTCGGATTCGTTTAATAATTTCCCCATAAGTTTTCCGATAAGAATGTTGGGAATGACGGATGACGAATTGGAGGGCGGCTCCGCCGCCCTCCCGTTCAATTTTAGAAAAAGCATTCAAAATAACTGCCAATGGATCTGAAGAGAAAGCATCGTGAGTTTTAATCGGATAAATAGGGTGCTTTTTCAAACGCACTTCACTTACTAAAGTATGACCACTATCAACATATATATTATAATCATGCATCTGTTCTACAATGACAGCATGAGGAAATAGAGAAAGGGTTTGCTTTTCAAATAATGTTACAAAACTATCCGGGATAGCCACATAAAAAACAATATCATCACTATTATCTGCCACGGCAATTTCAAAAACAAAATGATTTTCCTTTTGTCTTGAACCAATAGTACCTAAACCAGCAAACAACTGTTCCATCATACCGACCAAATCTGCTAACTGATATTCTTTATCATTAGCTCCTTTTAATTCAGGCAAAGTTACCTCAAACAAAGTTAAGTGCATAAGGTGCCAAGGTGGAACATTTTCCTTTAAATCCTGCATATTTTGTCCCTGATGAATATGCTCAATCAAACGACGATGGACTTCATCAATTATATAAGCATTATCAACTTTTTCCAAAACGGACAAGGCATTACGGATTCCCTTTTCATAAGCAATGTTTAAAATATCCTCTATCGGATCATTAGTGGTCGTTAAGTTTTCTACTTGAGCCATTAGTTCTGGACCCTCTAGTCTATGACTAGGATCCAAAATAATTTTTGGAGTAAAAGTACCATATTCATGCAATTCTTGTCGGGTGATTGTCTCCCGATCGGCGTTGTCTATTTCTGTGGTTCGACTCAGTAATTCTCGTTCCCGTAAGGCCACCTGCTGACGCAAATATTGTAGTTCTTCTTCTGGCGAAGAAAATTGTTGAGGTATTCCTTCAGTCATATAAATAATGTATTTATATTATACAGTGCCGTGACTCTAAATAGAGTCACGGCACTGTATAAATAGTGGACAGAAAATGAAAAATAAAAACACCCTAAAATTAAGACCTAGAGGTATTAAAGGACAATAAAATTTTTATATCGCAGTTAACTGCGATATAAAAAAATATCTGGCTAATTTATTGGCATCAGAATAAATAAATACTATACCGTAAATTGACCTATCTTTTAGTTAGTATTGCTCGTTTATAAGTGGTTAGGTGCTCCAAAGCCAACCCAGTTCCTTTAACTACACAAAATAATGCCTGGTCAGCCAAAATAGCTTTTACGCCAGTGCGTCTTTTGACCAATTCGGGAAAATTTCGCAACTGCGAGGTGCCTCCCGTCATAATCACTCCGCCATCAATAATATCTGATGCCAACTCTGGTGGTGTTTCCTGAAAGACTTCTTTAATGGCTTTGATCATATCCCGCAACTCCTTATTAATAGCGCGGACCACTTCATTGGTGCGAATTTCTGTGGTGCGAGGCAAACCAGTAAAAACATCACGCCCTTTAAGATCCATCACCAATTCTTCTTCTAAAGGTAGCGCCGAACCAATTTTTATTTTTACCTCTTCAGCAGTTTTTTCACCAATGGATAAATTACGATTTTTTCTCACAAAATCAATAATGGCGGCATCAATGCGATTGCCTGCACATTTGACCGAATTAGCCGCCACAATACCTCCGAGCGAGATCACCGCGACATCAATGGTACCACCACCAATATCAACAATCATATGTCCTTGTGCTTCATAAATTGGCACTCCCGCTCCAATCGCTGCCAAAATTGGCTCCTTAACCACATAAGCATTTTTTGCTCCTGCCTTCATAGTGGCCTCAACCACTGCTCGCCTTTCAGTTGAGGTTACACCAGCGGGGACTGACACCATCACATCCGGTCTAAAAATATTAAAACGTCCCAAGGCTTTTTTCAAAAAATAACGCAACATTGCTTCAGTGATACGATAATCAGCAATCACTCCATCTTTCATCGGCCGATAAGCTCTGATACTTTCAGGGGTTCTACCGATCATCTGTTTGGCTTCAGTTCCTACTGCCAACACCACATTATTTTCAGATATAGCCACAACTGATGGTTCGTTAAGAACAATTCCTTTACCGGGCACAAAAACAAGCACGTTAGTCGTTCCTAAATCAATTCCAACTTTGGGGGTAAATCTATCAAACATATAAAGATAAGTGACCACAGTTTACGCGTTTTCCACCATTACACAAATGACAAGTATATAGCATGTATGCTATATATGATAGGTATGGAAAATAATATCGGTAAAAGTATCGCAGACGTGCGCGAGAGTCGTGGAATAACTCAAGCTCAACTAGCCAAAAAAATAAAGACCACCCAAAGTGCTATTGCTAGGTTGGAGACTGGTAATCAAAATATCAGCACTGAAATGTTGAAGAAAATTAGCCATGCTCTAGGAAAAAATCTGGTCAGCTTAAGTCCCGGTACGGTAAACGTGGCCATCAACGGTGGCAAAAAAATATCTGGCACGATAGAAACAAACACTTCCAAGAATGGCGCCGTCGGACTACTCTGTGCTTCACTTCTCAATCGCGGAAAAACTATTCTTCACCACATGCCGAGAATTGAAGAAGTACACCGCCTTATTGAGGTTTTAGAAAGTATCGGCGTCCAGATTACTTGGAGCGGTTCAACGATTACTATTGTGCCTCCAAAAAAATTTGATCTGAAGCATATTGATGTTGAGGCAGCCCGCAAGACAAGAAGTATTGTAATGTTTATCGGTCCCCTAATTCATCATCTAAACAATTTTTCCCTACCACAATCTGGTGGTTGCAAACTCGGCAGTAGAACAGTCAGGCCACACTTTTTTGCTTTGGAAAAATTTGGAGTCAAGATTGAAACGACTGGTGACTCATTTAAGGTAAACTACGAGCCTAAAAGGCCGGATGAAATTATTCTTTATGAATCAGGAGATACCGTAACCGAAAATGCTCTCTTTGCCGCAACTTTATTACCTAGTCAAACTATTATTAAATATGCTTCTGCCAATTATATGGTCCAAGAAGTTTGTATTTTTTTGCAAAAGCTTGGAGTGAAAATTGAAGGTGTTGGCACCACCACCTTAACAATCACTGGGATGGAAAATATCAATCAAGACATTGAGTACACTTTGGCCGAGGATCCAACCGATAGTATGTTTTTTATAGCGACAGCTATAGTCACTCATTCCAATTTAACCATTACTCGTTGTCCAATTGAATTTCTTGAGCTTGAACTTTTAGTACTGGAAAAAATGGGATTGCAATATTCTAAATCAAAACCCTATCTTTCTCATAACCAAGCTACTAAATTAGTTGATTTAAAAATAAAAACTAGTACCCTCACCGCCTCTCCCGAAAAAATCCATTCAAGACCATACCCGGGATTAAATGCTGATAATCTACCGTTCTTTGCTGTTATTGCTACTCAGGCCATTGGTCAAACTCTGATTCATGATTGGATGTATGAAAAGCGCGCCATCTACTTTACCGAACTAGATAAACTAGGTGCTGAAACAGTCCTAGCTGACCCCCACCGTATCTTTATCACTGGTCCTTCATTGCTTCGTGCTAATGAGCTTATTTGTCCGCCAGCACTACGTCCTGCCACTATATTGCTGATTGCCATGTTAGGAGCTTCTGGTCGCTCCGTTTTGCGTAATACCTATAGTATTAGTCGTGGTTATGAAAATCTAGTAGAACGATTAAGCGGACTCGGAGCTGATATTTCGTATTTAGACGCCTTTTAGAATTAACGGCGGTTTTAATGAAAAAATAAGGGCGGTGCGGACCTTGGTCCACACCGCTCTTATTTTTTCATCTCTTTAGTAGTTTGCTATACTGTCACCATGTTTGTTATTGAAATAATTCCCTTAGTGCGCGGTAGCCAAATGGAATCTCTTTCATATTTTTCTGCCACCGAGTATAAACTGGGAACTTTTGTTAATATACCAGTGCGAGGGCGGATGATTAACGGAATTGTTATTGATAATAAGCCGGTTTCATCAACGAAGACAGCACTTAAAGCTGCTACCTTCTCTTTACGCAAATTACCGATTCAAAATAAAACTACCAGCATTCCCGCTCATCTTTTAGATACCGTTATTGAAATACAAAAACAAAACCCCGCCAAAACCAGTGCCATTCTTTTTTCTATTCTTCCTCCAGATATTCGTAACGGGTTAGTATCATATCCTGATATGGGCAATTCATTAAGTAATGAGGATAGCAAACCACAAATTATTGCGTCCACTTCTGCCGAACGATTTATAGCGTACCAAAGTATTATTAGAAGCGCTTTTGCGCATCGTGGTTCGGTACTCTTAGTTGTGCCAACTACCCCAGCTATTGATACTGCCTTTAAGATCCTGTCACCCGGCATAACTGATAGAGTAATTATTTTTTCTTCAACCCAAACAAAAAAAGACCGGCTGGCATCATATTCAGCTTTTTCTGATCTTTCCCTTACCACTCTCACTATCACTACTCCTAATTTTGCTTATTTGGATAGACCTGATTGTACCTGTATTATTATTGAAGAGTCTGCCAGTAATCATTATGTAATGCGAATTAGACCAAATCTGGATCACCGTGAAATTCTAAAAAAACTTGCCCAAAAATCCAAGCGGATGTTGATATTAGGTGACATTGTTACTCGGCCCGAAGATGAATATAAAAGACGGGAAGATATTTATCAAACCTATAATGAACATCCTAAACGCTTATTTCTAGCTACCAATCTGACCATCATTACCCAAACCGACAAACCGACAATTGAATCGCCCTTTAAGCTTTTTTCTCCCGAATTAATAACGAGAATAAAAAATACCATTGAAGCCAGAAGAAATGTTTTTTTGTATTCAGCCCGACGGGGCATAGCTCCTATAGTTACCTGTTCCGACTGTGGTTATATTTTTCGTTGCCCTGATTCTGGTACTCCCTATTCACTTTTACGTACCTTTAATAACAAACAGCTAGAGGAAAGGTGGTTTATCTCTAGTACTTCTGGTAAGCGTATCCGCGCTGCTGATGTTTGCCCAAGTTGTGGCTCTTGGCGTTTACGTGAACGAGGTATTGGCATTCAACATATTTACGATGAGTGTCAAAAATTATTTCCCCGCATTTTAATTACTGTTTTTGATCATACTACAGCCACTACCCACAAAAAAGCTCTCACTATTGTTAAGGATTTTAGCGAACAAAAAGGTGGCATCATTCTCGGCACGCAAATGGTCTTACCCTATTTACCAAACAACATTACTTTGACTGGAATAGTTTCCTTAGATGCGGTTAGAGCTATCCCCACTTGGCGGGCCGACGAGGTGTTATTTCGGCTTCTTCTTAATTTACGCGAAAAAACAGAAAAGGAAGTAATTGTGCAAACTCGTAGCGAAACAGATGATTTATTACTTTATGCCTCACGTGGAGCGGTGGAGCGGTTTTTTGATGATGAACTAGCTTTGCGTAAAATGTTAAACTATCCTCCCTTTTCTACTTTTATTCTTATTTCTTGGCAAGGTAATCCAGCCACGAACCAAGAAAACGAAAATTTTGTTCAAAAAATTTTATTCCCCCATAAACTTAAGGGGCAATTTTATACTAATCCCAATTCAACCATTCATAAACCACTTCGCCATTGTTTGCTTCGGATTGATAATCTTACGGATAACCAAACATTAATTCAATCTTTACGCCTTTTACCTCCCCATATTGCAGTTAGTATTAACCCTGATCGTATTGTATAGAGAAACGGCGGTTTGCTTCGCAAACCGCCGTTTCTGTGTTATGGTACAATCATATTATATGGCAAAATTAGTACCAGAAAATCATCCTGCCTTGCACGCTATTGCCGAGGAAATAACTCCCGAAGAAATAGCTAACGGCACGGCTAAAAAAATTATCAAAGATTTACGTTCTGCTCTTCACACTTACAGTGTAGATGGTTTTACCGCAGTAGCTATAGCCGCTCCACAAATTGGAATCAGTAAACGAATTTTTATTATAGAAGATCAAAGTAAAGAGCGAGATTCCTTGCCTAGTCTGGTAGCCATTAATCCTAAAATGACCAAAATTTCTAAAAAAACTTTTGTCGGTGGTGAGGGTTGTTTATCAATTCCTGATTATTACGGCCTCGTCAGGCGAGCTACTAATGTAACTATAGAGGCAACCGACGAAGATGGAAATCAGTACAAACGAGGAGCGGGTAAATTCTTGGCGCAAATTATTCAACATGAATATGATCACCTAGATGGAATTCTTTTTACTGAGCGAGCGGAAAAAGTTTGGCATAAGGATGAAATGGAAAAAGAAAAGCAAAAAACAAAAATGGGTTAATGGAAATGAAAATATAGAAAATTAAAAGGTTAATTTTAAAAAGTAAAAATAAACTACCAACAAAACTCTTAAATGTATAATGTTAAAAAAAAACGATTAGGACAAAATAATTCTTAAAAAAATAGTTATGAAAAATACCAGTCACTCCAATCCTAAATTTGTTTTTTTTGGTACCCCAGATATCGCTGTTACCGCCCTTGCGGAAATGGCTAGTTTTGGTTTTATTCCCTCGTTAATTGTTTGTAATCCTGATGCTCCTGTCGGACGAAAACAAATTATCACCCCCCCTCCGACTAAAGTCTGGGCTGTAGCACATAACCTTCCTGTCCTCCAACCAGCCTTTCTCCCTAAAATACCTCCCCCCAATGACGGTCATCTGATGACCGTCATTGGGGGGGATGATTGGGATTTTTTTGTGGTGTTTGCTTATGGTAAAATTATGCCCGAATGGTTAATTAATCTACCTAAATATGGGACCATCAATGCTCACCCCTCGCTCTTACCGAAACTTCGTGGAGCCAGTCCAATTCGTAGTACGCTTCTCACTAACTTGTCAGCTGGTGGCGTTACAATTATTCAGATGGACAAAGAACTAGACCATGGACCAATTCTAAAGCAACAGAAAGTTGCTCTGGTTGAACCAATTTCTGGTGAAGATTTAGATAATAATCTAGCCCACATCAGTGGTAATCTGTTGGTTCAAGTCATGCAAGAATTACCATTAGGTAGCATTATCCCCCGACCTCAAAATCATAATCAAGCCACTTTCTGTACAAAAATCAGCAAAGACATGTCTTTGCTGAAGATAGATCCGACTAATCTTCCTGTTGGAAAAGAAGCAAAGGAGGTTTATCAAAAAATCTGCGCCTTTGCCGGTTGGCCAGGAACCTTCTTTTTTTATCATGATAAACGGGTCAAAATCAAATCTGCTCGTTTAACAAAGACCGGCCAGCTAGAAATACTCCGTATTATTCCCGAAGGAAAAAACGAGACTGACTTCCAACAATATTTTCAAATCAAAAAACAATAAAATACTTCTATATGTAGAAGTATTTTATTGTTTTGAATAAAAAGCGGAGGGAGGCCTTTGGCCTCCCTCCGCTTTTTATTCAAAACAATTTCAATTTTCCCTACCGTCCAAAACGCATCATTTCTTTAATTCGTCTGGCCCCTTTTAAAAATCTGTTACTACGTTTTTCGTGTGCTCGGTTAAGCTCTTTATCAAGTCCACTTCTAACATCATCAATTGCTTTTTCAAAATTTTCACTAGTTGCTTCGGCTCGGTATAAATTTCCTTTTAACCACAAATTGGCTTCTATTCTATAAATATTTCCGTTTTTTTGCGGTGCCACTTTTTCAAACTCCACCTCTAGACGCACATCCGTTTCATTACCAATATATTTTTCTAGTGATAAAAATTTCTGTGTAAGTAAATCCTGTAACTTATAATCAACATTAGTATTCGTATGCTTGTAAGCGATAGTTGGAAATGTCATATTTGCTAGGTCTTAAGCTAGTAATACATCAACGACTTTGCGTGGGCTATGGTGTCCAGTAATGATTCTTACCTTTCCCACCTCTGTATTATACCACCTTGCTAAAATTTCTCTCATTCTATTGTTTGCTAGATTATGCTCAGCTGGGACCTTAAGTTTAATCTCAAAACTATTTTTGCCAATTTCTTTAATTACTTCCTTTCTATTATCAGCATAGATATGAACTCGCACATACATAAAATATGAAATAAAACCTAATCAATTGGGCAGACATTATTAATCGGTGGAATGTCAGGTACACTGCCTGACCCATAATATTCAGATAAATAATCAATAATATCAGCGGATTCGTACATTGATATTCCTCGGTCAGAATCCTCCAAATACGGTACTTGACCCTTGCCACCTTTAGCTATCAATTCGGCGCGTGTGCTCGTACTTGCAGTAACGTCCAACAAATTTAGCTTGGCTCCAATTTTTTCATTAGCTAGAAGAACACGATTACAATAAGGGCAGACTGGACTGTAGTATAAATTTAACATAACAAGTATTTGTTTAGTATCTTAATAACGGAAATTTAATAAGTTATTTGGTTGGTACAGTCGCTCTTTGGTAGCGACCAACTAATTCCGTTTTTTTAATCATCATTTCCGCCGCTGCTAATTCAAGCTCATCTAGAGTTGGCGTCTTAATGAAATTTAATATTCCTGAGAGAGCATATAAACGAAAACTGTAGTGGTGTTCGGTTGGCTCATAATTGGCTGGCGGACATGGTCCAGTATAGCGCATTTCCCCGATTCCATTTTCACCGGCGTTAAAATTTTCTAAATTTGAAATTTCCGTTGTTTCTGGTGGAATATTATATAGAGCCCAATGATCAAATTTTTCAATTCCCTGAGCTTCTTTTATCTCTTTGGGAATGTCAGAATCATCCATTACTAAAACCAGCGATTTTGTACCAATTGGAACTCCACTAATTATTAGAGGCGGTGGTGTATTATCACCATCACAAGTATATTGGGCCGGAATCATTTCACCATCAACAAAAGCTGATGAAGATAAAGAAAAAGAGTTTGACATAATATTTTGATTATTATTTTTATCAACTACCACTATTGGGTCAAGTACAATTTGTACACCCACATACAACAAAACAATTATTACAACCAGACCACCAACGACAAATAAAAGCTTATTTCTCATATCCCCTATTATACCATGTTGAAATATCTGCAATTATCTGTACAATACACCCACTTACTTAGTAATAAGTAAGTAGTAACGATCTTTTAAATTAGTTAAGGTGGCAGGGTAGGCGGTGAATTAATACCACCCCTCTACCTCATTAGTTACTTTTATTTAGGGATGCTATCCCTAAATAAAATCTCTAAAAAGTTTCTGATAAAGTGTCACCTGATAAAAATTGAATAATTTGTTTGCTCCGCGGTAGCTCAGCGGTAGAGCAGTCGCCTGTTAAGCGATTGGTCGCAGGTTCGAATCCTGCCCGCGGAGCAAACAAATGATTCCACTAAGCGATTGGTCACAGGTCAGAACGTCCCTCACCCGGCGAAGCTGTCAAAACACAAAATACGTCCTTATTTATAAGAGCGTATTTTGTTAATAATGATTTACTAAAGACAAGATTAGCTCATCTTTGGTGGGTGGCTTTTCAGTTGCTAAAATTAAAAGTTTGTTTTATCTACTCTAAATGATGCTAAGGATTAGGGTATAATTTAGCCCAACCAAAAGCTCGAAATGCGTCCTTACATTCAAAAATATTAGCCCGATATTTTAGGAACGGAACAAGCTGAAATATCCACAACCGGCACTGTGGCCACAAGCCGAGAAATTCCTGATATAAATATAATTCTCTTATCTCATCATTTGTTGATAAAAAAATACAAAACTAAAAATTCAATTGACTAAATATGATATTCTTAATGGTGACGAAAAAACAATACCTTACTTAATAAATTTTTTAATAATCTTTTCATGAACATTCATCCATTATTTGTCCATTTTCCAATTGGGATTTTGGTTCTTTATACCGCTTTGGAGATTTTTCGTTTTAGTTTTATTACCAATCGCCATTCTTATTTTGAAATAAAAACTATTTTAATCATCATTGGCACCATAACCGCCTATTTAAGCGCCTCTACCGGAGATATGGCCGAGGAATTAATTAAAATTACTGATCCAGCTAAGATACCGTTGGTGGAAATTCATAGTTTATACGCTGGTCTTACAATCACAATTTTTTCGCTCCTAGCTAGTGCTTATCTAATTGAATGGTGTAAAAGAAATAATATTCTTGAAATTATTACCAAAATAAAGGTTCTGTATCAAATGGTTACTATTATTTTGAAATTATCACCTCTCTTGGCTTTTATTGGTCTAGTTACTATCACTATCACTGGTGCTTTGGGAGCGGCCATTGTCTATGGACAGAATGTAGATCCAGTAGTTAATTTTATTTACAGAATGTTTTCAGGTTTATAAAAAGTATTAGTAATTTATTATGAAAAAGGTTTTTGTTAAGGATTCTTTTCAAAATAAATATGAATATGTTAGAACAAAAAAAGCTGGTCAAAACTTTCATCACGACTTCAAACCTCAATTAACTCCAAAAGAAATGCTAACGATTGGTGTTTTTGGAGGATTATACTTTAGTGATAAACCGACTGAATTCCCACCAACTTGGTTCAAGAAGGCTAAGTTGTCACCAGATGGTAAAAAACATAAGGAACTAAATTTTTATGGGGTCAACGCCGGCCAATCACTTGTGCAGTGGCAGAATAAAGGGTGGATTCATCATGATGACACCCGAGGATGGTTTCAATGGTATTGTCGCTATTATCTCGGGCGCCGTCACGATGATGATGGACGTCAAATTAAACGCTGGCAAGCCATCAATCGCCACGCTCAGCAAATAATCAATAACTGCCGAACTGGAGATCAAAATTGTAGACCAAGACAAAGGCAAACTCTGCTACATTGGGCTTATGATTCAAGAAAAATGTAATACTAAATCGGTGTTTGATTGTTCCTTGATTCGGTCTTTTCGGTTATTTTGGGAGTTTTTATAGACAAATACCATTGAAAATATCTGAAAAGGTGTTGCAATAACTATATTTTATAAAAGGCGTGTATAACTCAAATCCGACAGCTTTTTGACCATGTTAAAATATTACTACATGTACAAAGATAAATTTGATATTGATTTTGAATTACCTGAAGTAATCACCAATGCTCCAACTAAACCAAGAATTCATGTTGGCAGTTCGGTTTGTACTAGTTGTGAAGGATAATTATTAGTCT
>Ga0210025_1001246_pt1 | contig 28414 bp, 17 predicted proteins | sample CryGeyme20150102_FD_183989 | JGI IMG/M metagenome (GOLD analysis project Ga0210025, IMG submission 183989) | Groundwater microbial communities from Crystal Geyser aquifers in Utah, USA - Crystal Geyser metaG 2015-0102 (SPAdes) (version 2) | ecosystem: Environmental > Aquatic > Deep subsurface >... | reverse complement strand
AGGCCTTGGCTTCGGCAGCCTGGCGAGTGGATCTTCTTCCCCGAAGTGGGAATAGTCGTATCCGATTTCTCCCGATGTGTTCCTGTTTCTGAGTGGGAGACGGGATGGGGCATTTCGGGTCATTCCAGTGACGTCGGATTCGGGTCTCCTTGTCTCACGTTCCCTTCGGCTGGCTCTGACGCAAAAAGCCAATCATTAAATAATACAGTCAACGAACGCAGCAGCACAACAACAGCAATCTCTGGACGAGCATCACAAAGCAAGAGCAACCACCCAAGCAAAGCTAGACAGGAAAGAAACCTCACGGCAACTTTAGCCGATAGATCCACATGTCGTTCAACTTTAGTGGGACACCGGCAGCAGGTCCAGCACCTGCACCATCGGGAGCCGGTGGTTTTAGTTTTGGAGCTCCTCCTGCAGCACCAGCGACTTTTGGACAGCCAGCAACAGCTCCAGCATCGTCAGGTTTTAGTTTTGCTGGTAATACTCCAGCTCCAGCTTCGACAACAACGGGACAACCCGCCGCACAATCACAAACAACCAACACTCCGACAGCTCCTGGTTTTAATTTTGGAGGTACGGCTTCGGCGGCACCTGTCGCAAATTCCACGGGTGCTCCGACTCCCTCGTTTGCTTTTGGTAGTACAGCAGCCAACACACCGGCTCCGGGACCCGTAGGTGCTCCGGCTCCTACGACCAATAACAACAACAATACACCAGCTCCAGCGCCAACGGGTGCATTTTCGTTTGGAGGTGGTGCAACTCCTGCACCACCAGTAGCTCCTACTACGGGTGGTTTTTCGTTGTCGAGTACTTCGTCCACACCAGCACCGACAACAACAACAACAACAACAGCAACAACAACGGCTGGTCCAATTGGTCCGACTGCTGTAACAGGATTTCAAGTACCCGAATTTCACACTATCTTCCCCAACGAAAAGATTCACGTCGATATCAAACGTCTCTTGACAGTCAGTTCGTCGCCCGGAGAAGATGGTCGTGAAGCCGCTCTCGAACTGATCCATCGTTTGCGATGCGATAATGCCAACAACAACAATAACGGCAACGACGACAAGTCCACCATTGGTCACATTTTGGTCCGTCCACAGACGCTCCAGTACACACCACCCGATTCCAATTTACGAAATCAGTTGTATCAGAATCCCGAATTTGTGTTGCACGGAAAGCCGGCTCGATTGCAACCAGAAATTCTTAGAGAAATGTTCCATGTGGCGGATGACTTGCGCATTAGTGAACGAGAAGCCATTTGTTTGTGTGGTCAAGTCATGCAAACCAATGCTATTCCCATCTTGGAAGCCAAATTGGTCGAGGGGAGCTTGATTGATCAGACCATGACGTCGGTTTCGTTGTCGTCGTCGACGACGACAGTGTCGTCGGATCAGCCATTACTGGGCACCAATGCTGTCAAAGCTGCCAAAGAATTGTACTTTTACGAACGACAACTTCGATTGCGAACCATTCTTTTGCTCGTTCAAAGTCGTATTGAAGCCGATCAACAACCCTGGGGAGATTTGATCATTGAAGCCACCGATACGTTGTTGCAAAATAATTTGATCGGCAGTTTGGTTGATCTCGTCCGTGAATGGACGGTCTTGATTGGTCGCATATCTCAAGAATTGGCCAAGGGAGAAGCAAATCTTGCCTACTCCTCGGGGTACAGCCCCGACACGAAACCTACGCATTTCCATTTTGATATGGTTCATTTGACTTTTGCCGTTCGTGAACGACAATCCGCGGCGGAATCTCTCTTTTTTCTCGCCTATCACACACAGCTAACGGCAGAAGAAGTTGCAAGTCTCATCGACTTGATCAAGGATCTTACGAACGGAATAGAAGTAGACTCGGGATTGCCATTGCTTAACCCCTTCACAGATGTTCCGAGCTGTTACGAAAACTCACAGCAAATGGATCAAGCATGGGCACCGTACTCGGGCAGCTTGCCGGTTCAGAAACAAAAAGGATATTTGGAATGGCAACGCGAGCTAGTCCAAAAGACTAAGCGTTCGGGCAGGTGTGAACTGCTGCGATGTGCCAGTACACTCGTCATGGCGGTCATTTCGGCTTTGGACACGCGCAATGTTTTTGTGGACCGCAATACGCACAAGAGTAATCAAATGGGTGTGGTATGTATAGTTTTTGGTTTCGTTTTATCTTGCTACATACAGTATGCCTGGGGCTTCGACTTTCGCTCGCTCACCACACTATTTATTTTCATGGCACACACAGGGAAATATGCTGTTGCCTGCGACTGCGCAACCAGGTCCAGGTCTAGATCCTATTCAGAAGCGCCTGACCAGCGAGGGATGTCGCGATTGGAAGAGAACAGATATCTGTGGGCTTTTGTGTGGAGCATATGCCATGCTATTGAAAGCTCCAAGCTCATTGACATCACCCCGTGCCGGTGGAGGGTCTCCATCTCGTTCCAGGTCTTTGGTCCGAACCTTTGCAGATTGTTTGTCGGCACCGATGCTTCTGAAATCCATCACCTTTGCACAGATTTCTTTGCTACCTGCTCTTCAGCGACCTTCCAATTATGCTGGCGCAAAATGTGATTCGTCTGAATTTTTGCTTTCGGTCCTCTCAGAATTTGTCGCGAATTTCTTGGACGTCGTGAGCTCGTCCGGAAATTTGCCCGTTTCGCGAGCGAGCTGGAAAAGTGAACGACTGGAAGAGCTTCAATTGGAACGAGAAAATCAAAAACAAAAGCGAGAATTCAGCATGTGGATGGGCACCTCGGACCCAGGAGCCAAAGAACCGGCCATTCCAAATACTGTCGACTTGATGCAAAGACCGGATTGTATGGATGATATTATTGCTCTAGCCGTTGCTGTCGCATCACAAGGACCTTTGTTTGCTTTGAAATTTTGGGATTTTTCCAACAACACTGACGAGAACGGAAACACAACAACTTCACTAGTTCCTAGTCGGGCCTACAAACAGCTCAAGGCACTCGCTACTGAGGACGAAACGCTCACCTCATTTTATCTGGCTTTTAGCGCAGCTTTAGCCAAGGCCGAGTGCATCTACAATAATGTGCGAGGTGCAGACGTAGTGCACTCCATCTTTTCGAGTCCCGACTATTCCTTTGGAAACTGGAATTCAGTATTTGAAACTCTTCGGTGGTATATCCGGACGCTCGATACTTCCCAGTCGAACTCTGGGGCGAATGTCACACGCTCTTCGGGTACTTCTTCGACGTCTTATTACTACCAAAATACTTCTGCAACTAACACTTCGACACAAGCTTCTTCCAAGTCTTCCCCAAAGCCAGCAGAGATAGGCGAAGCAAACATTTTCTATCTGCTTTCCCTTTTGGGACTCATATCTTCTGTCGGTGCCAAGTCGCCCGCGTCTAGACTGACCATTTTATCCATGCAACTTCCCATCAAGACGCAAAACTCAAATACTGTGCTGGGATCAGATCCTACACTCAACATTTTGTTCTCTCTCTTGACTGCACCGCTGCCGCCAGAAGTGCGCGGGGCAACTTTGGTCGCCATTGCGAGCCTTCTCGGTATAGATGGCTTGGACGCAGAAGAGACAACTAAAATGCGGAAATTCGCCGGCAATGCGTGGGTCCTGGTAGAGTCGTGTCAAATCCTCCCTATTTTCTTGCTCGATCAATACCCTCAAGCTGTTGTGGGTGTTACCCCGAAACATTCTGGTTTTCACTTTCCTGCTTCATCTGTGTCGCTGGTAAGTCTATTTCATCTTGGTGTAGTGATGCGGTAATATCCGCTCCTTTTTGCTCGCTAACAGTCAATTTTCGCCCCGATGTGCAGGCCGGCACCGAAATAAACCAGAACTCGCCTGTACCACTGGACCAATCCTTTTCCATCTTGTACGAAATGGTACACGTCGAAGCAAAGCGAGGAGTATATCCTTCTACGGAAGGTTTCTTGTCGTTGCTGTCTGCCCTCTTGCGATGTTGCTGTCCTGTCAGTCTCGGCCATGGCATGCGACTCCGTCTCGGTTGCACACCGTACATTGAGTACGTCATGCAATTTGTGTTGCCAGCTGTGACTGGATCGTGGAGCAAAATGAATAAATTGCCCTTCCGGTCCAAGGCCGACGAATCACGACTGTTCACCAAGGCCACGGAAGTCATCAAGACAGTGTTGGTTCAGTATTCGTTCGAAAAGTTTCCCGACATTGCTCATGGCACACAGTTGCTTGGACAGGAAGCTTTGGTGGAAAATCTTGTTGTTGCGGACCCAGCTCGGTCGAGTGGAAATGGCTTTGAGGATTTTTCCAGCAAAAACACCGATCAAACCCAACAGGATCGTCCACAGCTGCCAGGATTACAGAGTCCACAGCCTGTTTCACCACAGCCAGTCAGAGGACCCTCTTCCTCGTCCATTCCTAGTCTCAAGTCGCCTGGTTTCGTGGTACTTGCGGACCTTCTCTCTCTCTCGGATGGTTATATTTTGAAGGCTTTATCAGCTGTTCTCGCAAATGAACTTTTTGCTTTTTCCGTTGTCGGCGACGAGTCCTCGACTTTGGCAGAAGCAATCGCCTTGTTCAAAGAGACACCCCCGACACTTATGAGTGCCAAGCACGCAGGAAAGAACGAGGTCATCCCGTCATCGATGCGAGCGCAGCTTCTCAAGGGTCTGCGCCCAAAAGTGGAAGAAACGATGGGCTATACAACAGCCATCTTTTGGCGAGAACGCGGAGTAATCAATGCCTTAGAAATTCTTTGCGCGGCAGCCGTTCGCGAAGAGGTTTTTTTCAAATTAGTGAATGCTGCCCCGTCGCCGCTTCGTATTGTCCCGCTTTTGCGCTTTGACAAGCGACCCGGAGCGACGCTTCAAATCACCAGCAAGAGTGTGCAAATTTCTCGACTCCAAGAGGTCCTTTTGGCAGCTCGTAAGGTTGTCCATTCCTTGACAGACTACGTAGGGTATTCGGCGACCAAAGACGAAACAGATGTTTCCATCTCCATGAATGCACTCTCTTTGATTTACTTTCTCCAGCAATCTTTACCAGGCCATGGGAGCATCGAGACCATCTGTGGAACCGTTCGTCTCGGCTACAAGAAGCTGGCCTCGGCTGTTGCGCATCGCTTACTAGCATCTTTCGAACGCAAATCTTCCAAAGATTTTCTCCTACTGTCCTTGATACTCAACTGGATCGTAACGAGCTTGCGACAAGGTAACGATAGCCGCCTTGCTTATGCTCTACTGGGTCTTCCGGACTTTGACAGATATCACATCAATACGCCAGCCTCAGCAGGAGGTCAGGATGATTGCCTTGGTGCCATTCTGAACATGGTGAACAGCTTTTCTTTTGTTATCGACCGAGACACATCAGAGTTTGCGGCGACCTGTTTTGAGATTCTGGTGCGAACTACGGATGTCAGCACTGTCAGCGACCAGACATCTTTGCATCAAGTGACGTATTGCACGGATCGACTTCGTTCTCTTAAATTCTGGAGAAAGAACCTTAGTCTCTTCTTGATGGATGATTCCATGTTGTTACAGAGGGCGTCGGCAGCACGCGATCCGAACGTGATCCACTCGATGGCATGGCTTTTACAAGGTACAGCCTCAGAATTGCACTTGATGGCAGGGTTTTGTCCTGCCGAAAACCAAGTTGCTGGTTTAATTGATTATATCGCTCCTTGTATTGGAGAACTGGATTCCATGCTTACTTTCCTGTTTGGTCCCGAAGGAACAGGCATCGAAAGCGTGGTGAGACATATTCCCAACCAGGGCGAGGAAACTCTGACTTGTGCCCCTCCCCAGGAAGCTATTCGTTTAGCTCAGCGCCCACTCCAAGGCCCATCAGAGTTGACAGAAGGATATTTAATGGTCGATGAGAAGACTCTACTTACCAAGGTGAAAGAATCCATGCCTGCTTTGAAGGAAGAAGAGCTATTCAACTATCAAAAGTGGTGCTGCGCTTGGAACTTGAAGGTGAAGTTGGATTGTGCTGCTTTTCATCTTTCCAATACAGTGCGTGTCTTGGTGGGGGCAGCACTGGCCTCTGTTGAATCTAATAGTAGAGCTCGAGCAGACAGTATGGCCTCGCTACTGATTGCAGTCCTAGATCGCCTCAATGCTAGTCCTGGTGCTCAGGTGTCTCCTATGCCGGCACTCGGCCTCAGTTTTGTTGCTTTACTGTTGTCTCGAGAAATCACTTCAGTCTCCCGAGACAGTGCAAATATAATGGATGATCTTCGAGCCATCCGAGACAGATTGGCACAAGCGATAGTCATCTCGGGCCGTGAGCAAAGTAGAGCTAGCAGGCTCCATGTCCAAGAGAGAACCGCCATTCTCGGCGCCGCTTTAACTGAAATAGTGCAAGCACTTCCATACCAGGAGAACGATTTAGATGAGGACCTGTTCCTGGACTGTGCCGTCATTTTGACCGAGCTTTCCGCGATGGCAAACATTGGAGAGATCTCCCCAGTGTCGGATCAATTATTGGTGGATTTGAACGGAAGAAAAATTGCTGCACCTACGGAAGCAACCATTTTGGCAAGGAGTAGTCTTGCAACCCTCGTGGAGATTCTGGACCAAGCAGCAAGCAGTCCAGTCGAGTCTTTGTCATTTCGCGCCCTCTCGCACCGCCTTGGTGTTGCTACAAACGATACATGCGCCAAGGCGTTACTTCGTCGCGCCTCCTTGCTTGACGAGGGTGTGATTTTGTTGTTGGAAAAGTTTTTGCAGGGAGGTCTTGTGGGGACTGTTTTGATGGAGGAGGGACTCTTGGAAGCTCTGACGGTGGCAGCCGACTGTTACATGGAGGAAGAGCGGGCACTGCAATATCAATCGAATCAACAAAACAGCACTCAGCGCGGTGCTCTCGGGTTTCCATCTTTCTTGTATGAGCACCTTCTCCTGTTCCGCACACTATTTGTCACATCGGACGCATTATCCGAGCAACATCGTCGGGACCTACCAAATGGATTTTATAGCATTGTCCAGAGATACCAGGATGTCTTTGCGCGTGCTTTTGGAGCGATGTCTATGCATGCGAAAGAGCTAAACGTGCTATGCGAGTGCGTTGCGCAAGCCTCTGCTCTGCTATCGAATTCGTCCACGGGCGCACTGATCGGCGATAATCCATTAAAGCCACTCAGTGCCGAGAGATTGGTTAATGACGGAAAACATATCGAAAGTGGAATCAAACATTTGTGTCTTCACCTTGCCGAACACCCCTTTCCAGGCGACAATTCTTCCCACCTTCCTTTTTCTCTGGCTGTCAAGAGCGACAACGCTCAGCCTTCCTCTTTTGTTCCGATTTCGGGGGTAAAAAATGTATGGTGGGATTCGGCAATCGTAAAGACAAGTAGTCCGGTATCCATCGAGAATTGGACCTTGGATATTTTCCAGCACGCTTTGCTTGGAATTGATGTTTTGAATGCTGGCCTCTTCGTCTTGATGAAGCAACCACTGGATAATTTTGCTGTAGAAATGGGGCTGGTTCGAGGCTATTTTCAACTGACGAATGCAGCAAAGACTGTTGAGCAGCAGCTTGAGTTGCTTTTTGATCTTACCCCTCAAATTGACTATATGGAAATGGATGCTCTTGTAAAGAGTTCTGTTCCGCAAAGTGTTCAGATTGAGTATCTTCGCAAAATGGGTCGAAAGTTGAACTGCTGCATTCACAAGGTGTTGTTGGCGATTATACATCGTGTTCGATGCTTGAAAAATGAGCAAGAAAACAACTTGTCATCGACTGTGGGAGACTACTGCAGAGCTCTCCGAGATATGCTGGACCACACAGAAGTTCTGACGCATGGAATCCCCTGTTCCGTCGGAGTGAGCGAAACGGAACAGAGCAAAGAGCTTGGCCGAGCTCTTGCAGACATGCTCATCTTGTGATTTGCTCATAGCAACTAACAATAAGAAGCTATTTTGCTGCAGCTATCAATTTCAGATACGACAAATGCGCATTTCTCGTGGATCCTCTCCATAATATCGTTTCATTACTAACTTTGATGAGTCAGTAATATATGTTATGATGGAAGCAAAAGCACAAGAAGAAAAAGGCTTGAATCAGATCGTTTCAGAACGTGTTGCACGCCGACTGCGTTTTCTTCTTTTTCGCCTTTTCTGTTGAACCTTTGACAGGTTGTTCGTTTGTTCCACAATAGTGATCATATCTTGTATGATTTTTCCCCCTCTTGAAAGCCTAGTCGTTTTTTTGCGCTGATGTGACTCTCACATGTAGACTACTCCTTTTCTTGCCAATACTTACTTGTTCGATACTCATTCGTATTGCACAGTAGTGTGTATGTACTGTGCCATCATCATGGCATGCATCATGGCAGTGAAAATCCGACAAAACCAGTTTGGAAACCAATTATTTCATCTTTTGACGTATGTGCGCCTTTTGCTATTTCCAGTAAAACTAGTACGTACTCTATTACTTGATTTTTTTAGTCATACTCATTCGTGATTGACAGCATTGCTACTCAAACACTGGAAAATCGTAAAATATTATCACACACAACCTCTTCCAACCTTCAAATATCACTCCAACATCAGCCAGACTATTAATTTTATTTACTCCGTATTATTATTAGCAGAGTAGAGTTGGTTGCTAGTAGTGGCATACTCTAACAACTACCAGTCGCAGTACAACACAAGCACTAGCGAATACACCACAATAATTAATTAAAATAAACAAAAAAAACTTTCAGAAAAACGAGACTACACATTGAACCATGACATTCAAACGGAGACGGCACAGTAGTAAAATCCAGTTTTCCCTTTTGGAAGGTACCCAACAACATCAGTCATCCATTCGAGAATTCTTCAGTAAAGTACCTACGTGGCGTCATAACAGTGGAAAATGTTCGAAGATCTCGTCTTTGTCTTCGTCGACTTTTCAGTTGAACGGTCGAACAACAAGGGCGACCAATGGGATAACACCACCACCACCACCACCGCCACCGTTCCGTGTGGCTGCTAAACGACCACGGCACCCGACATACTTTAGTACTGCCACCACTGCCACTGCCACCACTACTAGATCACCACAAATGAATATCAAAACTACAAACAAAAAACCACGGAAATTACAACAAATGTATCTGGATTTAGGACAACGCAATTTTGGACAACAAACCGTTTGTCGTATCTGTGGCATGCTCTCGGTACATGGAGTGGAAGAAGACGATAAGGAACACGAACGCATTTGCAAGGAAGTACGAGAAGGAGTAGTATTTTCGTTGCAGCGTACAGCTTGTCGTGTGGTGGCGGACTATGGTTCGTCTTCGTCGTCGACGTTGTCGTTGTCATTGTCATTGTCATCTCCGTTGTGCGACCGTACCAACCAGTATAGGAGGGTGATTGGTCCTAGTACAAGCAGTAGTAATAGATACCAACACAACAACAACAACAAAAACAACAATACTTCTACAGCTAATAAGCAAGGAGGATATATTATTGAAGTGCGATCGACTGATAGCTATGCCCTTCGACAAAAAGTTGCGGCTGTCATGGCACTGGTGGATCAGGAATTGGGATTTGTACAGGATAATCATGCTAGTAGTGGTCTGACGTCCCTTGGAGACGTGAACAATTCTTCGACTATATTCAAAACTTCCAAAGGACGTCCTGCTCCAATCGTTTTTTTGTACGTTTATCAGAAACGGATTGTTGGTTTGGTATCGGCCGAGCTTACACGACAGGCACATCGATTGTTGCTGGTTGGGAGCAACAACAGCAGTGATGGCGGCGAGAATGAAGGCAAAGACCACAGTAACCAGCAACACGAACAAAAACACGAACGATCCAAAGAAACCTATCGAGCCATGATTGGGATTCACAAATTATGGGTGCACGACAAGGTCCGACACTGTCACCTGGCAACACGACTCGTCGATGCTGTCCGAGCTCGTATGGTGTTTGGAATGACCGTTCCCTCGCATCTGGTAGCTTTTTCCAGTCCCACGGAAGCGGGTGCACGGTTTGCCAAAAAATACGTCCAGACAACGTCGGGATCAACCGAGACACCGGTTCTTGTGTACGATTTGCCCATGATAATATGATGATGATGTAGATCAGTAGTACATTACCACCACCACCCCACCCATCCATTGCCACTGCCTATTTTGGCCGGAGACAACGAGACCGATCCCGGTGGACAGGGTGCTACGAGAAAATGAAACTAAAATAAATAACATGCTCGGCACGAGAAATTGTATTTGATTATACTGTGTTTGTGACTGACTTGAAACTTTCAAATTATAATTACTGACTAGATCAAGATAAAAATGCACACAGCATGTGCAATAACGTCAGATTAGCTTCACTTGTAGGAGGGTCTTCTTGCCTGCTCTACATGGTCTCCAATTGTTTCTTCAATTCATCAATCCTGGCTTGCATGGAAGCTGCCTGGGTACTTTTGACCTTGTTGACAACGGCTGCCTTGTCAGAATGGAACCATTCTGCAACAGCCTTATCATCCTCCCAGTCACCAGGAAACACACTAGCAAGGACTTCTCCAGCAGAAGTCCTTGTCAAGCTAGCATCAGCCTTGCGGAGAAGACCAGCATAGTAGTCTTCAGAAAGACGCCTCTTAGCACGGTAATAAAAGAATTCACGGGACTCTTCCCATGGCACAGCAGCCTTGATGACCCCCTTAGCTTTCATGCGTCCAGTCTTGTCATGCAAATCTGCAAATTCAGTGGCAGCCTGCAAGTACACAGCCTTCAATGACTCTTCTCGTGCAGCAATCTGATCTTGTATGGACTTGACATCATCAGGGTTATCAGCATTTTCCATTTCACTGTCCAAGATTTGTAGCTCAGGATCAATACGGTGCATGATCTTCACCTGATCAGGATAACGGAATTTGATCTCTGTGATTCCAGCAGGTTCAAGAATGCCACCACGGGAGTCAGGATCAGCATACATCTCCATCTTGTCTTCATTGATTGTTGGATCCACAACCACCCAAGATCCTCCACGCAGTTCACCATATGGTGGAAGGTACATAAAGACAGGATGTTCATATTCACAAAGGGCATCAACAATCATGGATCCAAACTTAAGAATCTCACCGGCCATATCACGGCTTCCACCACTGAACCCGCGCCAGTTAGCAAAAATCATTACAGGGAGGCCCTCTTTGTTGAAGTCTTTAATGGCTTGGGCAGTCTTGTAAGAAGAGTCAGGGAAAAGGACTTGCCCTGTTCAATAGAAAGGAAACGTGAGACAACCAGAAAAACATCAACAGCAACAACGCAGATAATTGTATCAAAAATTCTTACCAGCCTGGGGAAGCACAGCCTCTCTAGAATTGGGATCAGCTGGATCAGCAGGAATGATTTTATCAACTAAACGAGTCTCCACAGCAATAGCACCAAAAGGTAAACCTCCAAGACGGCCACGTCCAATGACAACACTCTTTCCCCATCCAGAAAGATACTCATTCCATGATCCCTCATCGAAGAATCCAGGCATTTCAGGGGTTCCAGAAAGCATGAGGCGGGGATCATATGGCGTTGGTGTTGGACGCCATTTGACAGGTCGATTGACTGGATCAGCAGATTTGCGACCTTCTGGAAGTGCCCCGACCCTCTCTGGCACAAAACTCAACCACCTGATAATAGCTTCTACTCCCTCTTGATCATCAGTCACAGTTTCATGACTGACACCATTGGGAACCATGATCTGAGGCCCTCCAAGCTGATCCTGAGATGTGTACACTTCACGACCAAGAAGCTTGTTGAGGGCAGAGTATCCAGTCAAGAGAATTGGTCCAACTTCTTGCTGAATCACACGTTGGCCTAGACGGACCAAGTAGGCACCAATACCAACGCTTCTTCCAGTTACATAACTGAGGGTAAAAATCTCATCATAGGCACGAGAAGTCTCTCCAGCAATCTTTCCAGACCCTTGCAGATTTTCAACACCAATTCCATGGACAGTTCCAATGACATCATCAATGGCCCAGCCTTCTTCAGTTTTGTGGGCATTGACAGATCCTTCAGGCAGGGCCTTGTAGTCTTCATCCGTGAGATAAAGGTAGTCAAAGCCTTTAGAGGGGCTATTTGGGTCTGTAAACTTGATGTTGAGCTTCTGCTTCAGCTCCTCAACAAGACCAATTCTTGCTCCTGCATTACAGGCAAGGTATACTCTTGGAAGGCCACGCTCTCTGGCATAGGTGGAGGCTTTGTAGAACACTTCATCTTCATCTACACCAAATGATCCACTCTGGACGGTCACATCATTGGCAATCAGCACAACTTCACGGCCATTTGGGTAATCAGGTGTCTTCATCTTGACCAGCCAGGCAAGCATGGCAACATTATTTGTCCCAACAGCACGGGATCCTAGATTGAGCTCTCCATCAGCACCTTCAAGAAGCTCTTGGGATTCAAAAACATTGTATGGCACATCACTTCCGCCAATCTTGTCATTGTAGGCATTCCATTCTCCAAGCAAGGCAACCTCCATCAGCCCCAAAAAGTCATAGGCATAAGTTGACCCAACACGACGAGCAATGCTGCGCTTTGTCTGGACAATGTTTGAAGTAGCATAGGGATCAAGGATGCAATCCTCAGATAGACCATTTTCTTTGACTTCGCAGAAGCCTGCAGGAAGACCAGAAAGAGGTTCAGCAGTTTCAACATACGTGGATGCCTTCAGCCATTCACCTGCCATAGAAGATGCAACCAAACGAACCACTTGTGTGATGGGCTTTCCATCATCACCAGTTGACGAGATACGGAACTTGACCTGGATCTCATCAACCCTCAACCGCAAGAGGCGTTGTGCAAGTTGGCTTTTTAGAGTGCCCATGACAGATGTAAAGGTCTTGGCAAGGTCCTCAACTTTGACACCTTTCAGTTCGGCCAAAGAGTGCAAAAAGACACGGCTAGACGCTTGAGGACTGACTTTCCCGCTGGCTTGTGCTCTCTCTAATTCATCCAGACCTTGCTGCAAAACACGGCTGGCACCAAGAGGCGATACGAGGCCAGAGCTGTGAGAGATTCCACGGACAAACAGAACTTGTGGGGGGCCTCCTCGAAAGGGCTTGTCGGAGATCTCTTTGCCAATGAAAATATTATTGTTTTTTCCAATGGCAGGCAAGAGTTCAAGGTCATAGTTCTCTCTGAGTGGTCCAAGTTCAAGCAATTGGTATCGTGTTGGTCGCATGTCACGACGGAGAAGGTCCTCTGTAAAGCCCTTATAGTCAGGAAATGTGTAATAAGACGGCTCTCTTCTTTCCTTAGGTACACAAAGATTCACGACCTTGACGCCAAGCTTTTTCAATTCACTTGACTGGCTATCCAACGCCTTTTCAATAGTGCTGGTATTAATGTCCGCTTCAGCCTTGGTGAAAACCAGCAGCAAAGTGTTCAGAGAGAAACCGGCAACCGATGTTGGGTTGTCACCAATGGCTGAAGACAGGTCATCCAGAATACTAGGAAGTGAGCTCTCAAAACTGCTGACATCTGCAACAAGGCTGAGAATACCACTTTGAGTCACACTTTGAGACTGTTCAACCTCTGACTTTTGGTATTGGAAGCTGCAATTCAAGCGTCCACCCTCCTCAGAAACATCAACCGCTAGAACTCTGTGTGCCCTGTACAAACGGCGGACATATGCTTCAGCAGCATTTTTTCTCACTGTGGCATCATCATCATTCATCAAGTAAGTAAGGAGATCCATACCAGCAGACAGGCTGGAACTCATGGCAAGATCTTGGAGTTCACCAGTAGAACCTGTTTGCAGCTGAGTCCGAAGTTCATCAACCCTTTTCTCATAGGATGGGGCCTTGGATTCACGGATGAGTATGTCTGCAGCAACATTCAATTCGCCATATTGCTTTCCCTTGATATCAGCAAGCTTTTGAACAGCAGCCAGTAATTCATCAGGCAAATTCTCACCAAAACGAAAAGAGAGATTCTCCAATTGACGCAGTAATGCAAGGATCAGATTGGATCTACTCTTGATTTGCTGATGAGCAAGAATTTCACAAACAGCAACTTCCAAGTTATCAATGTTGGCCTTTGTCAATTCGCGGACAACATCATCCAGGAGCTTCCCGGCAAAGAGGCTTTCAACACGTAGGAATTCTTTGATAGCATTAACAGCAATCTGAGAAGCAGATTCCATGCTGTCAGCATCTGCAAAAAGTTGCTGCACTGCACCATCAGCATTGTCACCATATCCAGCAAGAACATTCTTGATAGTGGCAGAAGGATCTTCTTCATGAGGCACATTTGGGATATCAAGGATGCCATCAAAGGTTGAAATCTTCTTCACCTTGGAAGGGTCTTTGAGCTCAATGCTGGCAAGGAGGTCACCAGCTGCAATGACAGAGCCAGAGGACAAAGCATTCGTGATCTTTCCTGTCTCAGTAGCTTTGACAGGCATAATCATCTTCATGGCTTCAATTTCCACAAAGGGCTCTCCCTCTTTAATTTCTTCTCCATTTTCCTTGAGGTAGCGGACAACCTTTCCAGTAACATCAGTTCGGAATTCAGATGGGTCAATGACAGATGGCATCATAATGGTGTTACCATCCACAATCAGGCGGACTCCTAGAGGCTCATCAACTCCAAAAACACTATGCATTTCACCTCCAAAGGAGACAAGCAGTTTTCCTTCTTCAGCTGTTTCAGTAATGACAACCTCAATAGAATTGCTTCCAAGGGTGAACAGGTATGTATCTGCAGCAAGACGGTCTACATGGAATGAGTACTTTGTATCCTTGTAGGCAATCTCAATATCAAATGCTTTGATTCCAGTAATTCCACCAACTCCCACTTGGCCCTTCTCAAATGAGTCCATGATGGCAGCAGTCTTTTCAGAGACATGCTGGAAAGCTTTGTAGGCAGCAGCAGACATGACAACAAGATCCTGTGGCAAATTCACAGAGACACTCTTCTCCCTGATGATTCCATCCAGCCAGGAGGTGTCAATTGTGTTTTCAATAAATGCCTTTGTCTCCAGCAACTGCACTAGATACTCAACTGTAGTACGGATTTCTCCACGTACTTCCACTTCTTTTAAAGCTAGGATAAGAGACTTCCTGGCAGCTTCACGGTTGGGGCCTTTGGCAAAGATGTGTCCGAATTGAGAGTCAGCAAATTCATGGATACCTCCATTCACACCAATACTGAAATATCCCCACACATTGGGAGTAGACTGGAACTTTACTCTCTCAATACTGCCAGCAGTAGGCTTGAATCCTTCATCAGGGTTTTCAGCTGTGATTCTAGCAGCAATCACATGTGTATCAACGTTTGTATATTCCTCTTCCAAAAAGTCAATCTTGTCATGGCCATAGATATCTTCTCTACCATAGAATTTGCGGATTTGAGGTATTTCATAGAGAGGAATTCCCATAGCAACTTGAAGCTGGGTTGCTGGCATATTCACACCAGTGATACCTTCTGTAACAGGATGCTCCACCTGGAGACGGGGATTCAGCTCCAAGAAAAAGAACTTATCAGTGTCAGCATTGTAGAGATATTCAACAGTACCAGCTCCAACATATCCAATGGACTGGGTCAACCGCTGGGCAGCCTTTTGCATTTCTGTAAAGGATTCTGGCTTTGCAATGGTGGGAGGACCTTCTTCAAAGATCTTTTGGAAACGACGCTGGGTAGAACAGTCACGGCCATTCAAAGCTACAGCATTGCCATGCTCGTCACCAACAATTTGAACTTCCAAATGGCGGGCATTCTTACACAACTGCATGATGAAGATAGGGGACCCAACAACTTCATTCTGAACTTGAATAAAAGCGTTGCGAAGATCCTTTTCATTATCAACAAAGCGGATGCCCTTACCACCACCTCCTTCAGAGGCTTTGATCATTAGACCATTCTCATATCCAATTCTCTCTGCAGCCTCAATGGCTTCTTCCACATTTCGGCAGGTAGCTTTCTCAAAGATTTCTTCAGGTATGGTTCCTTCTTCATTAAGATCAGCTTGAAGAGGACCATCATCAGGGCCTCCAAAAGATCCACTCCAGGGAATAGCAGGGACATTAGCAGTCTGAGCCAAAATGTTGGCAGCAATTTTGTCACCAAGGACACTCATTACTGGGGCAGGAGGACCAATGAACTTGATCCCCAATTTGGTTAGGGTATTAGGAAGAGCTGGATTCTCGCTTGCATGTCCCCATCCAGGCCAAACTGCATCCACTCCTTGCTCTTTGGCAATCCGGGAGATGACTTCCACATTTGCATAGTTGTTTCGATTCACACCTCCTGGTACTTGCACATATTCGTCGGCTAATCGGATGAACTCTGCGTTCGCTTTCATGTCTTCGGGGGTAGCCATCGCCACAAAGGTGATAGCTTTTTCGTCACCTAATTCCATGTACGCCCATTGCCGCATGGACAATATCGCTTTCGTAGCCGCCATTCCATTATTAGCAATAAGCACTTTTTTGATGGGACGATTGCCTCCTCGCTCTTCACAATAATCTTCAACAGACTTGATAGGGGTAATGGTAGCTCGTTCTACATCGACGGCCGACATGAACAGGGGACTGTTGAATGCCTTGACCGGGTCGTGTTTGTGTTGAAACCCATTTTGGTTGACCGTATTCAGGCTATTGGAGTGAAATGCGGCACCGATGGCTTCGAAAGACGACGTCAAAGGATAAAATATTAAATAATAGTAAGGAAAATATCGTAAAACGAAACGGAAGAATGCGGGATGAGATATAGGACGAGCAAGCATATGTGGTAATCGGCGCATCAGCCATTAGATGCGAAAATGCGCGCCAACGGAGAAATCAATGGATGGATGGCTAATAATAACAATTATTGATCTCCAGACGAGCGAGAGAAGCTTACCATTATTCATAAATGCGGATGTTGCTGTTGCTGAGATCAGCAATGCCATCGCACTGGCAAAAGAACCACGAAGCAACATTATTTCACCTGTAAAGCCCTTCGATACTAGAACTACTCTACTCGACTATTATGTGGTTTTTTACTTTTTGGTTTCTTTCGGTGTCGTTTGTGATGTACTCGTACGGAGCATGTCTTTGATACGTTCGCTGTGTGGTTACTAGTAGACTAGCTAGTAGTAGCTGCTTCCATCGCCAACCGTAGATACTTCGCACCATTTCGTTTGCTTCTACTAGTAGGGAAGACAAGGCCCGAAAAGATACCACTTTCTAGCATCTCGTAAACATAAAGTATCACACTTGCTAGATTTGATCTGACATATCTTACTGCTGAAGACTGATAAACTGACGTACGCTTATTGTAACGATCATCTTCACATACGATGTCCTTCTCAAATTGCTACTAGACTACTAGTCTAGTAATATTACTAGCTAGTAGTCTACTAGCCTGCTAGTAGTAGACTAGCCGGGTGTCAATCAGAAGAGTGAAAAACGTCAGACAATAGGACCTGGAGGCGCGGTGTCAGGTTTATGTGCCATCAGCTAGCGCTCTGGCTCTAGCTAGAGTAGTAGCATTACGTAGGTAATAGGTTATGCAGGAAGGTCGTGTAGCACTCTATCAGTGGGAGCGAGCTGCACTGACTGTAAGGAAAGTAGACTAGTCTGTCCAACCGAGTATTTTGGTCCAGGTTGGTTTTACCCAACCAGAGGCTACCGCTAGTAATGCAATTGTTAAGCTGCAAAGGCAATCAAACATTAATTTATTTGTGCACGTGGATGCAGTTGTTCTGTTGTCTGTAGACCATTGCTGAGAAAGCGTCTTTAAATGGAATTAGTTTCCAGCAGATGCACCATGATGAGCTGCAGTCCCGATCTCCTTTGAGCCGCCATTGTATCGTCCATATTGGAACCGGGTGGGGCCATGTGATTGCTACAAATGCGCGCCAATTTGGCAGCTGTCAGCTTGTTCATCTCACGGTAAACGAGACACTCCCGAAAGAAAGAGATGGTGTACAAAAGCACATTGTAGTGGACGGGTGGAAGCTCCTCCAAGAACCGGCGGGCCGACGATTGAATATTCTGCGAGTCAATCTCCAACGTAGGAAATAAAGTGGGAGGAACGATAGGAGTGGAGAGACTAGAAAAAAATTCCAGTAGAGCTTCGGCATAGGAAAGACTCTTGAACTTGCCGAATGGTGCTCCCGTGTCCTGTGCAGAGCAAGTGGTAATTGAATTAAACATCTTTGTGTTAGATAGTCTGGGTCAATAAATTTAGCAGCGGTAGCAATGAATCATGTCATGTACTTACCAGGCACTCGCGAATTTGCCGGACTTCTTCCTTATCACCGGGGTCAACAAAAAGATCTGGTTCTCGAAGCCCTTTTTCATAAACAGCATCAACGAGTCGCCACAACTCTTTTGGTACGCACAGTGCATTCGCTGGACTGGGATCGTATTTCTCCGCTCGTTTGATGGGGTCCAATGGAACGTTTCGGATCGGATCCGAATACATGACCAATTCATCCACAGACATTCCAAAGCACGATCTCGCATAGGCTGCTGTAATGGTAATGTAATAATCACGACCATTCTCTAGACGAAGGATCAAGATATCGTCGAGCACCTCGCGGCCCTGGTTTAGTAGCTGCGCCGTGTCGCGGTCAATGGTAATTGTCACGTTGATCTTCGCTGGCTGTTCGCCAGGAATAATGAGACCGTATGGAGGTTCCACCTTGATCCAAGGTTTGCAAAGGGAGCTCTGCAATAAAACACACCAAACGTAGACAAGCGACTGTTAGCTTTTCCATCGCTCATGTGCACAATTTCGATATTTATCTCGTCCACCACACATGATCCTTACCTCGTCCAGCTTGGGAACAAATCTATACTTCGCCACGACATTTCCCGTATTTGTGATTTGAATGGGCATGGTCATGGACCGATCGTAATGAATCTCGCCAAAGTCTAAATTGACACGGTCGAGTCCTACCATGGGCAACGTTTGGTTTTCATACCGGTCAAGTAGCTTCATCAATTCATTGTGAATGGCGGCACGCTTGGGTCGTACTACATCCTTGATGGTAACGCGCATGGTCGAGTACACGGCCTTGTGATCGGAAATGTTGGGTGTTTCGCTGCGATTATAGGTCAATTGTTGTACGTGAGCAGGCTCCAGTGCCATCCACAAGATACGATCGCACCAAGCAGGAGCTCGCACTTTCTTTTCGGGTCGCTTGTCGTAAACGTCTGTTCCTGGTTGGTATTTGTAAGTCGGAGCAAAGTTAATGACACCCTCTTCAAAGCCTTCAAAGGCGCGGCCGTGCGCCCGCTCCACATTCAGCTGATCCAATTTACGCAGTTCACTCAACTGATTCTTTTCCGAAAGTTCCATAACACGCTCGGTGGACATAGATTCATCAACGCGGTAGTTCAAATCTCCCAACCAAAATATCAAATCGTGATCAATAATGTTGACTGTTGTTGATCCAATTTCCCAGTGGGACATGGACCCCGAATAAATGGCCTCGCGGGTAGCCTCCTCTCCGATATCAAACGTCGTTTTGTTAAAGACATTGGCAAAATCAGCGTTACGTCCCGTCACATTTTCTCGATGGGCTGCCAAATGTGTACAAATAAAGCACAACGTCGAATCGTAAAACTGCATCCGAATGGAAACTCCACCTTTGTTCCCCATCATTCCCATAACTCCCACTCCAATAGAGGTTGCATTGACGTACTGCACGCGGTCCTTGTGTGGTGCCTTGACAAAGACGCAAACGAGAAGACCTACCATAGGTTTTTGCATCAAGAGCGCGTAATTGCGCTTCGGATCGTCTCGGGTACGATGGGGTGCATTGAGAGTCAACCGAAGCCGTTCCGTCCAAAATTGGGACCGCTGCTGGGTCTTGTTGTCGACGGCCACATTAACAGCATTCAAATCAACAATTTCTTGAAATCCGACGGCTACAATATCGGGCGCATATTCACCATTGGGTCCCCAATCGGCACAGATCCAACCATCGAGGGATTCCTCTTTGCCTTTGGCATTGACATTCCAAGTTCCAACAAACAAGGTTGCCTAATACAATAGAGTTTGTATTTAGATATATATGATTCATTATGTGCGATTGATGTACAATGGTCGATTGGGTAGGCATGTTAGTGACTGAATTAGAAAAAATGGAGAAAAAAGAGATGCTGCTACTACCAGTCGAAAAGACAAAACACCCATACAGCGCACACGACACACTCTGATACATTATAACAGCAGCAGTACACACACACAAACAAACACAAGACATGCACCACCGTCGTACCTGTCGATAATGCGTAAATTCATCACGTCGGGCCCGAATCTGTTTGTACATCCAGGCATCCTTAATCTTTTCGGCAGCTTCTCGATTGCTGATCCGTCCATCTTCTGTTTCGACGTCGGTCGTTTTGGTCACGAGCATCTGATTGTCCAAGTGTGCCTTCCGAGCCAAGTTCCATGCCGTAGTACTGTACATGTGATCGATAGAACCCGGAGGCGTATCGTTGGATGTTACAGAACGGGCTTCTGGTTGTTGTTGTTGTTGTTGTTGTTGCTGCTGCTGTAGGAGTTGAGGTGGAGGATATTGTTGTTGTTGCTGCTGCAGTTGCGGTTGTCCTCCTTGACTGTCAGGAAGGACAGCAGAAAAGGTCGGTGGTGGTTGTTGACCAGACATGATGGCTTGAACACCGTTGGAGTTTTCTGTTCGAAAATAGGGCTGAAAAGAATTGCCTATTCAGCTAATTTACGTACTTTTACTTGTAAGAGTTGTTGCAGTCGAGTCGAGTCGAGCAAAACGAAAAAAATAAATGCTTTGTTTTGTTGGGTGGGAAGTTTGTTGAGCAGGACAAACCAGCGAATAGGAAAATCTAATACGTATGTTCGTTCCTTGATTTATCGTGTTCTGCTACTGCCGTATTCGCTGCTTGATAGAACGAGCAAAGCAACAGTACGGTGGTGTTAAGAAGTTCTGTGATGATTGATGTTGTTGGTTGTTGGGTCGTCGAAAACAAATGCCTCAACGGTTGAGAGATGATGACCTTCAAATTAACCCTATTTTTATCCCAGCTGGTCCCCCGTGAAACAAATACAGTAGAGTACGTACTACTTAACTACTATTAATAAGATGCTGCTTATTTGGACACATACTACTAGTACTTTGTCCTCTACAAAATTTAAATAATGTACCCTTTCAAATTCAAGGCCTAAGTAGGTCCTTGCGTTACAAACGAGCTTTTTCCTGGCAATTGCTGCCCTTTTGGTTGATTTGGCTGCAGGTGGATATAATGAAGTAAACCGTTGATAGTACCACAACGGTGATATCTGTCCGGCCTTCATTCCTTTTCCAAAACAACGCTTCCGGACTAGACCTAATGCAATAATTTTTTCTGACTAGACTATATGATACGTAGTTGCATAATAAAGACTACCACCAGTACACCAGCGACGATCATAAAATTGTCCTCATCTTCCCAAAAAGGCATCCATAATACTACCACCTGCACGTTCGTGGTAGATACTGTAAAAGCTAGATGCCACAAAAATCCAAAAGAATCCAGGAATCGCAAGCCACGCGGCACTGCTCAATTCACTTCGCACGGTCACCAACCCAACATCCTCTGGTGTAGCAACGATGGGCTGATCGTGATGGAACGGTGAATATAATGTAATGAAACGATCACATCCGGCTGGTATCGGAACATCTAGATTCTCCAGCGGTTCTTTGATAATTCTTTGGCTTTCCTGATCGAAATATTGGGCATAAATGGACCGTAGTTCGTACGATGTATTTTCGTAAATGCCGAGAGAAGGCACCTCTAACTTGCAGACCACCGTATCTCCCGCTTCTATTGAATCTTTGAAAGCAGACGATTGAAATCCTCTGATTGCTCTCCCGAGACTATCACGCGGATTTAATGCATTTTTTTCTTTCTCATTATTCCCAATAGCCATTTGGATGATGGAAGTAGCTGTAGTTGTAGTTGTAATTATAGAGGTCGGCATTGAGGAGGCGAGACATTTTCTTCTCGCATTTGATTTGATAGACCACGGTGTTATCCCGATAAAAGCAACAGCAGGAGAAATTATTAATAGGGACACGATGGCCAATATCAATACCGTGGTACCCGAGGAAGGTGTAGCTCTCATAGCGGTGGTTGGCATTGTGCTCGAAGTTGGTGGGAGAGAAAAGAGAAAAGATACGTGAAGCGAGGTGCTGCGTGATGAGAAAAGAAAAAAAAGAAACGCGTTGTGAGCATGTGTGCATCCATCTATACATTAATCAAACATCAATCACCTCTCCAACCAAATGCTGCTGTCCACCACCATCGTCCCTCAACACGACCACACACACAAACCAGCACAAGCACTACACTTGCAAAAAAAGGGGGTCCAAGATGGCACCTCCTCCACCACCACTTCCCAAAATGGAAGGCTTGTACTTTTTATTGAGCGTCAAAGATCCTTCCAAGATGAACGACAATTCCTATCTTTTGGATTCTCCTGCCAAGCGAGCTCATTTCCATGCTTCTCTGGAAGGACAACAAATTATCAAGGCCGAGAACGACTGCGCTCACCTGAAAAAACAGTTGGATGCAAGCAAAGAAGCGTGGCAAGATTTGCAGCGCACAATCAACAAGAATCCTGTCCTTCAAGATACCGCTATTACGGAAGAAGAAGTCAATCGGAAGCGACAAACCATCAATGCTCACGCCTGGCACTACAAATTATGTCTCGCCAATAGTTTGTGTCCACGGCAATGCCAGATGTTTGGTAGTTGTTGGAAATGGGCCGGACAACGGCTCGGTGACAAGAATATGAGAAGTATGATTGAACATCAAGTCCCAATCTGTCAACCAGAGCGCGATATGATTCTGCGTTGCGTGGGACGGCACGTGGCCAGTGTCGTCGAAAGTATCTCGTCCGTAGATGACAGTAATCTGATGGACGATAATGGAACTGGTAGTGATATGGGATTTCATGGTGATGTCACAACAATGGCGGCCACAGCAACCGATGATAGTCCAATACTATGATTCATGGAAAATAAAGTACTCATGTTTCTACAACAGTTTTCTACCAGTGCGCGCAGACTATAGTATACTAGTAGTAAAATGTCTACTTGTAGGAATAGGTTTACGTTTCGCATAATGCAGTTATGAACAAATTTTCTAAAGACCCTTTACGGAGATAGGGACAATCCGGATTCCTCCAGGTCTTTACGGCAGACTTCCTCCAATCTGGGAATAATTATCTTTTCTTCTTCTGGAGATAGGAGATCGAACTGCACGCTATCCTTTTCATCTGTGTTGAGACGTCCGACCAACGTGTACGGATTCAGCAATTGTACCAATGAGTACGTCTTGCCGTTCTTAAAGTTGTAACTAATCAACTTTAGAGCAGCTCCTTCGTGCTTCAAGAAATCCCCTCCTAATTCCTTTTCCATGACATCTGACGGATCCTCTCCGTCAAATAGAGACTTCATCATGGCTTCCACCCCAGCCACATCGTCTTGTCGTGTTCCCATTCCGGGAATTTCAAAAAGTTCCATTAATTCGTCCCCAATATCTTCGGCAGTTACTGGTTCTGCCATTGTCTTTTCGTACTCCTCCTCTCCCAACTCGGCTTTCATAAAGTCTTGAAAGAATTTCAGATCTTCATCGGATTCGTCCATTAGATCTTCTACGGAATGCGGTTTGGGAAGCAACTCTTTGTCCCAGTTCTTCGTAACCTTATCCAAATTACCTTCGATCGTTAAAACGCGGGGAGTGCGTTTCAAAAACAGATCCTCTCCTATCTGTTCCGTCAATTGTGTCGCCATGATCTCCATAATTTCTTCATTTTCGTCATCATCCGGGTACATATTTTTCACCGATCCGTCCAAGTCTTCCACGGTTATAGCGGCGACAGAATCGCACGGCACGGCAATCCCGTACGTGTTGCCTTCCAATTCGACACAAAAAGCGAGCGTTCCATCAATGACGGTGGACTTTTGCGTATCAACAAACGGAATTCGAACACCCTTCCACTGAGGATCTGTATCAAGAGATAATTCGAACAACGATTTTCCGTCACTGCTGCTGCTGCTGCTGCCGATTGTGCCAGTGTCGTCGTTGGACTTTTTCTTTTTCGTGCTCGACTTTTCTTTGATCTTCTCTTGGGGCTTGACACTGGTGACTGTAGTGCTATTTCGGAGGAGATCTTTTGATTCCGATCTCTCAAATTCGACATCCACAAAGTTAGTGTCTGATAATCTGTGGTTAATTGTTCTGGTGTGTGAAATTATGGGTTGATTTCGGAATGTTGTTCCCAACGATCTCGGCAGAGGGATCTGAAATCCCCCGGTGAGTGTGAAGGAACAAAATACAGCCAGACTAATCATTCCACTGGTAGCTCCTGATCTCTTGGCATGATTCTGTCTTGATTGTCGATTCATCTTGGTGTTGTGTGGCGAAATAGGCGCTACTAGCGGTTCAACTTGCTAGAAATCGAACGAGTTGTACTGAAGGTTGATGTTTTGAGCGAAATGGGGAGGAAATAATAACAATAATAATAAAAAGATTGGTTTTGGATTTTTCATAGAGGCTCATTACCTAAGCAGATTTTATTTCGAACCCTTTACGATCAAAGTGACTCATCGTAGAGTATCATTGCAATTTTTTCTTTTCATTTCAACATGCACAATCCCCGCCACTACCCTTTCAGCTGATGCTACGTCTATTATCATTATTATTTGTTCTCGTCCTGGATCGCCACGAGCAAAGTAAAAAGTTTTGCCATTGACTTTCACTCAACGTGTGGATCGGTGCAACATGCCTGCGATATGTTGTGGTCTGGAATGTCTTCCAGCAACGCTTACACAAAGAATACAACCACGCAATGATTTTGTCCTTTCTCCTTCCAAAGAAAACAGCAGCAACACTCACGATGGAAAGTTCATTCTCTATCTTCCGACCGTGGTCCTTCGTAAACACCACAATCCTGCCTTTGCCTTTGCTTGTCACTTGGCCAATGCCCACAACGTTCCTTTGGTTGTGCTCGCAGTTGTACTAGATGATGCACATTTGCTACCACCACAACAACCACAACTTGGTAACAAACCCATCGTCTTTACGGCTCGTAGAATAGCCTTTGTATTGGAAGCTTTGCAAGAAGCGACACAAGCCTGGGAAAATCACGGAGCTGGAGTTTCCATAAGAGTGCACGGACCACAAACAAGAACTCCTCATCATTTGACCATGGCGCGACAAGCTTTGGCAGTGATTACGGATGAACCATTTGTTCATCCGTATCGAAAATTTGTAGATACCATCGAACGAGCTGTTCATTTTGCCAAAGTTCCTCTCTGGACAGTAGATGGAAGCACTACCGTACCACCATTGATGATATTGCAAAAGAAAATTCGCGATCCGCAAGGCAGAATTGTGTTCCAGGACGTGCCCAACAAAGCATGGAAATGGGACGAACGGACCAAGACTCATCGAAAGGAACATGTTTTCGGAGTAGTCAAAGACGGACACTTCAATGCCCCTGAATTAACGTGCAAATTACCAAAGGATTTTTTCTTAAGCACAACAATAACAACTCCCATTTGCAATATTTTGCCACCTGATTGGACCAATCGAGATGTACCTTGTCCAGGAAAACGACCCTGGACCGTATCCGAACTTGCTGCCATTTCCAATCTGAAAGAGTGGGTACAACAGTGGCCGGGAATAGATACTACCGTACCGCCATGTGTCCAGACCCATGGATCTACCAAATCAGGCATGGAACGTTGGGATCGCTTTCTGGTTCAACACATGGAGAACTATGCCAAGCTTCGCAATCGAATCACGGAACCACACGCCGTGAGTCGCATGTCTTGCTATCTCAACTACGGTATCGTTTCGATTTTTCAGATCGTACATGATACATGGACTTCCAAGAAAGGAAAGTCCTACAAAGGTGCTTGCAAATTTGAAGATGAGGTGGTCAAATGGAGAGAGATCGGCTATGTCCACGCTTTTGCCTCGCCCGATTACAATTTGGCGTCGGCTGTTCCTGGCTGGGCGTCGAAATACATGCAACGAGAGCAAGATAAGAACGGAACTAGCTACTCTATAGAAGCTCTAGAGACGGGATCGACGCGCGATGACACGTGGAATGGGATGCAACGATACCTTGTCGAGACCGGAGAGTTGCACAACAATGCACGCATGACCTGGGGTAAAACCATGGTCCACTGGCAAAAGCACGATTATTCGCTAGAAGAAGTTTTGAATCAAATGGTGTACGTGAACGACCGTTACGCTCTCGATGGCCTCAGTCCACCCAGCTACTCTGGCCTTCTCTGGTGCTTCGGTTGGTGCGACAAGCCAGGCAGTGGTGGTGGAATTTCGGAAAAACTGGCCTCGCGCTATCGAACCAACAGCAGTGGTTTTGTAGAAGCCCGTCAAGCTCTGTTGATTGGAGCCTCCGATGGATATGCAAAGACGACAAATGAAAGTCCTTCCAAGCGACAAAAAACTATCGAATCGTTTTTCCGAGTCTGCGAATAAAAACGATCACGATTCGCTGCCCAAGAAAAGAACTTGAACCACACGCTTCAATATTCAACCATTGTCAAATATCCATTATAGCTCTTGATCTGAAATTCGCTTTTGCATCACAAAGGCGTGCCCTCGCACAGCAACCCCTCTTTCGTATCGAAAGCCATCCAGTGGCTCGTAGTGTATTATATGCAGATTGTGGGCCTCTCCGGTAGTAGCTGCGTACTCTTTCCGATGGGCAAACCGACCTGAAGCTGTCAGCTGCCATCTCCAATCAGGCTTGGTTTCCCTCAGACTCTCCTCATCTTCCTTTGAGACATTTTCCAACGTGAATGCGACGTATGCTCCATCTGCGAGACCCTCTTCCATGGCATCAAATAATGGGTCTAAGTCTCCAAAGTAAATGTACGAGTCAGCGGCAATGATCAAGGAAATGGGCGCCTCGGCGCGAAAAACATCTGTTACATCACCGACGCGAACATCATCATACAAGTCTGGCCGAGCCTTTTGAGCCTCCACAATGATGGCCTCACTCAAATCTACACCAATCAAGTAGTTGCTAACGTTTCTGAATTGCTCACCCACGAGTCCAGTGCCACATCCTGCATCAATTACTTTATCAAATTTTGGTGCTTTTTGTTGAAAGGCACGGTCAAATGCTTTGCGAAGACGTTCGTAACCAGTGTACCCCAATTCTTGAACTAAGGAGTGCTCGAAACTGAAATGAATATGAGAGCAAGCAGCAAGTGAATAAGTTTGTGTCTCACAAAAGTTCTTACAAAACACATTATGAAAATAATGAACTCACTTTTGGGCGTAATCGTCAAATAGTGATTTGATGTAAGTATTGCTGGCTCGACTCATGGTGGCATCGGCTGTTATGGTAGCCAGCATATGTCTCGCCGATTCATTGTCGGGATCATATTCAATAGCCCGTGCAAAAGCATTGGTGGCCAGTTCCTTGCACGAGACTTGCTTATCAGGAGCATCTTCCATGGCACATTTGGCATTCAAATCGTGCGAAATGCACAATCCGATGCGGTACTGTAACTGCGACAAGATATATCGAGGTTCTGCGGGAGCATCGGTGGGTTCGAAAATGGGCGACGTTAATATTTCGTAGGCTTGATTGTAAGCCCTTAGGGCTTGACGATGTTGCGACATACTATCATGCAATACTGCTGCTAGATTGGCCAAGGATGCCCAATGATTGGGATCCAATACATGTGCCTGGGAATATGCATCGACCGAGTCTCGATACTGTTCCAAATCCTGATACACCATGCCCAGGAAAAAGGAAGCTTGTGCAGCAATATCAGTAGCATCTTTTTTAACATCCTCGTCTGTTATCGAGTCAATTTTGTTAGCGTAAGCCACCAGCGGTTTTTTGTAGTAGTCGGCAGCTTCTTGGTTTTGGCCCACCGATGACAGCGCCGTCGCCATGTTGGTATGCAACGATAATATGGAAATGAGCGATTCCTCCTTCGTACTTTCCTCCATTACTTGCAGACCCTGCTTGTAATATCCGATCGCTTCCGTGCTCCGATCTTGGGAAAGGGCGGCATCTCCTTGTTCCAGAAATTCTGGAACAGATGAAGCCAGGATGAAAGGCGCGAATGTTCCAAAACTACACCATAATAGCATAGTAACAAAATAGAAATTTTTCATGTTCATTTATCTCGGCCTAATTTTGGTGGATTGGTTTAGTTTATGTGCGTGCTCTGTGGTTGGTGCATATCCTGGTGAGATAATAGTAATAGTGTGTATTCGTGATGGTCGCTTGGAGGGAAGCTTTGCTTGTGGAGTTTCAAATAAATAAATAAGGATATCCGAGGAGTGAATATGTTGTCACCAATCGAGGGATATCCCTACCCCGGGATTTCCAGAACTGCCTCGGGATGGGGAAAAACACATTCCCGGGGTTGTTTTTGGAAGTAGCATTTGTTGGGCTTAAGTAATATGAACCGTTATTTTTAACAGCATGTGATCTAAT